>Ga0316201_10002690_pt1 | contig 12755 bp, 5 predicted proteins | sample CS6wburrow_MG_FD_204516 | JGI IMG/M metagenome (GOLD analysis project Ga0316201, IMG submission 204516) | Coastal sediment microbial communities from Delaware Bay, Delaware, United States - CS-6 worm burrow | ecosystem: Environmental > Aquatic > Marine > Coastal > Sediment | place: USA: Delaware... | reverse complement strand
AAGTGGTCGCCACTTATCACGCTGAAAATCGGGCGTCGAAAAAGGTACTGGAGAGGTTAGGCTTCACTGATCGTGGAATGATGCAGTGTTATGGCGGTAACGGTATTAATTTCCGAATTACACGCGATGAGTGGTCCGGTAGAATGCTTTGAGCAATGACATTGATGCAGATTACCTCGGACTGCTGCAACCAGGCCCTAACCAGCGTTACACGTGATGCTTATTGCCTGGCAAAATCGAAACGGTTGGGCCTGGCGATACGGTTCCAGTCGGATGCACGCATGATGACAGAGTGGGTCAAAGAGCCGGCATTGAACGCCACCTTGTCCGTTTTTTCCCCGATCATTGTGTCAGCATAAAGTTCAAATGGCAGGATCGGTTTTCCAAACGGGGGAACTGAGCCCGGCACCAGCCCCGTTGACTCGAGCAACTCCTCTGCGGTTGCGAACCGCGTTCTCCTGACCCCCAGGTGGCGTCTGACGGCGGTTGAATCCAGCTTGCAGTCTGCCGGCAATACGAAAAGGCGAAACACGTCATCCGTGCGCAATAGCAAAGCCTTGGCCCCGACACTCAGATCCTCGCCCCTGGCTGCTGCCGATTCTTCCGAGGTCCGGGTCGGCGGGTGCTCAACTTCGCGGTAAGCGATGTCCGCGCTGTCAAGGCAGGAAATGATCTTTTCAAGTATGTTTTGTGACATTGAAGCAGTCCGCGTTTCCGGTCAATGGATATTCTGATTTCTTGTCACTGGACTGGCAATAAAGGCTTCACAACCGGGCAGGCTGGATATCACCCGGGGTAGCCGTACAGCAGTGGAATTGTCTTGCCTGGTTTCTCTTACAGTCATGATGGTTGGGGCCCAATCCCTGGAAGTTTGCATTGAACGGATTGAAAATCTGCCGGTGTGGCTTGCTGATTAGTCAAGCTGGCCCTCTTCGATGGCCTGCAGGCGCAGCTTGATTTCCTCCAGTTCGGTTTCCAGTTCGCTGACCCTGGCGGCCAACCCGCCCGTGGGTGGAGCGCTGACAGCCGCGGTCTCCGGATCTGGAATGTCGGGCTCGCCACACAAAAGGTGTGCGTAACGACCTTCTTTCTGGCCGGGTTGACGGGGCAGGGCGGTGGCCAGTGGTGGCTCGCGTTCGAGCAGGTGGTTGATGGCAAATTGCACGTCATCGATGTCATCAAACCCGAACAGGCGCTGCGAGTGATTCTTCAACTCGCCCAGGGTTTGCGGGCCGCGTAGCATCAATGTGCATACCAGGGCGATACCCTGGCTGTAGAGCTTCAGGGCCTTGTTGGCCAGGTGCTCGTATTTGGGCACACGAGCGCCCCAATGCTCGCGCACCAGGTTCATGGCTTCGAGTTCGCGCAGCGCGTGGCCGACCTCGCCCTCGCTGTAGTTGACCACCGGGAATCGCGATGATTTCTGATTGCAGGCGTTGCGCAGGGCATTCAGCGTCAGCGGGTATTGGTCGGGCGTGCTTTCTTTCTTTTCCATCAGGCAAGCGAGTACCCGTGCCTGCACGGGTGTCAGGATGTTTAATTCTCCGGTCATTGCTGTGCTGGAAATTTCACGGCGCCAAGGGCCTTGATGCGCGACTCGACGACCGTCAGGAAACCGTCCAATCTGTCCCTGTCAGCTTCGGCATCTGCACATACCGGACCGTAGATCTTTACCAGGTCATGGAGTCGCAGGAATTCGGGGTTATGGATTTCAGCGATGGAAGCGTACTTGAATTCAGAGTCCTGTTTTTTGACCACCAGCGTGTAAACATGAATCGCCGAGCGGCTCTTCCGGTCAAGGGCTTGTGCACCGGTGTTGAACAGGTCAGCAGGTACGTCAATCTCGCCAAAATACTCGTGGTGTTTTTCAAGCACCCATCCCCGTTCCTTGAACAACGTACCTATCGATTGTCCCTTGACGATTGCATCGTGTTCTTCCCTGAAGGCATGCTCGATCACTTCCGGGTAGGCAACCACGGCAAAAGTGCGGTTTGTTCTCAGGCCATCATGTGTGCTGTAAAGGCTTGATACCCGGATACCCGGGTCATTCTCGAGCACCTCGATCGCGCAGGAACCAAACATCAACTGGATTCTTTCACTGTTAGCCAGTGGGTAATCTGCCCTGTCAACCGGGTTCATCTCACCCTGATTCGGTTTAGCAGAAAAGTTTGCCGACATTTGAAGAGTCCATATCTCCGGAAAACCGCTACTTTACTACGCCGGGCACAGATATTCATGCTCAAATCGCATCGATACTGCCCGTTACCTTGAGATCGGTGATGACTATGGATGTTTCGTGGCGGCTGGCGCATCAGCTTCAATGCTGATGACCTCACGCCAGCCGGCAAATACTTCACCGGTCTGCCCGTGAATGGAGACTATGTCGCCCGCATGCAGGGTGTGAGTGATTGCTCCGTCTTCCCCTGTCAGCGTGGCCTTGTCCGTGCCGACCCGCAATTCCGGCACACCGAGCACCGCGCTGTATTGCTTATCTTCGATACCGTGAACGCAGACAGCGGCGTGTGATGTCGAACCACCCCGCGCTGCCAGCAAGCCTTCGACCGAAAGGATCAACGGAATTTCATCGGGTACCGGGTTCTCCAGCACCAGCAATATGCCATCGACTTCCTTTGACTGTTCATCCATGGCCTTGCCGAGGCGCGTCACATCGGCCTGGTTGAATGCCACCAGGCCACGGAAGGCTCCGCCACTGATGCCAATTCCGCGCCCGTTCGAGGTCCCCGGGTCGATGAACGTCCGTGGGTTGTGGAATTGCTGGTCCATTTGTGCGCTGCGCGCCTGCAACACGCTGAGCACACCACGGTCAACCGTGAATTCTATCTCCGCATCCGATCCCAGGAAGCGCCGCAACCGGGCGCTGACATGGTTGAGTTTCCGTTCCAGCATGGGGGCCAGCACATGCAGTCTCTGCACCGGCTCGAAAGACTTGGCCGCGGTCATACCGCCCACCAGGTCATCGCCGCAGGCCTGGAATTTCACATCACCGGTAAACTCACGGAATCCCGTCGACTGCACTCGCGTGTTGGGAATAACACCGGTGAGAGATATACGCATTTCGTCAATACCCGGCTTTAATTCCTGGCGGTTGGTCCGGTTACCAGACGCCATTTGCTGCACCGTCGCTGCCGTGTGCCAGCCTTCGCTGAGGTGCTTGATAGAACGGTACTGGCGGGCACGGTCCCGGTTCCAGGAACTGTGTACTGCCTGTAACGCAGTCTGTAACTGCAGATCCGCATCCACGCTGAGACGCTCGAATTCATCACTGTGTCCTGCGTCTCGAATCGCCTGCTTGGTCGCTTCAACGACCTCGCGCATGGCCGCGCCCGGCAGGTCGGTCTTGAGATCGACGCCATGCCGGCGCTTGGTTTTTTCCACCAGGTCAAGGGCTTCGATATCGAGGTTCCAGACTGCCGCGGAGAAAGAAACGAGGAAGCGCCGGTAGGCGTCCCAGGCATACCATTCGTCCTCAGCGGCCAGGGCATCGGCCACGGCATCGGTCATGCCGACAAAGACCATGGTTGCCAGCATCCCCGGCATTGAGAATGGTGAACCCCCGCGAACGGCGAGTAATAACGGTGCTTCGGGTTCACCGAGCTGCAGCGAGGTTCCCTCATTGTGTTGTATATCGCTCTCCAGCAATCGGACATGCTTTCTCACTTCTTTTTCAAACCGCTCCTTTTCCCTGTTTTGCAAATCCAGGCGGGGTAAAACGGTAGGAATGATGAAACCGTCACGTGTCGGAATGCCGAGATAGGATATATAGATCAGGCCGCTTCCCTTGCCGCCATAGCGCGCTTGCAAACTGACAGGGTCTCTGCTTTCTACCCGGCGGTTGATGTCTTCCCGGTGCGAAAGATGCACAAAATCCCATGGGTCTGTGCCGGGATCGCCCACCTCCGAGCGTTCTATTTCACGGTCATTCTCGGACAGGTAGGTGCGCGCCAGGTCTGAAAAATGCACGAGGCTGTTCAGGTCATGCATGGTGCGTTGGAAGTTGGCAAGTACCGCGCGCATCTCGTCGGTCCCATAACCCAGGTGCGCGGCCATCACTTCGTAGGCATTGCTTATCCGGTGCACGAGACGATGGTAGTTGCGTTGAATCTGCTCCAATACGTCCAGTAGCTCTGAACGCGTCCGCCTCGGGTTGATCAACATGGTCGACAAGTCCCACAGTTCCCGTGAGTACAGTCCATCGCGGTCCAGGTTGCGGGCACAGCGGTGCACGATTTGCAGACATTCTTCGAGTCTCATGCCGTTGTCCGCATAATCCGATGCAACGTGCCTGAGAGCGAAAAACCCCAACTCTTCGAGAATGCAGTCAAGCTGGTGCAGGAGGTAACGCTGCGTGTCAAATACGCCGTCTCCGGCCAGCGTTTCCAGTTCGCGCCGCAGTTCGCAACTGCGGGTGAAGGCCTTGAAATTCTGACCGCTCTCGTAGTAGCCGAGCAGCCGGTCAAGCGCCCTGAACAGGGCGTCCTGGTGATCATGCCTGATCTGTTCGCAGAAGGCGTCAACGGCATTGCGCGCCTTGCTTTCTATTTCAGCGGCGGGGAAGTCGATGCCGTCGGGCAGGTTTTCCTGCAGGAATTTCAGGTTTGCACCAAATGGTTTGCGGGCCTTGTCTGACCAGTTACCGTCACGCAACTTGCTGGTCAGGCTACGCAGTCTGTGCTGGTAAACCCATTGATTTTGCATGCGAATCCCCTTGGTAATCAGTGATTCGAGTTCCTCTTCAAGGGTGTTTGTCGATTCACAACGCAACAGCTCGTCCGCATAAGTGTCACGCCACTCCAGCAACCGCCGGGCAATTTGCGAGCTACCCATGAGTTGTTCAAGATCGGCGACAACCCGTTCTACGAGTGCTATCACCTGTGGATTATCGCGCGCCGCTTCATCGGCAGTAACCGGGATCTCCCGTTCCGGATCCGGAAATTCAGCCTCACCCGACTGCAGCCATTGCAGGTAGGCGCGTGCCAGACGCAGCGTATGTTTGCCCATCGCATGGTGCGTGCTGCGGCGGATTTCATTCGTGATGGTGCTGCCCCGTACCATGACCTCGGAGAGGTCTATCGTGTCCTGCCAGACTTCGTCAATCAATTTTGGCTGGGATACCAGCCCCGAGATGCTTCTCACGAGGATGCGTGTCGGCAGGCGCAGGCGTTCCGCAAATGGCCCGTTCATGAATTCGGCCAATTCCTGCCGTACCCGGGTGATTTCCGGTTTCAGATTCTTGGCGCCGGGCATGCCGCGATAGGAACTGCTGCAAAGCCGCGCCACCAGGAAACGCAACAGGTAAACCGCTTCATGGCGACTGCCGCAATTGTTCAGCCGCCTCAGCAACCTGGCAAGGTCACGCAGGCGTGACACCTGGATTGCGGGCATGTCATCCACATGCAAATGATAGATTTCCCGTTCGAGGTCAATCGCGTCACCCCGCATGCCGGCCAAATCTGCGATGAACTCGTCTGTTACCAGTGTGCCGTGCGGCACTCGCAGTTCATTGACCAGGCGCTGGGATTTTTTTGTCAGGACGTATACGGATAACCTGCCTTGTGCATCGTAGGGAACGATGAGCTTGTCTTCAAATTTGAAAACCCGGTGGTTGGTTATTTCAAACATGCGGTATCGTTGCCCCAGCAGGCGCATGGTTTTCAGGTAATGACGCAGTATGAACCTGTTCTCCTCCGGCCTATCCCCGACGAGATAGGTTTTTGCCAGCGCATGGTTCAGGCTGCTGATCTCTGCCTGTTCCTGTGAACTGAACGACTCGTCTTCGCAGGGAATGACGTTCCAGTTGGCGCTGAAGGGAGCCGGCGCGCGACTTTGCTTGCCGTCCTGCTTGTACACTCCGGTTACTTCGCGCAGAGACTTGTAAAGTGGCATGTGTTGTTGCTCCAGTTTCGCGTTTACTTCGCGCAAGGCCGCAAGGTAGTCGTCGAAGCGGCTGCCCTGGATTGCGACGTCATGCGCGCTGGCGAGCCGTTCGATTATAACCAGCATTTCCTCGCGCAAGAACTCGTATAGTTCCTGTCCCCGAACATGCGCGACGCCACGTGCCATGGCAAGCGAGATCGACAGAATAGCGTTCATGCCGATATTTTGTTTGCGTTGCATGACGCGAATTTCAGTCTCATGGTCAGCAGCGGAAGGCAGTTTTTCGCGCCGCTTTGCCGTATCCAGCTCCAGCTTCAGCAGGGTGCGGTCGATGTCCAGCAAGCCCCAACCGGCAACGTTTTTGTCTTCGAAACATGGCGCGGCAAATTCATGCACATGATCGACAGCGTTCAAGCAGCCCTTGCCCTCGTAGCGTTGGGTCCGTTTGAACAAGGCCAACAGCGCTGCATCGCCGGTCGACTCGATCTGCTCACGGCTCACACCAGGCTTGAAGGCGAAAACCCCGGGTTCCATCTCTGTGAGTAATTGCGGATATTGTGCGACCGCTTCCAGGTATTCCGCCCGTTCGAATACCCGGTCGATCAAGTGCACGGCCTCGCCGGTCCCGGAAGACGTGCCCAAAGGGGTCGCACCATGAAATTTCAATCGGACACTGGTATCTGTGCTCTCTCCCGGCAAGGTCAAACGGACGTCTACCCCAACCGTCGGGATACCGGCGTTGGTTGGTTCTTCACGCGCCCTTACTTTCTCAATGGTTGCGAATCCCGGCAGGCTTGGTTCCTGTACACGGGCATCGACGACCCTTTCCATCTGCGTGGTTACCGCCTGGTACTTGACCAGGCGCTCGGTATTCGCACCGCCGCCGGCTTTTAATCCCATGGCGTTGGTTGCCAGGGCAATGTGTGCCTCCATGTCGTCGTTGGGGCTTTTCGAGCGATGTGAGACGATCAGGTTCAAGCCTTTACCGAGGGTCACCAGCACAGCCAGCAGTGTTTCGTACAGGGAGCCTATCTGGTTGGCTTTAACCAGAACGGAGTTGATCAGGCCTGCGTCCGCCGCCTTCTCGATCGTGCGGTCATTGGTGGTTACCAGGTCGTCGCCGATCACCAGTATACGGTTACCGAGATTGGCAAGCAGCTTGCGCCAGCCCTCGTGATCGTCTTCGGAAAAGCCATCTTCGATTGAAAGAATGGGTATATCGTGTTCGTTGATCGCTTGCTCGTAGATTGCCAATACAGCGTCACGGTCCATGACCTTTTTGGAATGGTCCCGCCAGAAAAGGTACATGCCGACGCTGTCAGGCAGATCGAATTCCTCACGGTAGGCGATTTCCAACTCGGACAGGGCAGGGTCGAGCGCGATGGCTACGTCGATACCGGGCCGGTAGCCGCATTCTTCGATGGTTTGCTTCATCATTGCCCACAATCGCAGTTCAGGCAGTTCGTAATCACCCCGGTCGACATAGGGTGCAAGTCCGCCCTCAAGACCAATCCCCATGACCCTGCAACCTTCCGCTTTCTCGAGGATTTCCTTGAGACGGTTCTGCAGGCGGATAGTCATTTCCTGCGCCTCCTGCGAATCCTCCGCACCGAGGATCAGGAACATGGCCTCCTGCATGCTGATATTGGATTCCGGGTATTCCTTCTCGGTATGCCGGCCACCCATGCCGCAATTGCGGAACTGCCACGGCGCCCTGACGGTGCCCAAGCGTGGATGGGTTGCTTGCTGCATGCTTCGTTGTTCAATTCTGGCCTTAGCGTCAGCGGCCATGCCAGCCCAACGATTGGCATCCGGCAGTGCGGAGGACGCCTTGCTTGCTTGCTTTTCCCGGCGCTTGAATTCGTGGTATTTACCCGGGTCCGCCAATAAAAAATCAAGGCTGGTCACGATCCCCAGGCCGAGCAGCAAGCGGCCGAGGTTGAGCACTGACGGAATATCCCGCAGCAGGCCGATGGCCAGCAGGGCAAGGGCAACCGGCAACGCAAGGCGGGCGACTCTAAGGCTTGCTCTCGGGCCGGCCGCGGCCACTGCAAGGTTATACGGTGCGTCCGGATAGTAATTCAGCCCCTCGCGCTTCACGCCAACGGCAAATCCAAAGGGAATTTGCAGGAACAATAGCAAAAGATAACGCCAGCGAGCCGGGCGGGGTGCAGCAAGCCGGGCTTCGACATCACCCTGAATCGAGTCGTTGAGTGCGTGCAATCGCGCAGCCTCCAGGAAGTGCCCTAACTCGTGCAATGCAATGGCCGAGTGAAAAACTGCGTAGGTAAAGATGGCGGAGACAATGGTCTCCGGACTCAAAAAGATGAAATGCAACACCGCTTCCCTGGTTGTTGCAGTGTCCGGGATGGCCAGTACGGAGGATATAAAAGCGACATGAAACGAGACCAGGATGTGATTGGCAATCACCCAGCCTTCCATCAGGCGGGACTTTTCCTGTTTAACGGGCATAATTGCGCGGCTGGTTCGAGCACCAGTGGATGAACCTCTTGCCTGGCTGGCCAGCGCTGCAACGGATTTCATGGCGCCCGTTCTTTTATGTTGCGCGAAACTATATCCACACGCTTTTCCACCGGCAATGACTTGAGTCAATTGCCGGCGAGGATTTCCGTGCGCTTCATTTGACGCGGTGATGACACAGGTCATGAAGTTACACCCTGCGAATTGGCTATTATTAGCATTGCTAAAGGATGCGGCCCGGATAAATGCGATGAACGAATCAAGCGTGAAACCCTCGGAACAACTTTCCCGGACACTAGCTGCAGGATCACCGCTCATTTACGTTGTGACCTGGGAGGAAGAACGCCTCGAACAAATGCTTGCCGCGGCTTCACAAGAGCGCTTCGGTGACGACCGTCCGGTTTGGCAATGGACCGCGGCACTCGGATTCACCAGCGGCCCGGGTGCAGACCGGCAGTTAACGGACCCGGTAGAGGCGCTGTCATTTATCGTCAACGAGGATGCTGACGCCATCTGCCTGATGAAAGACCTGCCAGCTTTGTTTGAATCGAGGCCGGCGTTGATCCGTGCGTTGCGGGATGTGTATGACCACCTGTCGGTGCGGCCCGGCAGCATGGTTGTATCCCATCCTTCGATCAATATTCCCCCGGGCTTGAGCAAGGAGGTATACCTGCTTGAACTGCCTTTGCCGGATGCCGATGAATTAAGAGGTATGCTCGGCTCGTTAAATTCCGGGCTTGACGAGCAAAAGCGGGTTTCCGACGAGTGGCTGGACAGGGTTTCATATGCAACGCAGGGGCTCTCATCCAACGAAACCCGTGATCTTTTTCACCAACTGGTCAGTGAAAAAATAGTGGATGTGGACGCGGCTCTGGCTGAGATCAATCTTGCAAAAGCGCAGCTGTTGATGAAGGAAAACTGCCTCGAGGTTATCACCAAGAAATATGATATCGACAAGATTGGCGGGCTCAGCAAACTGAAAAGCTGGGTGATTTCCCGGCAGAAACTGTTCACCAAGGAGGCGCAAGCCGCCCGGATAGATGTGCCTGCCGGTATCCTGATGATGGGCGTCAGTGGTTGCGGCAAGTCACTGGCGGCCAAGACCATACCGTCGGTCTGGGGCCTGCCGTTGATCCGCCTGGACATGAACAAGATCATGTCAGGTGGATGGGGTGCGCCCGAAGTGGCCTGGGAGCGCGCTATCCGTGCAGCCGAGAATGCCGCTCCGGTCGTGCTGTGGATCGATGAGATTGAAAACAGTTTCGGCTTTTTGAACGACTCCGCCACCAGCGGCAACATGACCATTTTTTCATCGTTCCTGACCTGGATGCAGGAAAAGCCGGCCAACGTTTTCGTGGCTGCAACGGCCAACAGGATTGAGATCCTGCCGCCGGAAATGATCCGCAAAGGGAGGTTCGACCAGTTGTTCTTCGTCGACCTGCCAGAGGCGCCGGCACGCATCGATATCCTGCGCATCCACATACTCGGCCAGGGCGGGGATCCGGAAGATTTCGATTTGACCCACCTTGCCAAGGTCATGAACGGCTGGACCGCCGCCGAGATCGAGCAGATGGTCAGGGCGGCGCGGATCGATGCGTTCACGGACGGGCGCGAGATCACCTATGATGATCTTATCCATAATATTTATCGCATCGTGCCATTGTCGAAGACCATGTCGGAACAACTCAACGCGCTGCGGATCTGGTCGCATAACCGGGCCACAAAGGCTCATTGATCAGGACGTGATGCGTGTCAGCAGCGAAGAAAAATTAACGTAAATTAAAATTATCTAATATGTAATAATCTGCTTTATTATGAAGCAGTGTGCTGCGAACCCGGCAGCAACCAGAAAAACTGTCCGGCAGATGGCCGTTTTCCGGCCAGGACCGGGCCCAACAGGCAGACTCTTATGTCCAATCCGATACATGACCCCCTGTCAAAGAAACTCGATGAACAAAGCAAGATAGAGGTCAAAAACACAACCTGTTACATGTGCGCCTGCCGTTGCGGCATCCGCGTGACACTGCGGGACGGTGAGGTTCGTTATATCCAGGGCAACCCCGACCATCCGCTCAACAAGGGGGTGATCTGTGCAAAGGGTTCGAGCGGCATCATGAAGCAGTACAGCCCGGCGCGTATCACCAGGCCGTTATTGCGCAAATCCGGCAGTGAGCGGGGCGAGAGTGATTTCGAAGAAATTTCCTGGGACAAGGCGCTTGAAATCATGCAAGAGCGCATGGGTCATTTGCGCGGCAGCGACCCGAAGAAGCTTGCTTTGTTTACCGGGCGCGATCAGATGCAGGCACTGACGGGCCTGTTCGCCAAGCAATACGGCACGCCCAACTATGCGGCTCACGGTGGTTTCTGTTCGGTCAATATGGCGGCCGGAATGATCTATACGATCGGTGGTTCGTTCTGGGAATTTGGCGGACCTGACCTGGAGCGCGCCAAGCTGTTCGTCATGATCGGTACGGCTGAGGACCACCATTCCAACCCGCTCAAAACGGAAATAGCCCATTTCAAACGACAGGGCGGTAAATTCATTTCCATCAACCCCGTGCGCACCGGTTACTCGGCCATAGCGGACGAATGGGTGCCGATCAAACCGGGCACCGACGGCGCACTGTTCCTGGCCCTGATTAATGAGATCATTCGCCAGGGCCTCTATGACCGGGAGTTCCTGACGCAGTACTCAAATGCGCCGGAACTGGTCAACATGGATGAAAATTCATCCGAGTACGGCATGTTCGTGCGTTTTGAAGTGCCGCACGAGGAAGGTTGTTTTGATCCGCAGAACAAGCTGTGGTGGGACCGTGAACTGAATATTCCGATATCCACCCATACACCGGGCGTGGACCCCTACTTTTTGGGTGAATACGAACTCGAGGATGGCACGCCGGTGAAACCGTCTTTCCAGTTGCTGGTCGAGCGTGTCAGCGAATATACCGCCGAGTGGGCATCTGGAATCACCGGTATACCTGAGAAGACGATCGTTCGCCTGGCCCGTGAGATGGGAATTACGGCGCGTGATCAGAAAATTGAACTGCCGATAGCCTGGACCGATACCTGGGGTGATGAACACCAGACCGTCACCGGCAACCCGGTGGCGTTTCATGCCATGCGTGGCCTGGCGGCGCACTCGAATGGTTTCCAGACCATCCGCGCCATGTCGATCCTGATGAGCCTGTTGGGCACGATCGACCGGCCCGGCGGCTTTCGCCACAAGGCGCCGTTCCCGCGGCCGATACCGCCCTGCGCTAAGCCGCCAAACGATCCACGGGCGGTGCAGCCAAATACGCCGCTGGACGGGATGCCACTGGGTTTCCCGGCCGATCCGGACGACCTGTTCGTCAATGACGACGGCAGCCCGGTGCGCCTCGACAAGGCGTTCTCGTGGGAGTTTCCACTGTCGGTGCACGGCATGATGCACAACGCGATCACCAATGCCTGGCGGGGAGACCCGTACAAAATTGACACGCTGATGCTGTTCATGGCCAACGTGGCCTGGAACTCCAGTATGAATACCTCCGGCGTGCGGGAAATGCTCGTCGACAAGGAAGAGGACGGCGAATACAAAATCCCGTTCATTATCGTCGCCGACGCTTTTCAGTCGGAAACGGTGGCCTTTGCGGACCTGGTTTTACCCGACACCACTTACCTGGAACGCCACGACGTCATGTCGATGCTGGACCGGCCGATTTCCGCTTACGAAGGTCCGGCCGACTCCGTGCGGGTGCCGGTGCTGCCACCGACCGGCGAGTGCAGGCCGTTCCAGGACGTGCTGATTGAACTGGCCGGACGGCTGAAATTACCTGCATTCACCAACGCCGACGGCAGTCCGAAGTTCAGTGACTACGCCGACTTCGTGGTCAATTACGAGACGGCGCCGGGTTCCGGTATCGGCTTCCTGGCCGGTTGGCGGGGTAAGGACGGCGACAAGTTCATGAAAGGTGAGCCTAACCCGAAACAATGGGAGATGTACGCCAGGAACAACTGCGCGTTCCAGTACGAATTGCCGAGGTCCTATCAGTACATGCGGAACTGGAACCAGGGTTATCTGGAGTGGGCAAAACGCCACGCGCTGCTGCGCTTTACCGAGCCCATCAATATCCACATATATTCGGAGGTCTTGCAGAAGTTCCGCCTCGCTGCCCAGGGCAAGTCGGATACCAGGCAGCCTCCCGATCATTTGCGCAAGCGCGTGGAAAGACACTTTGATCCGCTGCCGTTCTACTCGCAGCCCCTGGAGGCATTGCAATCCGACCTGGAAAAATACCCGCTCAACGCATTGACCCAGAGGCCCATGGCGATGTACCACTCATGGGATTCGCAAAACGCCAGGCTGCGGCAGATCCATACCTACAACTTCCTGCACGTCA
>Ga0316201_10002689_pt1 | contig 12761 bp, 15 predicted proteins | sample CS6wburrow_MG_FD_204516 | JGI IMG/M metagenome (GOLD analysis project Ga0316201, IMG submission 204516) | Coastal sediment microbial communities from Delaware Bay, Delaware, United States - CS-6 worm burrow | ecosystem: Environmental > Aquatic > Marine > Coastal > Sediment | place: USA... | reverse complement strand
TGAGACGGCACCCTCACCCCGTTCATCGGAGACCGTGAGCATGGGACTCGCCCGGGCACTGCTGCTCAGAGGTTCCGAAAGTCGCTGGCTGGCGGATCAAATGTCGCGGCGCCCGTTCGTTCGGCGAGCCACGACTCGATTCATGCCCGGTGAGTCCATGGACGACGCCCTGGAGGCCGCGCGCTCCCTCCGCGAGAAGGGCATCACGGCGATCCTCACCCTGCTCGGCGAGAACGTGGACGACGCCGATGCCGCCGCGACGGTGACCGAGGAGCTCTCGGCCCTCCTCGATCGCGGTGCCGAGATTAACCTCGACATGGACATTTCGGTCAAGCCGACCCATGTCGGCCTGGACCTCGGCTTTGAAGTGGCGGAGCGCAATCTCGGCGCCCTGGCCACCACGGCCGCCAGGCACGGTCGCCTCGTGGCGGTGGACATGGAATCCACCCGGTACTGCGACCCGACGCTGGATCTGTACCGGGTGCTGCGCTCGGAACACGAGAATGTCGGGATCTGCCTCCAGTCCTACCTGTACCGTACGGACGCCGACCTGGAAGAGCTGATCGAGCTGGCCCCGATGATCCGGCTGGTGAAAGGCGCCTACAAGGAGCCGGCGGAGCTGGCGTACCCGAAGAAGGCCGACGTGGACGACAGCTACCTTCGTCTGTCAGAGGCAATGCTCGATGCAGCCCGCGGCGGGAAGGCCCGCGTGGCGTTCGGTACGCACGACGCGTCCATGATCGCCAAGATCAACCGCCGGGCTGCCGACATGAAGTGCCCGCGGGAGTGCTACGAGTTCCAGATGCTGTATGGGATCGAGAGGGACCTGCAGACACGCCTGGCGGACTCGGGATACCGCATGCGGGTCCTGATCAGCTACGGCGCCTACTGGTTCCCCTGGTACATGCGAAGACTGGCCGAACGGCCCGCCAACGTGGGCTTCGTATTGCGCAGCATGCTAAGAGGGTGACGCAGAAGGGGCCGCCCGATGGACGGCCCCTGATCTGATTCTGCATCCTCATGGCGCCAAGCCGGGAGCTAGTTGTCCTCCGGCGGCGGAGCCTCCCACCCCTCCTGGATCAGCGGCATTTCAGCAGCGATCTGAAGGTCCATGAGATTGTTGATCGTGCGCTCGATCATGAGCCAGCGTGCGCCGACCAGCGGAGAAATCTCCTTCGCGAACTTCTTGTAGTACTTCTCACGCAGCTTGCTTCGGTCGCTCTCGATCTTGAAGCTTGTCTTCGCGAGGTCAGCGGCCTTGTCGTCGGTCATCGAACTGAAGCTGGCAGCGTAGTCCTTGATGATGGCGATGCGCCGGTCGACGATCTCCGCGAGCTCGTAGTCGTAGTCGCGGTAGATCTGCCAGAACGGATCGGACTGGCCTTCTTCGAGGGCCATGGCCTCCGTGATGACCGCTATCTTCTGGGTCTTGATGTCCGACATGAGCAACTCAGCGTACTGTTCCTGGGCGTGCGCGGTCTTCGCCACCAGCAGCAGGCCGAGGACGACAAACAGCTTCTTCATCTTGACTTCTCCTGTCGTGTTCTTCGGCGTTCGTTCGCCGCGGCTACTTTTTGTTTGGGCGAGCAATCTGTCTCACGTCTTACCGATAGGCAAACGGTGTCGTCCGAGCGGCGATGGATGACTACAGGGAGGAGTTCTTCGAGGCGCCATCACAGCCTTAGGAACTCAGGGCAGCAGCACCCTTCCCAGTCCCAGATAGAACGACCACGCCCGATTCTCAATGCTTCCCTCCAGACTGCTCGAGTCCAGGATGTTCACGAAGCCGTGCGTGTATCGGATGTCGAGCTGAAGGGTGTAGCTCCCCATGAACACCTCGAAGCCCCCACCGAAGGCGGCGCCAAGATCCGTGCTCGTAGTCTGAAACAGGTTGCCCGATCCGGCGCTGCAGTCCACGGAGCTGCCGCCACTGTCCTTCAACCGGCACTTCGTTTCAAAAGAGACCACGGGACCGGCGTACAGGATCGGGACGATCGCAGCGTCTCCGGCGGGCACGCGAACCAGAAACAAGAGGGGTACGTCGATGTAGGACAACTCGAGGGTGGTGATGGAATCATCCGTCCGCGCGCCCTTCTGGGTGTAGAGCGCTTCCGCCTGGAGTGTCATTACGTCCCCCAGGCCCACCTGGAAGTACGCGCCACCACCGAAGGTCGTACGCCGGTTGACGCCTATGTTGATTCCGTCGGCCTCCTCGGCGTTCAGTTTCGACAGCGTCAGGCCTCCTTTCAGGCCCAGGGTGGCCTGGGCCTGAGCCTCCACGGCAGACAGGCAGGCACAGAATGCAAGGAATGCGAATACGGCGCGTCGCATGGCGTTCGACCTCCAGATCGGTGACGGTCTCGAGAGACCGGAACAAGGTACAGTCCCTGCTACGGCCTGAACACGAATCGGGCCCACAGCGGAGATGTGAGGAATACGACCGAAATTGCGGCCGCGATCCACAGGAGCATCTTGACCCGGCGGCGGGTCGCGGGGGTGGCGCAGACCGCACCCGGCTCACACGCGGAGGCATCCTCGCGCTCCACCAGGTGAAAGGCCAGCCACAGCAGTCCGACCGAGGCGACGACGAAGAAGGGTCGGTAGGGCAGGAACCCCGACAGCGCCGCACCGGACATGCCGGCTGACGCCAGGACCAGCGGTCCCGTGCAGCACAGCAGCGACCCGAATGCGGCTCCTACGCCGCCGATCATTGACGCCAGGGCTCCTCTCATGGCCTGAAACTAACACGAAGAGGAGGATCTTTCCCGATTCCCCGGTGTTTTCGAGGAGCGAGGCAACGAGACCTGACCACCCAGCGGATGCGAAAGGACGGCATGCGAGGATTGCGTGGAATCAGAGGCCCGTCGGGTTTCGCCGTCATCATCATCCTGGCCGGGGTCTTCGGCTGCGGCGGCGACGAGGTCACCGGTCCTCCTGCTCCAGACGGCGCCATTCAGTTCGCCTCCGTCACGGCCGGGTACTTTCACTCATGCGGTCTGACCCCGGCCGGCAAGGCGTACTGCTGGGGCGGCAACACCTGGGGCACGCTCGGTGACGGCTCCCGGACTGCGAGCAATCGGCCGGTCGCGGTGAACGGCGGACTCCGATATACGATGATCGAATCGGGCGCGGGTCATACGTGCGGCGTTACCGAATCCGGCAAGGTGTACTGCTGGGGACTCAATGACGAAGGTCACGTGGGCGCGGATTGGGTGACGCGTGGCATCGAGGAACCGCACCTGCTTCCGGGCAACCAGTTCTGGGTCCAGGTGAGCGCGGGCCACGATCATTCGTGCGCGCTGACCAGCGACGGGGTCGCGTGGTGCTGGGGAGACAACGTGACGGGGCACCTGGGAAGCGGAGGTAACTACCCCAAGTCCTTTGAACCGGTGCGCGTGGCTTCCGCCGAGACCTTCACCACCGTCGTAGCTGGCTACTACCAGTCTTGCGCGCTATCAGCATCCGGACAGATGTACTGCTGGGGTCGGAACGACCAGGGGCAGATCGGGGACGGCACGAACGAGAACCGGTTCACGCCCGTGCCCGTGGCCGGCGGCCTCACTTTCCGCGCGCTGGGCGGCGGGGATGCGTTCATGTGCGGGACCACGACCGGCGGGTCGACCTGGTGCTGGGGCAGCAACCGGACCGGCGAGCTCGGTGATCCGGCGATTCAGAACCAGGTCACACCAGTGGAGGTCGAAGGGCTGCCCCAACTCAGCCGGATCTACGGCGCAGGAGGGGCATTCACACTCCCGAGCGCTCCCGCCTACGCCTGTGGTCTGACCTCCAACGGTGAGGCGTGGTGCTGGGGCGGCACGATCCGGGGCGGCCTGTGGGAAGGCCCGACCGATGGGCCGATTCGGGTGGAGGCATCCATCCGGTTCCGTAATCTCGCGCTCGGAGCCGAGCATTTGTGTGGTGTCACCACAGAAGGCTGGGCGTTCTGTGGGGGCGGCAACTACGCCGGCCAACTCGGCGACGGCACCACGCAGGATCGCGCTCCGATGGTGGGGGTCGTCCGGCCGTAGGTCAGTCTCCGAAGCTGATGCCCAACTCGCGCGCCGTGAGCATCGTGTCGGAATCCAGCGGCACCGTCTTCATGCGGGCGATCGCGCTCGACAGCGGAACGAAGTGGACCGTCGGCGGATCGAGCGCCACCATGCAGCCGAAGCATCCCTGTGCTATGGCCCGAACGGCCGCCGAGCCGAATCGAAGGGCCAGGAGACGATCGCGGGTGGTCGGACTTCCGCCCCTGAGCAAGTGTCCCAGAACGACGGCACGGGTTTCCTTGCCTGTGAGCTCTGCCAGCTGGTCCGCGACCCTGTGGCCGATGCCTCCCAGCCGTTCTTGCTGACCGATCGACTTGCCGACCACCGAGCGCTCGCCGTCCACCGGATGCGCGCCTTCCGCCGCAACGATGATGGCGAAGTCCCGGCCCCGCTCGGCCCGCTGTCGGACCCTCTCGGCCACTGTCTCGATGTCGTACGGGATCTCCGGAATCAGAATGGCGTCCGCCGTTCCAGCAACCCCGGCGTACAGGGCGATCCAACCGGCGTATCGACCCATCACCTCAACGACCATCACGCGGTCGTGGGCCTCGGCCGTGGAGTGCAGCCGGTCCACACACTCGGCGGCGAAGCTGACCGCCGTGTCGAACCCGAACGTCACGACGGTCTCGGCGAGGTCGTTGTCGATCGTCTTCGGCACGCCGACCACCCGGACGCCCTTCTCTGACAGCACGTTCGCGATTGCCAGTGAACCGTCGCCGCCGATCGCGACGAGAGCATCGACTTCCAGCTCCTTCAGTCTTTCCGCGAGCTCGTCCGAGCGATCGCGCTCATACCACTGACCGTCATCTCCGAGAGTCGGATACGCGATCGGGCTCCCACGGTTTGTGGTACCCAGGATCGTCCCGCCCAGGTGAGTGATTCCACGCACCGAGTCACGAGTGAGGTTCATCACCCCACCGTCCGGAAAGGCACCCGGATTCATGAGGCCGTTGTACCCGTCGCGGATGCCGAGGCACTCCCAGCCGCTCTGGAGCGCGGAGAGTACGACGGCTCGGATGACGGCGTTCAGCCCGGGCGCGTCGCCGCCTCCGGTGCTGATGGCGATCCGGCGGATGGTCTGGCTCATTCCCTGTCTCCGAGGAAGTGACGGCGGCGTGATCGTCGGTCGGCAATATAGCGACAGCATGCTGCTTGCGTAGGGCCGCGAGCAGATCGCGCCCCCTTCGGAAGACACGCGAGAGCCCGGTCTGCCCTACCACTGTGGTCAGCATTTCGTGTATATTCGAATAGCAGAATCGGAGTGTTCCTGCCCCGGCCCGGCCGGAGTCCCGCTCTGCCACCCGTAGAACGGATTTCTTGCGCGGTCTGACCTCAGACCCGTACCCGTTGCCCTCTCGGGAGGCTGACATGTCAGCACCACGAAGTCCTCGTTACCTCGATGAGCGCGGTGCAGCGCTCGCGCTCGTAATAATCTCTCTCCTGCTCGTGATTGCGGCTGCGGCTCTCGCAGTAGACGTCGGTCTTCTGACCACGGCGCGCACCGAAGCCCAGCGCACGGCTGACATGGCAGCGCACGCCGGCGCGTCCGCCTTGATCGACAACCCGGGCAGCGCAGCGGCGGCTCGATCGGAAGCCATCGCGTTCGCGGCGAGGAACGACATCCGCGGCGAAGCGACGGTCGTGCTGCCGGAAGACGTGGAGGTCATGCTCAGTGAAGCCAAGGTTCGGGTGACCGTCCATCGGACCGCGGGTCGCGGCAGCGCGATCGGGACCTTCTTTGCCCGTGTTCTGGGCATCGGCGAGGTCGATGTGAGAGCCAAAGCGGCTGCCATCGCCAGTCGCGCCAGAGAGGTCGACTGCTTGCTTCCGGTCGCGGTCCCGGACCTGTGGCTGGAGGCCGACGGTACGCGGGCCGACGAGAACGACACCTGGGATCCCGATGAAGGTGACGACTTCGACGGCGGCTCCGTGGGATACACGACGGAGGATCTCGGTCGGCTGATCACCCTGAAGCCATCGCAAGGCGCGACTCACGGCAACAACGGCACCGGCGGCGGGGATGAGTTCCCCGACAGCAATCGGTTCGAGCCGGGTTGGTGGTATCTGTGGTATCCAACGGGAGGCGGGGGTGCGAAGACCCTGCGTGAACAGGTCCTGGAGTGCCCGGAGCCGTCCACACCCTGGGGAGTGGGCGACCGGGTGACGGACAAGAACGGAAACGTGCAGAGCATACAGAAAGCGTTCGATGAACTGATCGCTCGCGACCCTGACGCTGAGTGGGATCAGGCCTGCAAATGTGTGATCAACTCTGCTTTTCCGGTGTCCCCGCGACTGCGCGCAGTGCCTCTGTTCGATCCCAATACGTACACGAAACAGGGACCCGGATCCAACTTCGAGATCGCGGACTTCATGGGCGTCTTCATCGTCCCCGGTCCGCCAGGCCCCCCGGGTCAGCAGAGTACATACGCACGCGTCGCGTCCATCAGGGGCCTGCCAGGGGGAACCGGACCGCCGACTGGCCCGCTCGTCGAGCGGGTGGTGCAAATTGTGGAGTGATACCGGGCCGTCCCGCCCGGCCTGAACGCTCAGTGCAGTATCTCGAAGACGGCGCTCTCACGGGCGCCGTTTTCGCATCCTGGCCATGACCACGCCAACCCCCAGCCCGAACACCGTTGCAATGGGTGCGTAAAGGAAGCCTGCCACGGCACCGTTCAACAGATCACCCCGCCGAAACAGAGAGATGGCCAGGCTTACGACGAACACCGTGGCGCCGGCCAGAAATGCGCCCAGACATCCTTGCCGCGCAGCATGGCGGGTTTCGACCCGTCGACCGCGAACGGCATACCAGGCCAGGAAGACAGCCGCCACGGCAAAGGGCAGACCCCAAAGCAGGAGGAACTGCGACTCGTCCGCCGATCCGGACGCCGATCCGCCGCCCAGCAAGCTGTCGACGGCCACCCACGTCGTCAGCCCGGCCCCTGCGGCCGCAAGTCCCCGACTCCACGCGACGATGTTCATTCCTGAATATACGCATGCGCCCTGCGCGGTATCACGCGACCCCCGAATTCCTTCCTTCGCGCCTTCACAGAGCAGACGTTATCCTTGTCTTATCGTTCAACGCCTGGAGAGCGCTGTCATGGGAAGGGTCGCCGAAACCGAGGGATCGATGCACGCCTCTGCCGGACCAGAGTCCGGATCCGACGAGACGGCGGCGCCCGACCGACGGACCGTGGTCCTGGGCATCGCGGGAGGCAGTGGGTCGGGCAAGACGACGGTGGTGCGGAAGATCCTCGAGGGTCTCGATCCCACGTCCGTCAGCCTGCTCCATCACGACTCGTACTATCGCGACAACCCGGATCTCACGCTCGAACAACGGGCGGCAATCAACTACGACCACCCCGTCAGCCTCGAGACCTCACTCATGGCGGAGCACGTGCGGCTCCTCCTCGCCGGACAGGCTGTCGAGGTGCCCGAGTACGACTTCACGGTGCACCGGCGGATGCCTGCCACGCGCCGGGTCGAGCCGCGTCCCCTCATCATCATCGATGGAATCCTCGTACTCGCGGACCCCGAGCTGCGCGATCTCATGGATATCCGGGTGTTCGTGGACACGGACTCCGACATCCGCTTCATCCGGAGACTGGGACGCGACACGAAGAAGCGCGGGCGCACGGTGGAGTCGGTCATACGGCAGTATCAACAGACGGTGCGTCCGATGCACCTGGAGTTCGTCGCCCCCAGCCGGCGGCATGCTCACATCATCGTTCCCGAGGGTGGCAAGAACGAGGTGGCCATCGGAATGCTGGTGGCGCGGCTGCGCTACCTGGTGGCGCGAAGCGGCTGACGGGGCTCTGCAAGAACCCGGAAGCGAGACCCGTCCTGGCGGACGAGCCTCGCCACCCGCAGGGGATCAGTCCTGGAGGACGAACGTCACCTTCAGGTTCACACGGTAGGTCGTGACCCGACCGTTCTCGACCATTACCTGCTGGTCCTTCACCCACGCGCTGCGAATACCGTCCACCGTCTTCGATGCCCGCTCCAGTCCTTCCTGGATCGCGGCCTCGAAACTGACGGTGGAATCCGTCGTGAGCTCGATGTGTTTGGCGATTGCCATTCAGCGTTCCTTTCTCTCCGGGTGTAGAGGGGTCCGGCGTATCCGGACCCCTCCAGTCAGTATTCCTAGTCCTCGATCACGAACTGGACTCGCCGGTTGCGCGCCCGTCCCTCGTCCGTGTCATTCGACGCGATCGGATCGGCCTCGCCGTATCCCTTTGCCATAAGCTGATCGGCATTCAGGTCGAAGTTGGCCAGCAGGTAGTCGCGGACCGCGTCGGCCCGACGCTGGCTGAGCTGCATGTTGTAAGCGGCGGCACCTACTGCGTCGGTGTGTCCCTGAATCTCGACTCTGCTCTCCGGACGTGTGGCCAGGGCCTGCCCGACTTCGTCCAGTGTCGTCAGGGTCGCGGCTGCCAAAGCCGCACTATTGAACTCGAATTCGACGTTATCCAGCACCAGCAGCCCCGCCGCGACTCCGGCCTGTACGACCGTGCACCCACGGCTATCCACCTCGGCGCCGGCCGGTGTGTCGGGACACTGGTCGATGCCGTCAAACACACCGTCCGAATCGCTGTCCATTGGGCAGCCGGTCACATCCACCGTGACGCCGGCGGGCGTGTTCGGGCACAGGTCGATCCCGACGAAGATCCCGTCGCCATCCCGGTCAGTCGGACAGCCACGATCGTCCACTTCAGCACCAGGAGGGGTGTCCGCACATTGGTCGATTCCGTCGAACACACCGTCGGAGTCAGTGTCCGCCGGACATCCGCTTCCGTCCACCGTCGCTCCGCGGGGCGTATCGGGACACGAGTCGGCATAGGCCGCCACTCCGTCACCATCGTAGTCGAAAGCACAGCCCGTCGCGTCCACGTCCACACCACGCGGCGTGCTCGGACAGGCGTCCCGGCTATCCGTGACGCCGTCCCGATCCGAATCCCTGGGCCCGCCGAAGAAATAGGAGGCGCCGACGGTCCACTCGGTGGTGTTCAGACTCTTGTCGCCAAGCTCTGTGCCTTCCGGGTTGAGGGCGGCGCGGGCGTTCTTCAGTCCGTCCGGTGAATGGTAATTGCGCCAGTCGATGCGCATGGCAAACGCCCTGGTGAAGAACACCTTCAGAGCCGCTCCGTAGTTGATCGCGAAGGCGCTCTCGGACTCGAGACCGGGAACGTCAAGGGTCCAGCTCTGTGAGCCGGCGCCCGCGAGCAGGGCCAGCTGGAAGTTGCGCTCGATGTTGAAATTGTAAGTAAGGTCTCCGCCCCAGTTGTTGGCGGTGGCGTTCTCCCGGTTATACGGGGATCCCTGGATCTGAGAGTCGAGGTACCCGAAGAAACCCTCGATGCCGAGACCGTTTCGGAATACGTATCCGAGACGACCGCCGAAGAACTGGTTGTTGTCCAGGCTCCATGGGACGGGATCTTCGGCGAATTCCTGCGTCCCAATTCCGTTGAGCACACCATAGAAGGCGTTGATCTCCACTCCGCCGCGCCCTGAGTCATCCTGGGCGTGGGCCGGTGCGGCGAGCAGCAGGACCGCGGGTAGCAGCACCGCCAGCGAACGCGCGAGCCTCATGTCACTTCCTCCAGAACAGGTGATCGAGAACCGGAGCCTTGTCGTGGGCTTCCGCTTGAGTCCATTGACACGGAGGGACCGGAAAAGTCACATGCGTGGCAGGGGAAGCGCCGATGTGACCTGTTTCACCCATGCTTGTCAGAGAGTTACGGTTCCAGGGAATGCTCGACAAGAAACGCACACTGAAGCCCGATGGAGACCTGGTACTGGAAGCGCAGAGTGCTCCGACCGGTGACATGCGCGCGTTCGCCGAACTGGTGAGGCGCTACCAGGAGCCGGTGAACACGAACTGCCGATACATGAGCGGCAGCCCGGCGGATGCCGAGGATCTTGCGCAGGAGGTCTTCGTGAAGGCGTACTTCGGCCTCAAGCGATTCGAGGGAAGATCGTCGTTCGAAACGTGGGTCAAGCGAATCAAGGCGAACCATTGCATCAACTTTCTCAAGAAGCGCAGCAGCCGGTCATTCGTGGACGTCGAAGATCCGGGCGTCAGCTCGAGCGACCGCGTGCGCGTGGAGCCCACGGGCCTGAAGGGCCTCGATCGACTCTCGAAGCGCGAACGGATACGCGCCACACTCGATTCGCTCCCCGAGAGCACCAGGATTCCGCTCATTCTTCGGGACATGGATGGGCTGAGCTACCAGGATATCGCCGACGAGCTCGGTGTCGGCCTGTCCGCGGCCAAGATGCGGGTGAAGCGGGGACGGGAGGCTTTTCGCGCCCGGTACGGACACCGCGAGGCCGAGGAATGACCGGCAGCACGACCATGATCCGCATCGAGGATCGGCAGAGGTATAGCCATGGGCAGTGAACCGATCCTGGAGCTTGCCGAGCTGGCTGAGACACCCTCCGACGGCTTCGAAGGACGGGTGCAACGCTCCATTTTGCGCAGGAATTTCGCCGCGGACCTGGCGAGTTATGCGTGGTTCACTCCGATTAGAATCCTGCTTGAGTACCTGGGGCTGGCGCTGTCGCTGGGTGGCGGTTCCTCGACCGAAGGGCAAGGTGGCGAATGAACAACTCGATCCTGGACCAGCTTTCGGCGGCCTTTCAGTCGATGCTCGAGACGCTGGTAGCCTGGACTCCGCGTGTGGTCGTCGGATTATCCCTCGTCATCCTGGCGCTCGTAGCCGCCAAGATCGTCGAGAGAGTGCTGCGATCCGTGCTCACGCGCCTGCGATTCGACCAGGCCCTGGCCCGCGCCGGGATCGACCGATTCCTGCAACGAATCGGTATCCGCCAGGAGCTCAATCAGTTCTTGCCCCGGTTGGTCTACTACCTCCTCCTGATCCTCTTCACGAAGACGGCGGCGGACGCGCTCGGACTCATCGCGATCTCGGACGCGATTGGAGCCTTCACCAGCTACCTGCCCAACATCGTGGCGGCGCTCCTGATCCTCGTGCTCGGGAGCGCGGCGGCCCAGTTCGCTGGACGGGCCGTGTCGGATGCGGCGGATAATTCCGGAATCGAGTTCGCTTCCACTCTGGGCCAACTCGTCTCCGGAGTCCTGATGTTCGTGCTCGGGATCATGGCCCTGTCCCAGTTGAAGATCGACACGGAGATGATCCGGCTGGTGTCGATGGGTGCCATGGCGGGCCTCGCCATCGCGTTCGGACTGTCGTTCGGACTTGGCTCGCGCGACATCACGCGCAACATGATTGCCGGCTTCTACGCGCGGAAGACGTTCGTCGTCGGGGAGGAAATCGAACTGCGCGGCGAGAGGGGGGTCCTCGAATCGATCACACCGACCCAGACCTTGATCCGGCAGGACGGTAGGGTGGTCGCGGTCTCCAACGCGGTCTTTCTGGACGACGTGGTGAAGCAGTAGTGCGCTCGCACAGCTGACGTAGCGAGACGAACGAAGCAAAGGGGCGGACCGCACGACCCGATCCGCCCCTCACCTGCTCGGCCCCTGGTTTCCGATTGTGGAGCCGGACTCAGCCTCCAGACTCGATCTTGTTGCGGGTCTTCAGCAGTTCCAGCCGACTGTTCACCACATCCCGCTCCGTCTGCGCCACTTTCGCCCGGAGTTCGGCACGATCCTTCTGTGCCTCCAGTGTCCGCTTCTCGAACTCGTTCACGCGCGCCTCGAGTCGACGCAATCCCTCCCCGGTCTCCTGGGGTCCACGTGTGCGCAGCTGATCACGAGCGGATGCCAGCTCGAGTTCCAACTCAGCGGCCTTTCGTGTCGCTGCGGCGAGCTTGGCCACCGTATCCCAGCCATCGATCTCCTTGCGGCGCATTTCGCGGCGCTTCTCGAGAAGCTTCTTCGCGCCCTCGGCCAGCTTCTGGTCCGACTCCAGTACGGCCACGTCGGCATCGCGGTCTTCGTTCTTGGCAATCTTAAGCCGTGCTTTGATCGCGTCGATCTCTGCCTTCTGAGCGTCTATCTGATCTCGGGCCAGGCGCTCCAGTTCCTCTGCGTCGCGCTTCTTCTCCTTGGCCCTCGTCTCGTCCTCGCGACTTTCGTCGATGTCGGCTTGAATATCGTCCTCGAGCCGAAAAGGGACGAGCACCAGGAATTCGTCGAGGGCCAGCCGATAGTGCTGGGCACGCTGGACTTCGCGAGGCGTCTCCTGGCCGGCGGCGGGTACGCTCGTTGAGAACGGCTGCTGGGCCTGCAGTGGCAACACGAACAGCAGGGTAGCGACAACCGCGGGAAGAACTCGGTACTTCATGTCTGACCTCCACGATGATTCGAGGTCACCGGAAAAGAGCGACACCTGGACCTCTCACCATCCCTAGACAGGAATCAGCGAGCAGGGTCACATAATTCATACTGACAATCTACAGCTTCGGTGGCCCCAGCGCCGGGAGGACGGGGCCTGACCGCGGTTCAGTCGCGTCGATCCTCCACGAGCATGCCATCTCTCAACTCGATCACCCTTCGCCCGTATGCCGCGACCTTGTCGTCGTGCGTTACCTGGACGATGGTCGTGCCCGCCACGTTCACCTCGGTCATCAACTCCATGATCTCCCGAGCCTGGGACGAGTGCAGACTGCCCGTGGGCTCGTCAGCGAAGATGACGCTGGGATAAGCGATCAGTGCTCGCGCGACGGCCACCTGTTGCTGTTGACCGCCGGACAACTGACTCGGATACAGATCCTTCTTGGCCACGATCTGAA
>Ga0316201_10002688_pt1 | contig 12762 bp, 11 predicted proteins | sample CS6wburrow_MG_FD_204516 | JGI IMG/M metagenome (GOLD analysis project Ga0316201, IMG submission 204516) | Coastal sediment microbial communities from Delaware Bay, Delaware, United States - CS-6 worm burrow | ecosystem: Environmental > Aquatic > Marine > Coastal > Sediment | place: USA... | reverse complement strand
TGCTGGGCCTGATCGGCCCCAGGGCCGAGAGATAGCCACGCACCTCGATCCCGAACCGCTCGCGCAGGTATTTTTTCGCGATCGCACCGGCAGCCACCCGCATCGCGGTTTCGCGTGCGGACGAACGTCCACCGCCACGATAGTCGCGAATCCCGTATTTCTGGTTATAGGTGTAATCGGCGTGCCCGGGGCGGTACTTCTGGGCGATGTCGCCGTAATCCTTCGAACGCTGGTCCTGGTTGAAGATCACCAGGCCGATCGGGGTACCCGTAGTCCGGCCCTCGAATACCCCGGACAGGATCTGCACCTGGTCCGATTCGCGTCGCTGGGTGGTGTGCCGGGACTTGCCCGGCCGCCGCCGATCGAGATCCGGCTGGATGTCGGCCTCGGACAGTTCCATACCCGGGGGGCAACCATCTACAATACAACCGATAGCGATCCCGTGGCTTTCGCCGAACGAGGTCACGGTGAAGAGTTTTCCTATCGTATTTCCAGACATAATCAACCGTAGTGCGATATAAAGAGCCGAGCACCGGATTGAACCGGCAGTGCACCTCAAACCAGTTAACCTTATGCGAGTTCGCGATATCAAACAGTGGCTTGCCCCACTTCGCAACACCCCGCTGCACCCGCAATGGCTGCTCCGGGAGGGACGAAAGGCCAGGGATCTGCAGAAGATCGTTGGCATCACCGTCGATATCGGTTGCGCTGACCAGGCAATTCCCCGCCTGTTGCCTGAATTTGCGCAGTATATCGAAATCGACTGCCATGGTACGGCCGTCAGCTGGTGCCCGAGCAGACCCGACGTTTTTGCGGACGCCAGGCCACTACCGCTCGCCGATGTCTCCACCGACAGCGCGCTCATGTTACACGTGTTGGTGCAGCTGGACTGTCCCGTACGGGCCCTGCACGAGACCGTCAGGATGCTGCGGCCCGATCGCCGGCTTATGATCGAGGTCCGTTTTATCTACCCGCTGCATGAAGCTCCGCTGATCTGGTTCCTGATTCCCTTGACGAATATTCTCGATTGCGCACCTGCTCTTCTGCAGACAGGTTCCGACTTCACGCCCCATCGGTTCCGCGCCCTTTGTCGCAAGCCCGGTTAGGCTGAGACATGCAGACAATCACGCGCCAGAACCTCCTGGTCATCACATCCACCTTCCCTCGATGGGCGGGTGACCACGAACCGCCCTTTGTCTTCGAATTGGCACGCAGGCTGACCGGTCACTTTGCAGTGACTGTGCTCGCACCGCATGCACCAGGCGCGAAACGGCAGGAACAGATGGACCGCATCGATGTCTATCGCTTTCGGTACGCCCCAGATCGTTTCGAGAAACTGGCTTATGCGGGCGGCATACCAAGCAGATTGCGGCAGTACCGCTGGCTGATACTGCTGGTGCCTGTCTTCGTGCTGGTACAACTGGCGACCACTTATGGACTGGTAAGACGCCTCAAACCGACCAGCGTCCATGCCCACTGGCTGATCACCGGGGGTTTGATCGCCGCCCTCGTAAAGACCTTCTCGCGGGTACCCTTCCGTCTGCTGGTGACTGCACATGGGGCCGACGTTTATGGTCTGCGCCATCCCCTGCTGTTGAGAATCAAACGCTGGGTGCTACGTCAGGCAGACTGCGTGACGGTGGTCAGTGACGCCCTGGCCGGCGCAGTTCGGGCCATTGGCATCGATGACAAAAAGATCGTCGTTCAGGGCATGGGAACCGACCTAAAAGACACTTTCGTACCCCTCAGGCGCCCGCCAGGTCCGCCCACACTGGTTTACGCAGGCAGGCTGGTGAACAAAAAAGGCGTGGACACACTCTTGCGCGCAAGTGCGCTAGTTTTGCGATCGGTTCCCGAGCTTCATATCGTCATTGCCGGCCACGGACCCGACCGGGAACAACTGGAGGCCTTGAGCGAAGAGCTGAACATCAGCGCATCCGTCCGGTTCAGTGGCCCCTATCAGCTGTCTGAACTTCCGCAGATATACGCCAGTGCCAGCCTAGCTGTCTTCCCTTTTCGCGCAAGCTCTGACGGAGACCAGGATGGCCTAGGGCTGGCGGTCATCGAGGCCATGGGCTGTAGCGTTCCCGTCGTCGGCAGTGACATCGCGGTATTGGACGACCTGCTCGTGCCGGATATCACAGCACTGCGGGCACCGGTCGATGACGTCGAGGCGTTTGCACAATGCATCCGCGTTACGCTCAACCAGCCGGAGGCCAGCCTGGAGAGGGCAGCAGCGGCGCGAGAACTGGTCACTGGAAGATACGACTGGGCAACGGTGGCGGTGGCCTATGCAGGATTGTTGGATCCTGAGCTCAAACAGCCGGTCGTTCCGCGGCCCCCTGAAGATAACTGACGGCGGACGCCAATTTCACCAACAGCGCCTGCATAGGCCAAGGCAATCCTGGCTTGTCGACTGCCCATTCCGCAAGCCACATGGCCGGCCCAGCCCCGTAGCGACCAAGTTGCCGCAAGATGCCGCGCAGTGGTTGTGCGGCTAGATCGGGATCGAGCCGCGCGTACGACATGCGCCGGTAGGCTTCAGGATACCGTGAAAAAAAAATCGGCGCCGTATGACAGGCTGCCTCTCGCATCTTGCGGCAATAGCCTGCAACCGTGTTTCCGGCATCGTGCCGTATGGCCAGGCGCGGATCGAAAACCACCCGCGGCTGGAGCGCGAGCAGACGCACGATCAGATCCTTGTCCTCGAATCCGTAGTGGCGATACGCATCGCAGAATCCGCCGGCCTGAAAAAAAAGCTCCCTACGGATGAGCAGGTTACCCGTGGTCATCCCAAGCAGGTGATCCATGTGCGTTGCCTGCCGAATGCGTCTGTGCTGAACCTGCCCGAGATAGCGTTGCCAGAAACCTGAACCCGTTCCTGCAATCGGACCGTAGACCAACTCGGCGCCGGCAGCAGCCTGTTCACCGAGAACAGAAAAATAGTCCGTCTCTGCAGGCTGGCAGTCTGCGTCGAGAAACAAAAGATAATCACCGCGAGCCGCCCCGGCACCCAGATTGCAGGCATTCGCGCGTCCGCTATTGGAAGGCGATCGCAGAAACCGCAGCCTGGGGTCATCGAAAGATCTGAGAATCGAGGCTGTGTCATCTGTCGAGCCGTCGTCACTAACGAGGACACGGATGTCGCCTGCCGCAGATTTGGAAAGCTCCAGCAGTCTCTGCATACTTCGCCGAATCCTGCCCTCGGCATTGAAAACCGGCACAATCACATCGATTGACGGATTCCCAGCCGCGGTCATCCGGCATCCTCCGAATGCCTGTCCAGCCAATCCTGAAGCATCAACGCGGTCCACAGGGGATAGTGGAGATCCTGGACACCCGACTGGTGCAACTCCCAGGCGGCATGAATTGGCGCAGCCTGCAACACGCCATGCCTCTTCAACGCTGCCCGAGACAGCAGACTCCAAGCCCACTCCTTTAATGAACCGCGTAACCAGGAATCGATCGGAACACCGAATCCCATTTTCGGGCGGTCCACGAGATCGCGCGGTACATAGCGATAAAGCACTTCGCGCAAAGGCCATTTGCCGAGGCCGTCATGCTGCCGCATTGCAGCCGGAATTCGCCAGGCAAACTCCACCACGCGGTGATCGAGAAGCGGTACCCGGCATTCCAGGCTGACGCCCATGCTGGCACGATCCACCTTGGTCAGAATATCATCCGGCAGGTAGGTAACCGTATCGATGTACTGCATGCGATTCAGCATCCCCGGGATACGCCGTTCGAGCATCCGGTCTCTGGCCAGGCTCATTGGCTCAGTTGCATCGATCACAAGTTCCTCGGGCCTGTGCCATTGAGACAGCAGGCTGGCGTATATCTCGGTCGCCGTCGAACTGCGTATCCGCCGTGCAAGGCGATGTACGCGCATGCCTAGCGCGGCAGGGCGGACGGCACCAGGCAGCGCCGAGGCAATCACGTCCCAGGTCGATTCAGGCAGGGTCTGCAGAGCACTGGAGGCGCCGCGCCGCAACCACCCGGGAACACGGTCGATCTCCTGCCAAAGCTGTTGCCCAGCCGGATACCGGCTGTAGCCGGCAAAACATTCATCACCGCCATCCCCGGAGAGCGACACTGTAACCTGCTCGCGCGCCAGTGCAGAGACCAGATAGGTTGGTATCTGTGAACTGTCGGCAAACGGTTCGTCATAAAGACCGACGACCTTGGGCAGGACCTCGCGCGCATGTGACGGTTCCACATAGAGTTCATGATGATCGGTGGACAGGTGCCCTGCTACCTTTTTGGCATGCTGTGCCTCGTTGTACCCGGGCTCGTTGAATCCGATCGAGAAGGTAGTAACCGGCCGTTCGGACTGCGCCTGCATCAAGGCAACGACCAGCGAGGAATCGATGCCCCCCGAAAGGAAGGCACCAAACGGCACATCGGAAACCATCTGTCGTTTGACGGCATCGCGTAACAGCTGGTCAAGCGCAGACACTGCGGCTTCCGGCGTATCGCGCCATGGCTCGCGGCTTGCCAATGACTGCACGTTCGACATCGACCAGTATCTATTGAGCTCAACGGTCTGACCCGGCCGATAGCTCAGATATTGCCCGGGCTGGAGTTTATGCGCCTGCTGCCAGATGCTGCGCGGCGCAGGCACGTAGCCATAACGCATATAAAGCACTACCGATTCACGATCCAGCGTCGGCCGCCAAGCCGGGTGTTCTGCAAATGCGCTCAATTCCGACGCGAACAGGAAGTTGCCGTTCATCTCCCCCCAGTAAAGGGGCTTTATACCGAGCCGGTCACGCGCGAGGTGCAGCTGGCGCTCGGAGCGGTCCCATACCGCGAAGGCAAACATACCGTTGATACGTGACAGGGTGTCGGTCAGGCCCCAGTGCGCAACCCCTTCTACCAGCACCTCGGTGTCGGAGCTCCCACGCAGACGCACACCCTTTGCCGCAAGCTCGCTGGCGATCTCAGCCGTGTTGTATAGCTCACCGTTGTAACAGATAACCCAGCGCCCGTCGGCGGAGCGCATCGGCTGGGCCCCACCTGGAGAGACATCAATCACAGCGAGACGGCGATGCCCCATGAAGATGCGGGCGTCTGTGTCCACCCAGACATCCTGTGCATCCGGCCCCCGCAGGGCCAGGCGCTCAGACATGCGACGTACGACCTGCTCGGAATTCGTGCAAAATGCCAGGGGGTCTATAAAGCCAGTGATGCCACACATGATTCCGCGCTATCCCACAACCGAGACAGCAGCGGGCAGCCCGAGCCCACTCACAACGCTCTGATACACGGCATCATAATTCTGAACACTGGCCTCCAGCGAGAAAATCTTTGCGCGCTGCCTGGCCAAAGCCGCACGATGTTCAAGCGATGGCTCTCTCAACAGCCGGTTCAAGCCAGACGCGAACGCATCTGAATCGTGGGCTGGGACGATAAGGCCCGACCCACCAATTGCTTCTCGATTTCCACCGACGTCGGTCAACACCGACGGCAATCCAGCCGCCAGATACTCGAGTACCGCGTTGGAGAAACCCTCTTTATGAGATGCACTCACCGCGACGTCTGCTGCCGCCAAATAGGGGCGCACGTCGTCCACATCGCCAGCGAATATTACGTTACCCACCAAATCGTATTCATGGAGCAATTTATTTAGTTTGCACTCCGCACCTTCGTCTCGACCAACCAACAAGAGGCGCCATTCGCGGTCAAACGAAACCTTGACCAGCGCTTTGATAAGATCGCTGTGGCCTTTGTACGCCCAAAGGTTTGCGACATTGACAAGAACCAGTGCGTCCAGAGGGAGTCCCAGTTGCTCACGTACGTAGATTTTCTTGGGCAGCTTCTCAAAGCGCTTCACATCGATTCCGTTGTATATCAATCCTACTTTTTCCGAATCTGCGCCTTCTTCGATCAACTCCTTTGTCACCGCCTTGGAGTTTCCAAGCAACACGTCCATCCGCCTATGAAAAAAAGCCTCCTGTCGACGTAGACGAACATTCTCCAGCATGTACAGGTTCATATCCCGCCGACTCATAATCTGATACCGAATTCTCCAGAATCTGGCCACGTAACCGCCCAACACATAAGCACTTCGCAGAAAAAAGTGAATAACGTCTGGTCGTTTCCGAATGATTCGAATGCTCAGAAAGAGGCCACCAGAAACGAGGCGCGCCAGCTTTCCCATCGGCCCTCGCATCTTGCCTATCACCATGGGGCCACTCGTCACACGGACCCCCATTCTGCGCATTCCCTCAGCCAAAACTCCTTCGCCACGCAGGCAATGCACCTCGATTTCATACCCAATCTGATTCAGCCGCGGCAAGAGATGATAGAGATGAAACTCTGTTCCACCATGATCAAGCGCCCCACCCAGAACGTACAGTATGTATGGTTTCTTACTCATTCAAAGCCGTCTTGTGAACCGTGCCTCATTGCTGCGCCATCAAGGCTCATCTTCATTCTTCCGGGCATACACCACGAGCGTATCGCTCAACAACCGTTCAACCGAAAAATTGTCTTTCGCATTCTTTTGACCCAATGCGCAAGCGCGCTCCCTCCAGTCTTTGTCGACCAAAGTTCGACACACTGCATCAGCCAGCAATTGTTTTTCGCGCCTTGATACAACCCAGCCGGTAACCCCAGGTACGAGGGTCTCTGCAGTTCCTCCAACGTCTGTGGTGACAACCGGACAACCGGCAAGTTGTGCCTCAATCAGGACGTTTGGCAAACCCTCATTCTTCGACGTCAACAACAACACATCGAAAGCTGCCATGGCATTTCCCATATCCCTCACCAGCCCGGCCACCCTCACGCGGTCGCTAAGACCCAGTTCACATAGCCGCTGCTCAATCTTCGTCTGCATCTCCCCTTCACCGAGCAATACGAAGCGTGCTTTCGGGAGCTTCTGAGAAACAATTGCAATACTATCCAACCAGAGCAACGGATCTTTTTCGGGTGAAAAGCGGAAAACGCCACCCACCAGTGGCGAGCCATCCGGCACACCCCATTTATTTCGCAGTGCTGCAACGTCCTCAACCGACCACTTAAAAAATCCCGTATCGACCGCATTCCGAACCACGCCAATCCGTGTTTCCGGCAAAGACAGCCATTCAGCGTAGCTGCGCGCACCAGCTGCACTATTGTTTATCATTTGAACTTCCGGGAAACGCAACAAGAACCTATAAACACTGCGCATATAGTGACGGTGGTATTCAAAATGGTGGGGCGCGACATTGCGCCCCGCCAGGATGATCCGCGGTGCACCTGCCAACAATGCGGCTACTCCACCGACCAGGTTCGTGTGATCTTGCCAAAGGTGCACTACCGACGGTTTCAGCAACATGAAGCTTGCTGCCATCATCACGATCTCTTCACGCAAGGTGGCCGGAAACAACTTCAGCAATGCTCGGCAATCAACCTGCTGCAGTCTATCCAGATGGGGCTTGAGCTGACTATCGGCAGTGCGGGAAAGCAACGAAGGAAAGTCGGTCAGGGTCCGAATCGTGACATGCGACTCGACCAATTCGCGGTAAAACTCGGTTGCCGGCACGCCAGAGTACATACTCAGGACTTCCACCTCATGTCCCGACCGCGCAAGCGAAACTGCAGTTGTCGCAACCTGACGTTCGGCACCCCCGGCGCACAGACTCCCGGTCACCAGTAGTATCCTGCCCGCTTCCAGGGCTCCATCCGGATCCGGCCTGATGTTCCTGAATCCTTTTTCTGCAGCCAACATCCAGCCCCGATTCCGCATTACAAAAGGTAATCGGTCTCTCGCTCTAAGACTAACAAGACGCCCCTGCTGCCAACGGCCTTTGAGATATGACAGATACCACAATGGAATACTCTGTCTCCGCCAGCGCCCAAAGAGATCGAGGGCGATAATCCAGAACATCTTTCGGCGCAGCGCCTGATAGAGGCGCAGAGGACGAATCGCTTTCGACCATCCAAGATAGGTGACTGAACGGGAATCAGAACCAGGAAACCCCCATTCGCCGTCGCGACTGAGGGTGCCGCAGCGTTCATCCAGGCACTCGCTCTTCTCCCCAACCAATAGGCAACCGGCAACCTCCTCCAACTTCATCAGACTCTGGCGCTCTGTATCACTGATAGCAAAGGGCACAACAACCAACGTCGGCAGAGTAATGCCTGGCAATTCAGTGAGCATATTTCGAATCTGGCCGGCGAAATCGTTTTGCCTTGGCGTGGTGGCAGCACTCACCCGACAGCCCCTCCAACAATGAAGGAAACAAATCCAATAGACGGCACAGGTTCGAATTTCATCGGAATTTCGCTTCAGGGATAGGCGATGTTACGCGGCGAAAAAGGTATTCAGTGTTTGCTTCACCCTGAAAAATTTTCACTAACTCAAATCCCAGTTCTTCCTCAAACAGATCGATGACATCCTGGTCATGGGAAAACTCCATAGGCCAACCACCGATCCAGTCGCGCACATCGGTTAAGTAGCTCATGCCCCTACTCTTCTGATATTCCTTCATCGTCCTTAGCAGGGCCGGTAGTCGAAACGGATTCTTGCACAACGAGAACCGCCATAGATACCACAGCACCATCCAGTTGCGTTTCCATTTGCCTGCTGCAACATAGCGCTGTTTCACCTCCAGCCAATACTCCGGTGGCGGATCGATTTGCACATCGGCCGAATACAACGCCAGGTAGAAAAGACCGCTGGTAGCAACTCGTTCACTGGCATTCCTAATCGCCGTCCATTGGTCTCCTGTATGATGCAAGACTCCCCAGGAATACACCAGATCATACTGACCCAATGACTGCATATATTCGCTGTCCAACACCGAGCCCTGTTCAATCATCCAGAAGTCCGCCGCGGGCTGCATTGTCTCTTTGACCGCTTTGGTGGCAGCAACAGAGTCGGGGTCATAATCGAAGCTCATCACGGGGTTGGCACCCACCCTGACCGCTGCAAGCGAATGGATGCCACTGCCGGAGCCGATATCCAGGAAGCTTTTTCCCGTCAGCTCCGTCAGTTCCAGAAAATTCATCATGTAGCTTCCGGAAATCCCGATACGTTCTTCATTCAGGTTGGCCTCAACAAAACGGTGCCAGTTCTTACCGAAGGCAAAGCGCTCTTCTGTCATTCCATACCCCATATGCACGTTGTCACTTCAATCTCTCCGAAGACGCCTCACCAGAACCGATAAGGTCTTTGTAGACATTCATGTATGCGACCCCCATGTCCTCGACAGTCGACCACTGCCTGACTCTTTCCATTGCGTGGGACGACATCCTGGCCCGTTTTTCTTCGTCGGCCAGAAGCGAACAGACAGCTTCCGCAAAACGCCCGGTCTCACCTTGCCCGACCGGCACCAAAACTCCGGTGTCAGGCGTTATCAGCTCGGACTGCGCTCCCACATCCGCGCTGACCTGCACTAAGCCGAGTGCCATGGCCTCAAAAGAAACATACGCCACCCCTTCCATCGCGCTGGTAAGCACGAGCAGATCCGCATCCAACATGAGTGGCGCCACGGCCGAGCGCGCGTCCTCGATGGTCACGGCCCGGCGCAGGAAGCGATTGCATGCCAGCCGCCGTTGGATGTCTGCCAGCAGCGGACCTTCGCCCTTCATCACAAAACGCGTATCCGGCCTGCGCTCAAGCACAAGCTCAGCCATCGCAAGAAAGACCAGCGGGCGTTTGAGATCAGAGAATCGCCCAACGAAAGCGACTATCTGCGTGTTTGCGCTGATACCCTGCGCATGCCGCCATTCTCCCGGATCGAGCATCGTGGGCGAGAACTCGCGCTCGATATCAATCCCTGTATTGACGATCTTGATCTTCTGTTCGTCGACGCCATGAACGCTGACCAGATGGCTCGACAAGTGATGTGAGATCACGGTGTGGCAATCGACGTGCCTGTCTTCCCTCGCCGCCAGGGTCGGATAGTCCAGATCGCCCTTCTCACCTTCCGCATGGATCTGTGTCACCACGTGTAATTCGGGATGCAGCGCCTTGATTGCTACCAGTTCGTCGTACATCCAATGGCTGTTGCTGATGTGGATCACATCCACCGCATACCGCGAGACATACGCGTCGAGAAATCTCAACCAGCATTCTGACGGCAGAAAATCAGGAAGATGCCAGACTAACGCACCGGTCGAGCGCGCCCGTTCTGACCAGGTGTTGGTCGAGCCGAACGTGGTAACCATGTGCACACGCATGCCATTGCGGCTCAATGCCGCTGCCAGGTCTATGGCGTTTTTCTCCGCCCCCCCGGGGCTTAGCCTGGGCAGCATCATCAATACACCGGGGAGTTTTGAGCTGCCTGAGGCAGGTACCGCATAAGCCGCAGACAGCCCACGTGCCACTGCCGCGCTCAGCCTGCAGCCCGGTTTGCGGCGTCCTACCATCGCAGAACGAAGACGTTTCCAGCCCCCGATCAAGTACGCTGTGTTCTGTCGCCCCAAAATGCGCTGAATCCGTCGTTTGAATCGCTCCCGGTCCGCGAGCGATTCCTCGTCTAGAGCGGTCAGGCTGCGTGGCAGGGCGCGATACCATCCCTGCTGCAGACCATCGGTCGGCGGAAATGGCCGGTGGGCGATGCTATCCGGGAAATCGGGGCGCACTTGACCCGCCGAAGATCTGCCAAGCAACCACCTGTCACGCCAGCGGTACGGTTCTTGATCTTCGATGCCAGAGGTAGAGGTCTCTGCAAGGCACCTTACGGCGGCCACGGGTTTGTCAACAGCTTCATCATACAATTCGATCTCCGCTGTTACTGGCCAGCACAACAAGGCCCAGGTCAGACGTTCCAATACGTCAACACGCAGGTCCCCAACCCCAAACTCGACACGCGCGAGACGTCTTTCCGGAGGGTCGGTTGCCGGATCCCAAAGGTTGAATATCGTTTGTCCACGAAGCGCCTCGTGATCAACACCGCTTACCTGCAGGAGAAAAGCTGTGGAATCGGCCGTCATGTTTGCAGGTCTTGCAACTGGATTACCGGCGCAAGAAGTCCGGACCTCGGTTCGAGCGACAGCGACGAGTCACTCAGCCCCCCCTGTAACCGCATTCGAATCGAAGGCGCATCGTGCCCCGGCTTGCTGATCCGCCTAAGGAAGTGGAAGCCGGCCATCAACTCGAGATGATGATCACCTTCATTGCGCAGACGGCCCGGTGGTTCAGCCCTGAACTGGTTCTGCCAGCGCCGCATATCTGGCCAATGGCCCTCCGCATTGTCTTTGCTGAAGGTCCAGAAGATGACCTGACCAGAATCGTTGCAGACCACATAACCGATCTGCAGTACAAAGGGAAAGAGGATGCCGAAATCACAATAGCGCACATTCAGTGCGGCCAGCCAAAGGCTGGTCTCGAGGGAAAGCAATGTGAGGAGCAACAGGAACAACGGCAGATACAACTGCCAATCAGGCCGAAATGCGTGCCAGAGCATTACGGGCACAAAGGGCGACAGTGATATCAGCAGGGTGTAAGAAACTGGACGATCTCCCCTGAACCCCGCGATCACTCCGAAGATCAGTATGAAAACGCCTATGAGCACCAAGGGGCGCGGAATCACCCAGGCAACAACGATTGACGTCTGTTTCCAGCGCACCTTGATCGAGCGCCATGCCAGAATGCGGAAGGACTCCAGGTAGGCCCAGAGCTCATGGACAAATGCCGGATCAAGCCGTGCACGAGAGTCAGCTTCAACAATGAACGCGGTGCGCCTTTGCGGAGAGGAGGAACTCATTGATTAACTTCCATGCCACGCCCCCAAAGCAACAGCGGACGCTGGCCTTCGAGCGTGCACCCCAAGTGTTTCAACTCCTGCGCTGAAAGTATCAGCGTGCGAATCCGCCTTCCGATGAAACGTTCGGTCTTGGCAACCAGGTCGTCGAGGTTGTGCCGGTCGATGTCGCCTACCAGGACTAGATCGATGATCCCGGTGTCCCTGCCTGCTGCATAGTCACCCGTCAGATAGGCAGCCTCGAGCTTGCCAAGCCGCTCCAAGATACTTTCCAGGATACGGTCCATTCCCATTGCTTTGCGCACCATCGACTGCAGTTCTGGAAACAGCGGATGGGCCTGTTCGGCGCGGTACAGCACCTGCCGCCCCTTCTTGGAGCTGGACAACAAGCCGGCCTGGGTAAGTTGCTTCAGTTCGCTGCGAACGTGCCCCGGAGATGCGTCAAAATCCTTTGCTAACTCGCGGAGATAGGCGCGATTGTCCGTATTCAAAAATAATCGCATCAGGATCTGCACACGCATCTTTGAGGTGAACAAGCTATCGAGCATGCCCTTAGTGTTCGGTTTTTTAGTACGAAACTTTAGCAAATAATGCCATATTTCCCATTTGGCGACTTCAGCTGCAGGCTCGCAACGCCGACACTGCTTCAGTGCGGCATTAAATACCGCCCGCTAACACAGGTTCTGATGCTAACAATGAAGCCCATCGGCTGGATTTTCGTACTCACCCTCGCGGTGACCGCCCTGACGTATACGGAGGGCCTGAACGGCCCGTTTCTGTTTGATGATCACGTCCATATCACCCAGAACCAATGGGTTCAGATCAAATCGCTCGACTGGGACAGTCTGGCGCAGGCGTGGAACTCCTCGTTCAGCGCCTTTCCCGCAAATCGCCCGCTTGCGCAACTCACATTCGGCGTCAATCATGCCTTTTCAGGACTCAACCCTTGGGCCTTTAAGGTCACCAACCTGATCATTCACCTTGTCAACGGTGGGCTCGTTTTTGCCTTTGTTCGCCTCGCTTACCGGGCCAGTGCCGGAACGGCGGCAGACTCGGAGAAAGAACTTCA
>Ga0316201_10002687_pt1 | contig 12763 bp, 13 predicted proteins | sample CS6wburrow_MG_FD_204516 | JGI IMG/M metagenome (GOLD analysis project Ga0316201, IMG submission 204516) | Coastal sediment microbial communities from Delaware Bay, Delaware, United States - CS-6 worm burrow | ecosystem: Environmental > Aquatic > Marine > Coastal > Sediment | place: USA... | reverse complement strand
AGCCGCCTCAATAAGATCTGCACCCTCGTTGCGCGCATTGTTGACGCGCCGATCAACAGCCCATGCGCGCAGCTGTGGCCCATGACTTGCCGCGAAGTCGATAAGGTCATCGTCCCCCGCCAGCCAGCGGTCCGCGGTGTCGCTCCTGAGGATGACTGGCATACGGTGATGCAGGGTGGACATAAATTCGTCCGCAGCGGTCGTAATGAGCGTTGTGCTCTGAATCGACTCATCACTGATCTTGCTTTGCCAGTTCTCCCACAATGCAGCAAAGGCGAACGGTTCCCCATCCGCGGCAGAAATGTAGTACGGCGTCTTGACGCCGCCTTCGGTATGCCATTCGTAGAAACCATCCGCGAGCACAAGGCATCGGCGGTGGCGATAGGCAGCGCGATACGACGGCTTCTCGGCGACCGTCTCAGCCCGCGCATTGATCATGCGATTGCCGATAGCGGGATCCTTGGCCCAGAACGGCACCAGGCCCCAACGCAACATCGCTAATTCACGACCATCCGCGCCAACGTTGCGGATGGCCGCAATGTATTGAGTGGGCGCAATGTTGTAGCGAGCCTCGACCGGTATCGCGCCGCTGACTCCGAACAGCGCCGCTGTCGCCTCACCCGGTGAATAAAATGCGAATCGGCCACACATGGCTACTCGCGGATGCCGACGCCGCGATTCAGGAGTTGGACACACGCTGTAAAGAGCACAACAACAAATACCAGCAGGATGCCGTAGGCGACGCCAATGTTGATGTCGGAGGTGCCCAGGATTCCGTATCGAAATGCGTTCACCATGTACAGAATCGGGTTGGCGAGCGATACGGTCTGCCAGAACTCAGGCAGCATCGAGATCGAATAGAATACTCCGCCCAGGTAGGTCAGCGGTGTCAGCACAAAGGTTGGCACGATCGATATATCGTCGAATTTTTTTGCGAAGACGGCATTGATAAAACCGGCCAGCGAGAATACGACCGACGACAGCAGCACAATCGAGACTGTTATGAACGGGTGTTGTACTTCAAGTCGCGTGAAGAACAACGCAATGATGGTGACAAGCAATCCGATCAGCATGCCGCGCAACACACCGCCAGCGACGTGCCCAATAACGATTGTTGCGTTCGACATCGGTGAGACGAGCATTTCTTCGATATGACGACCGAACTTGGCACCAAAAAATGACGACACGACATTGCCGTAGGAGTTCGTAATGACCGACATCATGATCAGCCCCGGCGCGATGTACTGCATGTAATCGAAGCCATCCATCGTGCCGATACGCCGGCCAATCAGGTTGCCGAAAATGATGAAGTACAACGTCATGGTGATGGCCGGCGGCACTACTGTCTGTACCCAGATACGCAGGACCCGCACGACCTCCTTGCGCACGATGGTCTGCATCGCGATGATATTCAGCGCGATATTCATCCCTGTGCCATCTCCTTGAAGCCGTCCTGCTTGTTCTCGACAAGCCGCATGAACAGCTCCTCGAGCCGGTTCGCCTTGTTGCGCATGCTCACGACCTCAATACCTTTGTCATTTAACTGGGCAAACAGGTCATTCAGGTTGACCGACGCTCCCTTGTCGACTTCGAGCTCGCTGTCGTCGCGAAGCAGGGTCTCGAAACCATCGAGATGTGGCGCCTCGTCCAGCGGTTTCGCAAGGCTGAGCACGAACACCTCGCGCTGCAGCTTGCGCAGTACGGTGCTCATCTTCGCATCCTCGATGATCTTCCCTTCGTCGATGATCGCAACATGCCGGCACAGCGATTCGGCCTCTTCAAGATAGTGTGTCGTGAGGATGATTGTGGTCCCGGCTGCATTGATGTCCCGCAGGAATTCCCACATCGATCGCCGTATCTCGATATCGACGCCGGCCGTCGGCTCGTCGAGAATCAACAGCTTTGGTTCGTGGACCAGCGCCCGGGCGATCATAAGGCGGCGTTTCATGCCGCCCGACAGACTGCGCGCCGAATCATTGCGACGATCCCAGAGACGCAGTGCACGCAGGTATTTCTCCGCACGTTCGCGGGCCAGCTTGCGGCCCAGCCCGTAGTAACCCGCCTGGTTCAGGACGATGTTATGCACACCCTCCCAGAGATTCAGGTTGACCTCCTGCGGCACCAAGCCGATGCAGGTCTTGGCAGCCTCCAGATCACTGTCGATGCTATGGCCAAAAATCGCAACGTCGCCGCCCGACTTGTTGACGAGCGAACTGATAATACCTATCGCGGTTGTCTTGCCGGCGCCATTCGGCCCGAGCAACGCGTAAAAATCACCTTCTTCGACCGAGAAATTGATCCCCTTTAGCGCCTGGTTGCCGTTGGCGTAGGTCTTGGTGAGGTTTTTGATGGACAGTGCTTTCATGAGGCCGGCCATTGTAACCATGCCGACAGCAGAGCGACACATAAGACGCACCTATCATCCTGGCCGCCGTGTGTCGGCGATGCGGTGTGCGCGTACAGCACTGCTGCAAGCTGCCGTTTTCATAGTTCGGTAATGCAGCGCCGGGTCCTGGGTCAACATCACCTGCAATGATGCCAGGTGTGCAGCTCTACGCACCCGCACGTCCGGACTCAGCCCGGGGCCAAGTAGCCGCAACCAGAGATCTTCATTTTCCGCCAGGCGCGGTTGTAGCAAGTCATTTCGTATCGCCGCACGCTGCAACAGCGTAAGCAATGTGTAGTCGGCAAGTTGCTCGCACCAATCCAGGCTTGCACCGGAGATAAGTCGAACGGCGTATGGATTACATCGTGCCAGTTGCCAGAGAAAGGACAGCGTGGCGGCAACGATCTCATCAGCGCCTTCGTCGCCGGGCAGGAGCAGGTCCCGGTTGGGATCGTCATCGGCAAGTTCGCGCCAGCAAGCCTGGTCCCGCTCACGCACCGACAACAACAGGTAAGGCAATGCAGAAAGACGCTCAACCTGCAGGTTCGACAGTCTCCTGATAGCCGATCGCGATCTCGACGGCATGCAGAGCCTCAGGCGCTCGCCCGCCAGCGGGTCACGCAGGCGCATCAGAAACGCCCTGTTCAGCGCCGTCACATTGGCAAAATCGGCCGGTTCGGGTCCAGAAAAGTCCATTTAACCCCCTTCGCGCGCATTTCTTGCGCGTCACTCGAATTACATTATTTATTATTGATAGACCATTTATGGATAATATATGCTCTTGTACCACTATATATGGTCTATTTCTAGCATAAAGGGTTTGATATGCGCCTTACCGATGATCGCTACGCTACAGAACGCAGCCAGTTCGAGCTGGCCCTGAGAATGATCCGCCATGAAGCCCGTACACGCACGATTCGTGAATGCACCGGGCTGTCTGACGACCGTATCCGCAAGCTCTACGCGACCTACTTTCGCAATACCGGCGCAACGGACATCCGCCGCCGGCGTGGCAAGTCACCTCGCCAGGTGACGCGCTTCGTAAAGAATCCGCGGAATCAGTTACAGGCCACCACGCTGGTCGCCCTCTACTGCAATAGCCTGCTGCTGCGTATCGACGCGCAGAGTAATATCGCGCCTTGCTGGCCGCGACCGGACGTGGAGTTTGGCCACCGCTTGTGTCGCGCCTATGAAACCTACCTGCTGCTGCACGGTGAGCCTCAGCTCAGTTTTGAATGGGCATGGAACCTGTTGCACAGCATCTCCCACAACGACGAGCTGTACCTGGCCGGGTGCCGGTCCTGCCGGACACGCTACGTTCAGGATGCCTACGCGATCGATAACGAGACCTGTCCGTGCTGCACGATCGAAGCGAGTCAGCAACGTTCCTGATTTTGGCATTACACTATCGGCGTGAGCACAGAGAATCAGAATGTATTTGCCGGCGCATTTGTCGACCGGAGCGGCGAGCGGCGCAAAGACGCAGACTGGCTTGCCGATGCGCTGGCCAGCGACGACAGCCGCTTTGTGCCTGTCTGGAATGACAAGTTCCTGGTCGGCGAGGAACCTGCCGGCACCGTTCTGTTGGAACACCACCAGCTTGACCACGCCGCGGACGAACGCGAACTCATATTCCTTGGCATTTTTCGTGATAACCCGACGTTTGCGATCAGGATTGACGGCGACGACACGCCATTCCAGGAGTTCGGTGAATTCCAGGAATTACGCTATCTCGGAACCGTGTTGCCGCCGGACGAAGCGAACCTGGTTGCACATGCGCGCGCTTTGGTCCTGTGGCACGCGTCGCAGGTTTTCTGCGGCATCTGCGGCTCCGCCGCGCGTCCTGGCGCCGCAGGCAATACGCGCATTTGCATCAACGAAAGCTGCGGGCGCGAAATTTTTCCGCGCGTCGACCCAGCCATAATCGTTCTTGTTGAGGATGGCGATCGCTGTCTATTGGGCAGACAACAGTCTTGGCCCGAAGGGCGTTATTCGACGATCGCCGGTTTTGTCGAACCAGGCGAAAGCCTCGAAGATGCTGTGCGCCGCGAAGTGTACGAAGAGACCAATATTCGTGTCGGCAAAGTGACCTATCACAGCTCGCAACCCTGGCCCTTTCCATCCGCACTGATGCTCGGCTTTACTGCCGAAGCAACGACGACCGACATTGAGCTCAATGACGGCGAACTCGATGACGCGCGCTGGTTTACGCGCTACGAGCTGCGGTCTGAGTTCCCGAAACTGCCGTTTCGAATTTCAATCGCGCGGCGACTTGTCGACGACTGGCTCGGGTTGGAAGCCCCACCCTGACATGTGCCTCATCGTTCTGGCCTTCCAGGTCGACATGGATGTACCGCTCGTCGTTGCCGCAAATCGAGATGAATTCCATGCGCGGCCCACTCGTGACGCCGACTGGTGGCCCGATACGCCTGATGTGCTTGCAGGTCGTGACCTGCAGGCAGGCGGGACCTGGCTGGGCGTACACCGATCAGGCCGCTTCGCAGCGGTTACGAACTACCACGACGACCCTCCGCCGCCCGGTACTTTCGAGTCGCGCGGTCGACTGGTGAGCGATTACCTTCTTGGCAGCAAGGACCCGATGGACTACCTGCAAACGATCGATGGCGAAACATTTGCCGGCTTCAATCTGCTGCTCGGTAATCCACGTCAGGTTGGCTATATGTCCAATCGCGGCACCGGCATGCGTGAGTTATCACCCGGCATCTACGGACTCAGCAATGCAACGCTGGATTCCACCTGGGACAAGGTCGAACGCAGCAAAGAGCGCCTCGCTAAACTCGTTGCTGCGGGCGGGCCTGACGACTCCGCCCTGTTTGAACTATTGGCAGACACTGGCGATGGTTCGGTCAGGGCGCCGTTTGTCGTGGACAAGAGGTTCGGCACGCGATGTTCAACCATCGTGCGCGCAGATCATTCAGGCAGGTGGGCGTTTGTCGAACGCCGTTTTAATGCGCACGGTGAAGTGACTGGCGAAACCAGCCTCTCATTCGGCAGCGTAGACCCTCAATAACCACTCCCGGATGTGGTTTATCTCTTCGCCGCAGACAGCATGCGCCATCGGGTAGTCATGCCATTCGATATTGAAACCTGCTTTGGTCAGTAACTCGGCTGACGACGTGCCCATTTGCATCGGCAATACCGGATCGAAACTGCCATGCGCCATGAAGATCGAAATATCCTGGTTGGCCGCGTTCTCGTTCCGCACGACCTCTGCATCGAAGCTGTTCGTCAGCGGCAGGTAGGTTGACAAGGCCATGAGGCCGGCAAGGCGATGCGGATAGCGCAACGCCGCGTGCAGTGCTATTGCGCCGCCTTGCGAGAAACCTGCGACAACGATTCGATTTGCCGGGATGCCGCGATCCTGTTCGCGTTGGATAAGGTCATTGAGTATCTCGCCGCTGGCGCGAATACCGTCTTCGTCCACCGGGCCGCCGCGATCGAGACTGAAGATGTCGTACCAGGCACGCATGGCCATGCCCCCATTTAACGTCACCGGTCTGACGGGGGCGTGCGGAAACACAAAGCGCAAAGCCAGCCCTTCGGGCAATCGCAGCTCGGGGACGATCGGCTCGAAGTCATGGCCGTCGGCGCCGAGGCCGTGCAGCCAGATCACACTGCCTGTCGGGTTGGTCCCGGTTTCGATTTCTACGGTCTCAGTCATTTTTGCATCTTATGCGAAATAGAGGCTTGACGCAGTATGCGCATTTTGTAAGTATTATGCGCATATTTATGCGAGATGGCTTATGCCCAACTCTTCCGAAGACCAGCAGCAGCGCCGCGAAACGATCCGGCAACTCCTGATGCAGGCCCCCGCCAGCACGCAGCGGCAGCTCGTGGACGCGCTCAACGAACGCGGTCAATTAGCCACGCAGTCCAGCGTTAGTCGCGATCTCAAGGAGATCGGTGCGATCAAAACGAGCCAGGGTTACGAACTGCCATCGTCGAGTTCAGACGGCAGCGACGAGCTGCACGAGGTGGCCGATTTCCTTCGCAGCATCACCCCCGCCGGACCAAACCTGACAGTCATACGTACGGCTATCGGCGCCGCCCAACGGGTAGCCCTGGCGCTCGACCGCAGCAACTGGCCCGAGATGGTCGGCAACATCGGCGGTGATGACACCGTGTTTGTCGCGTCTGATTCAGCGGCCAGCCAAAAAATTCTTATCTCGAAAATCGAGCGCGCTCGCGCGTAGTTGCGCGCCAAAGGATTCCATTGTGAGCCAGGACTTGTCCCCTATTATTCTTGCGTTTTCCGGCGGCCTCGATACGTCCTTCTGTGTGCCATGGCTCAGGGAAACCTATGCTCGCGATGTGATCACGGCAACGGTCGACACGGGCGGCATCGATGCGGACGCCGCGCTGGCGCTCGAACAGCGGGCGATGGCGCTCGGCGCCATCGAGCACGTCCTGATCGACTGCAAGCAGGACTTTTTCAGCGACGTCATTCAACACCTGATCGCCGGTAACGTTTTGCGTGGACAGGCATACCCACTCTGCGTGGGCGCGGAGCGCGGGCTGCAGGCAGCGAAGCTGGCACAGCTCGCAAAAGAACGAGGTGCGACAACGGTGGCGCATGGCTGCACCGCGGCAGGCAATGACCAGGTCCGGTTCGAAGTCGCCCTGCGTACACTGAATCCCGGGCTCGAGATCCTCGCACCGGTCCGGGACAACAACTGGGTGCGCGACGAACAGCTCGCTTATCTTGAAGATCACGGGATGCCGCCGCCTGCCCAGGGTTCAGCGTACTCGATCAATCGCGGTCTTTGGGGCATTACGATTGGCGGTCAGGAAACACTGACATCGCAGAGCACGCTCCCGGAAGGTGCCTGGGTTCTTTCTCCGCATGCATTCAGCAACCCGCAGCCAGCTGCGCAACACTCGCTCGAATTCGCAGCAGGCATCCCGGTAAAACTGGATGGCAAGGCCTTGCCTCCTGTCGCACTGATTGAAGCGCTTGAAGCCCTCGCCGGCGCTTATGGCATCGGCCGGGGTATTCACCTGGGCGACACCGTACTCGGCACCAAGGGTCGCGTCGCCTTCGAGGCACCCGCCGCGATCACGCTGATTACTGCGCACCGAGAACTCGAAAAACTCGTGCTGAGTGCCCAGCAGATGCGCGTCAAGGACAGCATTGCCGCAGTCTATGGAGACCTGGTGCATGAAGGAAAGCAGCTCGACCTCGTGTGCGCCGACATCGAGGCGTTCCTCACCTCATCGCAACAGCGGGTAAGCGGAGTGGTCAGGTTCTCACTGAAGCCCGGCAATCTCTTCATCGAAGGTGTGGAGTCCAGGCATTCGCTGCTTGCGGCAACCAGGGGTGTCTACGGCGAATCTGCCGGAGAGTGGACGGCTGCGGACGCGCTCGGCTACGCGCGCATCTTGTCGTTGCCCGGATCGTTACAGACCCGTGCCGGCGGAGATGCGTCATGAAAAGCGTCGTCGTCGACAAAATCGCATCGGTCGCACAGCACAGCGAACTGGGTCACGAGCTACGCCTGTCAGCGGAAATCCCCTGCGAGGAAGGCGTGCTCGTCGCCGTGCGTGTCCTCAATAACAAGGCTCGTTACAACCAGCTTGAACTGACCTCCGGCCGCATGGCCACCGTCAACCAGGGCGACGTCATCGTCGGTGCACTCGGCCATCGCAAAGCGCTTCGCGGCTATTCCGGACACTTGCCGACGAATCTTGAGGTTGGCGATTCGATCCAGCTGCTGAACATCGGTGGCGTCCTCGGTATGTGTGACTCGGCCAATCCTGACGTCGGTGCACCCTTCGAGTGCGAGGTACTGGGGACGGTTCTGCATTTCCCCTATCTCGGCGAGCGCATCGGTGTGCCGGCGCGCGCGGGCTCGAGCCAACTCGATGAGGCCGCCGCTCTTGATACACAGGGCGTGCCCGTCATTGCGCTTGCGGGTACCTGCATGGACTCGGGCAAGACGGCGGCAGCCTGCGCTATCGTTGGGAGGCTGCGTCATCGTGGCCTGCATGTTGCGGCGTGCAAGGCCACAGGCGTGTCGCTGCGACGCGATATCCTGACGATGGAAGATGCTGGCGCGTCGGACACGATGATTTTTTCTGACCTCGGTGTCGTCACAACCACGGCCGAGAACGGGCCCGCCCTGACACGCTCTCTTCTCTCCGCTCTCGCCAAACGCGAGCCGGATGTCATCGTTCTCGAACTCGGCGACGGCCTGCTCGGCGCCTACGGCGTGGAAGCCATACTCTCGGACGAATTGATCCGCGACGCATTTACGGCCGTCATCCTGTGCGCGAATGACCCGGTATCCGCTTGGGGCGGCGCGCGTCTACTGCGCGACAGCTTTTCGATCGAGCCGGCTGTCGTTACGGGCCCGGCGACCGACAACGCCGTGGGTGTAGACCAGATCATGGAACGGCTCTCCATCCCCGCGATCAATGCACTCTCAAACGGTGTCGCGCTGGGCGATCTCGTCGCCGATTTGCTCCGCAACAGGGAGGCTGCATGAGCTCGAAAATCAATGCCGTCGTGCTGGGTGCGAGCGGCTACGTCGGTGGTGAGCTGCTGCGCTTGATCGCCGCTCATCCGAATCTGCGTTTCACGGCCGCGGTGTCAGAGAGTCGCAACGGTGACCCCATTGCGTCGACGTTTGCCAACCTGTCGGCCGCTTACGGTAAAACCTGCTTCGTCGGCTATGACGGCTGGCTCGACGCCATCGATGACGGCTCCGATCTCGCGCTATTCTCGGCTGCACCGCACGGCGCTTCAGCCGCGCTAATCGCAACAGCGCTCGGCGACGCGCAAAAGAAGAACATCACCGTACATGTCGTCGATTCATCGGCCGACTTTCGCTATTCGAATCAGGCGGACTATGAACAGGTGTATGCAACCGAACACGGCGCGCCCGAACTTCTCGATGCGTTCCAGTGCGGCGTTCCGGAGCACGTCAGCCAGTGGCATGCCGAACACATCGGCCATCCCGGCTGCTTCGCGACGGCCGTGCTTCTCGCGACGGTTCCGCTAATCGATTCCGGACTCACAGACGCCGATGTTTTCGTTACCGGCATTACCGGCAGCACCGGGTCAGGACGCAGCCCGCAACCGGGCACGCATCATCCGGAACGACATAGCAATTTGTATGCCTACAAACCCCTGGCACATCGTCATGCACCCGAGATTGCCGCATTGATTGAATCTGCAACGGGCAAACAAGCGCGCGTGCACTTCGTGCCGCACTCCGGCCCGTTTGCCCGCGGTATTCACGCCACTGTGCAGGCGCGGACCAGTAAGCGCGTCTCGACAGAGCAGCTGCGGGAGGTTTACGAGAGCGCATACGCCAATGCGCCGTTCGTGGACGTGATCGCCGGTACACCGAAACTTAAAGACGTGGTGGCCAGCAACTACTGTCGGCTTGGTGTTGCAGGCGGTGATGATTCCGTTGTCGTCATGAGCGTGATCGACAATCTTGTCAAAGGTGCGGCGGGCGGTGCCATGCAGTGGATGAACCGCCTGTGGGGCCTGCCCGAGACAGCGGGACTCATCGCTGCTGCACCGGGGTGGACCTGAATGCCGAGCGCCAGCATAAACATTACAGGCACGGACCCCCGGCCTCGCGAAGCTGCGACGACGCTCCCGGTTTATGGCCAGTTGCCGTTCGTACCAGAGAGCGCTTCCGGGTGCGATATCATTACATCGGACGGCCGTCGCATACTCGACCTGTACGGTGGCCACGCCGTAGCCGCCCTCGGTTACGGACATCCTCGACTGGTCAAGGCGATCAGCGACCAGAGCGCACGCCTGCTGTTCCAGAGCAATGCGGTTGCGCTCGAAGTACGCGCCCTTGCCGCAGAAAAACTGACGGCGATCGCCCCGGACGACCTCAGTCGCGTGTTCTTCGTCAATTCGGGTGCGGAAGCCAATGAAAATGCGCTACGCATGGCCTGTGTCGTGACACGCCGCAAAAAGGTTCTTGCGATCACACAGGGTTTTCACGGTCGCACCGCCGCCGCAGGCGCAGTTACCTGGAACTCGCAGAAATGGTACGGCTTTCCGCAGCTGCCTTTCGATGTCGACTTCATTCCGCGCGACGACTGTGATGCAGCCGAGAAGATGATCGACGAAGACGTCGCGGCCGTGATCGTCGAACCCGTCCAGGGTGTCGCCGGCGCGTACGACCTGTCGCATGACTTCATGACAGCACTGCGTGATTACACACAGCGGAATGGCGTCCTGCTGATTGCCGACGAAGTGCAATCGGGTATGGGCCGCAGCGGCCAGTATTTCGCCGTTCAGGCCTATCAGGTCGTGCCCGATATCCTGACAACCGCGAAAGCGCTCGGTGGCGGCATTCCCTGCGGCGCCGTACTCTGCACTGAAGACATTGCACCGCATTTCGGACCTGGGGATCTCGGCACGACATTTGGCGGCGGCCCGGTCGCCGCCGCCGCGATCAACGCCGTCATCGACACCATCGATATCAAGAACCTGCTGCAAAATGTTCGTGAGCGCGAGGCGCAGATAAGAGCGCTGTGCATGGTGGGGCCCGTCACGAGGATTCAGGGCATGGGCCTGCTTCTTGGGCTGGTGTGCGATCGCCCTGCGGTCGAGGTGCGCGACGCATTGCTCGAAAATGACATCCTGACGGGAACAAGTGGCGACCCCAAGGTGCTGCGTATCCTGGCCCCGCTCATACTCGAACCAGCTCATGTCGACCGACTCGCCCAGGTACTGGAGTCGCTCGCACCGAGCAACAAAAAGAGACCTCTATGAAAGCCTTTAACGACCTTGCCGATTTTTCCAACGACGAAATTGCAGCCCTTCTGGAACTTGCCGGGCGCCTTGACACACACCCGGAGCCCGTAGCGTTGCGCGGCAAAGTGCTGTCACTGCTTTTTCTCAGCCCGTCGCTCAGAACGCTGGCGTCATTCCAGGCCGCGATGATACGCCTTGGCGGCGGCTCTTTCGTTATTTCGCCTGACATGTCGATTCACGGCCTGGAAACTCGACCGGGCATCGTCATGGACGGCGTAGCCGCCGAACACATTCGCGAAGCAGTCCCGGTCATCGCATCCTACGGCGACGCCATCGGTATCCGCGCGTTCGCCGAGCGCAAGAACCTCGAGCACGACATGGCCGAGACGGAATTCTCGGCGTTAACTGACCTCATCGATACGCCCTACATCAACATGGAATCCGCAATGAATCATCCGTGCCAGAACCTTGCCGACTGGAAGACGCTGGATGACCTCGGCATTCCGGCCAACGGTGGCAAGTTTGTATTGAGCTGGGCCTATCACCCGAAAGCACTGCCGCTCGCTGTGCCGGCATCAACCCTGTACATGGCGGCAAAACGCGGCATGGATGTCACGGTCCTGCGTCCCGAGGGCTTCGCGATGCCGGATGCGCTGATGCAAAAAGCCGCTGCTGCAGCCGAAACAAGTGGCGGCTCGCTTCGCGAGTCCGACGATCGCACCGAAGCCATGCAGGGAGCGCACGTCATCTACGCAAAGTCATGGTCTTCAACTGCCCATTACGGCGACAAACTCGGCGACCAGAAGCTGCGTAACGAGCTCATGGACTGGTGTGTCGACGAACCCTGGTTCGACAATGCGCGGGAGGACTGCCGTTTCATGCATTGTCTGCCGGTACGTCGCGGCGTGGTGGTCAGCGAACCGGTGCTCGACGGCCCCCGCAGTGTCGTCATTGCCGAGGCGCGCAATCGCATGCTTGCGCAGATGGCTGTGCTGCACCAGATGCTCGGTGGCGCATCATGACAACCAAGAAAGACCGCGCAATCGTCGTTTCGGCGCTTAAGCACGCCGCACCTTATATCCGCCTGTTCAAGGGCAAGGTTTTCGTCATCAAGGCAGGCGGTGAGATCTTCGCCGATGCAGCACAGACCAGCGCCCTGATGGAGCAGGTTGGCATCCTGCACCAGGTCGGCATTCGGGTTGTCCTGATCCACGGCGGCGGCCCGCAGTCGACGAAACTGGCGACGGCGCTCGGCCTCGACACGACATTCATCGATGGCCGCCGCGTCACCGACGGCGCATCGCTCGACGTAGCGACCATGGTCCTCAACGGCCAGATAAATACGCGTGTGCTTGCGGCGTGTCGCGACCTGCAGATTCCCGCTGTTGGCATCAGCGGTATCGACGCCGGCCTGATTCGCGCACATCGCCGACCCCCGGTCGAACGCGACGGCGACTCGACCATCGATTATGGATTCGTCGGCGACATCGATTCTGTTGAAGCCGACATACTGGTGAAGCAGCTCGACAATGGCCTGATGCCGGTAGTCAGCCCTTTGTCCTGTGATGAATCGGGGACAATACTCAACATCAATGCGGACACTGTTGCGGCCGCGATCGCTGCAGAGC
>Ga0316201_10002686_pt1 | contig 12765 bp, 9 predicted proteins | sample CS6wburrow_MG_FD_204516 | JGI IMG/M metagenome (GOLD analysis project Ga0316201, IMG submission 204516) | Coastal sediment microbial communities from Delaware Bay, Delaware, United States - CS-6 worm burrow | ecosystem: Environmental > Aquatic > Marine > Coastal > Sediment | place: USA: Delaware... | reverse complement strand
AATCTCTTATCCTGAGAGATATTAAAGTCCTTTCAATGCAATCATTCTTCTAGTGAATGCTGATGGATGGTTGATCTTCCCTGAATGCAGCTCCTCCAACGTTCGAATTCATTTCACTGGTAACAAGCTCATAGACGTTCACAATTGATGCATCAATTTTTTTCAAGCCAAATGGGCGTGTGTCCACTGTGGATTTGACCTGGTTATAGGTTGCTTCTCCAATAAGGATAGAATTGTTTTTGCTGCGCGTAAGGTCCTGTAAACGAAATGCTTCGTTCACAACGTCACCTATTACGGTATATTCCATCTTTTTGGAAAATCCGATATTGCCAACAATTGCCTCCCCAGTGTTAATACTGATTCCAACCCTTATCGGCACACCGCACCTGTCAACCGATAAAATACTGATAGCCTCAATCGCCTTAATCATTTCTTTGGCAGCAAGAACAGCATCAAGCGCTGGATTTGCAGTTGCCACCGGAGCACCAAATATAGCCAGCATACCATCGCCCAGATACTTATCAACAAGCCCTTTATGCTTGATGATTATCAACCCCATCCTCTTGAAAAAATGGTTCAGAATATGGACGACATCCTCAGTGGATGCCTGCTTAGACATCTTTGTGTAACCTCTGATATCGACATTAAAAACTGTTACTATTCGTTTTTGCCCAACGGTCATGCGATCTGGATCACCGCTCTCTAGGAGTTCGGAAACTATTTCCTCCGGGACGTATTTCTGAAAAATCCTTCGTATAAACTTTTCCTTCTTGGCTATATAGCTGGACTCGCTGTACAGTCTTGTATTCTCAAGTGCAATTGCCGTTGAAGCGGCCACTGCCTTCACTGCCTGCATATCATCATCTGAGAAAGGTCTGCCAACCCTGTTCAGCAGTTCAATGACACCGATAATCCTACCGCCTGATATCATCGGCACACATAGCAGGCTGCGTGTCTCAAACCCGGTTTTTTCATCCACCGCAGAAAGAAAGTGTGGGTTTTCCCTTGCATTATCTACTGTAACAGCTTCCCCTGTAGCAACAACATATCCAGCAACGCCGTGGTTCAGATGGAATCGTTGTCTCATGAGCTCTTTGCGAAACTCCCCAATGGCTGCCTCAACCACCAGGGCATCAAACTCCAGCAGCATTATGCTGCCGGCTTCCACCACTACCAGATCAGCTATTCGAGCTAAAACATATGGCAGTACCTTATTTGCTCTTATGGTGTGAGATGATAGCGCTCCTCCAATTTTGTTCAATATTTCCAGCTCAGCTCGTTTTGCTCTCTCTCGGGCAAAAGACCTGGACTGCTCCAGCGCTATGGATACCCCTTTAGCAACGAGCGCAAAAAGGCGTTTTTCCTTTCTGCCAAATCCACGGGCCTTATCACTTCCCAAACAAATAACACCAATAGCTTTGCCGCTGCTGTTCAGGCTTGAAAAAAGGCATGACTGCAATTCTAACCTGTGAAACAGCTTTTTCTCAAAATAGTTTTTTCTTGAAGCAAGGTTATCAATAAATATCGCATCATCAGAATGCATCGCCAAATGAAAAAGAGAGGCTTTTCCCTCAATCGGAGTTCCTGTTTTTATCTCCGGTGCAATTTTACTGAATGAATGGGAAAGATAGAGGTTGTCGCTGGTATCGCTTTTAAGAGCCAGCCCAATCCAGTGATGAGGAATTAACTGCTCGACTCTTCGTGCAATAATTGTTAACAGATCCTCTTCTTTAGGGTTTGAATTAAGTATTTTTATAATTGAAAGAACTGTCTTTAACTCATCCGTCGTTTCTCTCTTACGTATATCAATTTCCTGTATTCTTAGAGCGTTTCCGACACCAGAAAAATACGTTGACAGAAACCCGAGAGTGGTCTCGTCCCACTCTGCCTCTTTGCCTGCGGTGAGAATTGTAAAAGCTGCAGTCCCCCCAAATTTACCAAAGGGTACAACAACTGCAAGCTCACTGCCTTCATGGAAATACTCAGACCACTCTACCAGACCATCCCGCGAGAGAAATGTTGGACTGTTGCTTTTTGCAACCTCTTTCCACGGGAAAGCTTCCACCTGAAAAGTTTGGTTTTTAGCAAGTTTCACCCCTTTGCCCTGCGCTGTATAGCACACCCCACGTTTTCCTGTAATAAGCAGGACTGCTCCACCACCTGCCTCAGTAACTTCTATAGATCTTTTCAGGGAAATTTTTGCGAGTGATCGTGCGGTAACTTGAAAGGCAGAGAGCCCTCCGAGTTCCTTGAGGGCATGTATTTCGTTCATTCTCCTGTTAAGAGACTTCCCGGCGGCCTTAATATTTTCACTCATCGCATCTGCAAATGCGGAAATATTTTCCAGCTCATCATCCCCGGCTTTACTGACACGAACAAGACCTTCGAGCTTATCCGCCATTCGGTCTTCGACCCTGGCGATGCCATTTGAAATCTGCCGCATAATCAGATAACCAAACAATGTGGAGATCAGCAGGCCGACAAGGCAGTAGAGCAATTCATTCGTGCCAAACAGATTGGTCTTTGTGCTGAGAAACAAAAGACCAAGCAGCGGTCCAAGAAAGAAAAGGCCAAAAGCCATGGTCAATCTGTACAAGACACTGTTGGAGGAAAAAGAGAGAAACCTGCGAACTTTTTCCTGAGTAATTATTCTTGAAGCCATTTGCACCCTATCTTGTCAATCGCAGTAACGCCCAGTTGAATTACAGCCGCAAATACTGTTTAGTTAAAGTAAAAAAAGATAATTACATTAAAACCGGAACAAAGCAAGCCCTAAGTTACTGACATTTGGTCCAACTCCACAGTTATACGCCGAAATAACTTTATTGCAACATCACATAGAATGCATGCTGCATATATTTTTTATAAACTTCCCTTATTTGCTTCCGATAGAAGAAAAGTCCTATTTCCATTTTTCACAGAAACTATGATATACTCAACAGACAACTGATTCTTAGAAGCATTTCCTATTATATTCTATCGACCAGACAGCAAATGAAAGTAAGTATAATTTCTCAAAATCAAAGCCCGCACGCTCCAGACCAACCCTATGCAGGTGTTCATTACTCCAGTAATTTACCAAAACATAGCTGCAATATTGTTGATTTACTGCGCACAGCTCCCTCGCCTTTCTCCTTGGAAGAACGTATATGCAAAATAGGCTTGAGCAAAACTCTTGAGAAGAAAATTCTGCTCCTGCAGGCTGAAAGAAACCAGAAAAATGATACTTCGAAGGTTTGTATGACCGCCAGGGACGAAAAGGAACTTGCCACTGAAGTTCTTCTCCGCAGACATTCGTTCACTTGTCTGGTCTTTGAAAACAGGATATTTCGACAGGCTGCTCTTACCGTTATTCAGAATATTTATCTTTTCCAGCAGCGTAGAATTTTTTTTGAGACGAGTATAAAAACAAGTGAACAGGAGCGCCAGGAGGCTTTATTGCTGTTCAGCCAGTCACCGGACCAAGCAACTGTTCCACTAGGCAAAGCTTTTCAACATCTTATATTAGCCAGGGTATGGGATCGTATTATATCTGTGGCGAGCAACAGTTTTCTGGACAGCCAGCCGTTTGCAGAATTACATGATATCATCGAGCAGCTTAATACACTGAGAAATATATACATGCTTCTCTCTGTTAATCTTGTGCGAAAGCTTACCCTCAATATAAGCGCCATTTACAGACAGTCTGTAAGTCCTGAAGATGCTAATCAAATAGGCAGCTTTGGTGTTGCCAGAGCCGCATACAGGTATCACCCATCCATCGGTCTACGCTTTTCTACCTATGCATCACACTGGATACAAAAGGAAATACAGAGACAAGCCCTGGAGAGTCGGCTCATACGCATCTCTGCAAACCTCGTTGAAAAGATTTCTCGAGCTGCTCGAACCCGTAACTATGTGCAACAGGATAACGAATACGACAAACTTTCACAGGCAACTGCTCAGCTTGCAATCACCTCAGAAAACCCTGTCAAAGGCGCTGTCGTCAGATTAGAGGATGGTCCTCAGGAGCATTTAGAAAGAAAGGAGCAACTTACACTACTGCTGGGGGCAATTGAAAAGCTGCCTGTAAAAAGTAAAGATGTCATCATGCGCCGTTTCGGCCTGGGTGAATATTCCGGTAATACTCAATCCGTTATTGAAATCAGCAATGCGTATGGTGTCACCAGGGGAAGTATTTACCAACTTGAGCAAACCGCTTTCAAACATTTGCGTGGGCACCTGGCGGAAGTCATTTTTACCGATTCACAGCCATAAAATTATAGATTCTACTCAGCCACCAATACTTTCTACAATATCCCTTTGCATTTCTTCTATAACTTTAACAGGGTTTACTGACTGTGTTATAGGCCTGCCAACAACTACATGATCTGCTCCATCAGTAATCGCCCGCCCGGCTGTTACAATCCTTTTTTGATCGTCGGCAGAATCAGATACATTTGCGCCGGGGCGTATTCCGGGAGTAACAATGAGCAGCTTTTCGCCAAGGCTATCCCGAAGTCGTCCAGCCTCAAGGCCGGAAGATACAACACCGTCACAGCCAAGATCGAGTGCACGCTTGGCCCTGTGATAGACAAGATCCTCAACACTCTGCGTCATCCCCATGGCCCGCAAATCATCTTCACCAAAACTCGTCAAAACTGTAACCGCCAAAAGCTTCATGTCTCCACGCGCTGCAACAGCTGCACGAATTATAGGATCATTTCCATGAATTGTAGCAAGATTGACCCCTCGATTATTCACCTGTTCAACTGCTAGTTTTACAGTCTCAGGAATATCAAAAAATTTTAAATCCAGCATCACTTTATGGCCCCGATCTCGAAGCCAATCAACTGTGCCAAACCAGTTTGCCATGAAAAGCTGTAGTCCCACCTTGAAGAAACCAACATGTGACTCACACCTCTTAACTACCTCTCTGGCCTTTTGGTCGCTATCAACATCAAGGGCTACTATTATACGCTCGTTCAAAGGAATATTATTTTTACTCATATCTTTTCTGCTCACTTTAACTGTCTCTGTCTTAATCTATCTTTCAATGCTTGGGCAGCCACTTTTAAAAGCAGACCCTTTCCCAAGCAGACTGACTACTCTTCAAACTCGTTATTTCCCATCGGCACATGAGTACTGTCTGATACTATATACCACTATTCAAGATTTTCTAAATGCCAAATCCTAAAACAGCAGCCACCCTTTTCTCACTCTCCAAAAAAGATGCTATTTTAAAAATATTCAAATAACGATTGCATATGACTTCCCAATACAAGGTTGTATGTGTGGTACTATATATAGGTACTATTCATTTCCCAGCATATTTTTCTATACCGCGCTGTGGTATTTCATTTTGACATTTTGAACATTTGTTTATAATGTGTTGTCAGCCTTAGTTAACTCTTTCAAACACTGTCGTATGGAGTCCATTATGTCTGAATATATTATCCATCCCATCGTCATGGGAACAAAAGTTTTTGACAAAGGTATGATGACCTATCAGCATGACTATGGCACACCTTTTACAATTCCTATTTACTGCTGGTATATTGAGGGAGGTAACAAGAAAATTCTCATAGATACTGGAGAAATACACCCGGTTCAGTCAAGTGAAAGGGAAAAGGCTATTGGTGGAAAGATTTACACCTTTGAAGAGGGACTTGCCAAACATGGTCTTACCCCTGAAGATATTGATATTGTTATACATACACATCTTCATAATGATCATTGTGAGAATGATTACAAATGCACAAATGCACGCTTTTTTATTCATCAAAAAGAGCTTGAAACCATAAAAAACTGCCATCCATTAGACTTCAGATATGTAGAAGATTTCATCTATGAAATTGAAGAAAACAAGCAAATCGAGGTGGTTACACAGGACACAGAACTGTTTTCCGGAATCGAACTCATGCACACCCCCATACATACACCCGGAGGAGTTACAGTCTTCATAAAAACTGCAAGTGGAAAAGCCGCAATAACAGGATTTTGCGTGCTTAAGGAGAATTTTTATCCTCCCGTAAATGTGAGAGCAATGGAAATGGAGGTTATTCCGCCGGGAACTCATATCAATACATACGAAGCATATGATACCATGCTCAAGGTAAAAACCATGGCAGATATTATTTTGCCACTACATGAACCAGAGTTCGCTACGGGAAATCCCATATGCTGATTTTTTAATCCTTAGTATCACATAATTGTTAAATTCACGTAACTGACGAAAAAAATTTACACTGGTTACTTACCTTCCGCGGCAATTGCATTATTATATATTCATCCTGAAAGTTTGTTTGAGCTGCAGAACAAACATATATCATTTTTATTGATATATGTTTGCAGCTCAATATTTTCCCCCTAGGTCTGCACTCGTCCAAACAGTAAGCTCTTGTTGGCTTTGCTTAGACACTAGAAGTTCTGCGCACTTGCGAAACACTGAGTAAAATCCAAGAACCACTGATTTATTGTTCAATAAAACTTATAATTATTTTTTGAGTCAATCTTAACTATTACTAATCAAAGCATTGACCGTTAATAATTGACTTGTCGTTATTATTTCTATATAGAAAAGGTATATTTTTCAGACCCGTGGCAAGTGATACATTTATACCATTGAGCGCATGCTGTAACCTGAGTGCAGACCAACTAAAAGAGGAGATGCTCATGTCAATCAAGGTGTTCATACAAAGAAATGTGTCTGATAGTAAGATTATGGAGTTGACCGTTCTTTTGAAAAAACTACGCAGCTTGACAATTAATCAGCCCGGATACATCTCAGGAGAAACTTTAAGAAGAGTTGATAAAAAAGATGAATGTATGGTAATCAGTAGCTGGCGATCAGTTGAAGACTGGAATAACTGGTTTAAAAATGAAAAACGCATTGCCATTCAAGGTGAGATAGACAGACTGCTCGGGAAGGAAACAGAATACGCAGTGTACGAAGACTAACACCTGCTGTTCTCCTTATCGCCTTTCCTATACCTTGTCATCATAAAACGTTACTCCCTGCTGGACAATCCCTGCCATCTTCGGGATGACCCAGGAGGGAGTTGTTGTTCTTTACAAAGCCAATAGATTAATTATAACCGAGGCGCGTCAGCATGATATTTGAAGGAATCAAATTAATGTTTGTGGGAATGGGAACGGTAATCCTTTTCCTTTGTTTTATGATTTTGCTGCTCCAGCTGGTTTCAAAAATAACCAAAGGGCATACAGCAAGAGAGCTTCAATCCATTGAGTTGGAGCGTAAGCTGCTTGCTGAAGCAGCCAAGGCCAGAAAGAAAAAAGAGCAAGATGCCCGTTTAAGGCAGTTTTCTAGCGACGACGACGATGATATCGCAGTTATCGCCGCTGCTATAGCTGCCTTTGAGGCTGATAGAATGCGCAGCTGTTAAATTTTCACATGTACTGATTGATAGATTCCGTTTTCAGATTTCTATCTTTCCAACGATAGAAGAAACTCTAAAGGAGAAGAACAGTGGGTAAAAAAGTTATTAAATTTATGGATACGTCTTTCAGAGACGGTTTTCAGTCTGTGTTTGGTGCCAGGGTACTATCCGACGATTTCATGCCAGCTCTTCAAGCAACAGTAGACGCCGGAATTACCCATATTGAAGCAGGCGGCGGTGCACGATTCCAAAGTTTGTTCTTCTATTGCGGTGAGTCTGCATTCGACATGATGGATCGCTTTCGAGCAGAAGTTGGTCCCCAATGTGATCTCCAAACTCTAGCTCGCGGTATTAATGTTGTAGCATTGAGCCAGTGCCCCAGAGACATCATCGATCTGCATGCCAAGATGTTCAAAAAGCACGGCATGACCACCATCAGAAACTTTGATGCACTTAATGATGTTCGCAACCTGATGTATTCAGGTGAGCGCATTGCTCATCACGGCCTCAATCACCAGGTCGTCGTCTCGATGATGGAACTGCCTCCAGGCTGTTCTGGTGCTCATGACCCGGAATTTTATATGGATCGGCTCAAGCAAATTCTTGATGCAGAAATTCCGTATCATTCAATCTGCTTCAAAGATGCCTCTGGAACCTCAAATCCTAGAAAAGTATATGAAACCCTTAAAGCTGCCCGCAAGATGGTCCCTGAAGGAACAATTCTCTGGTTCCATACCCACGATACAGCGGGCTTAGGCATATCCCAGAACCTTGCGGCAATTGAAGGCGGTGCAACGGGAGTTGATCTTGCCAAGAGCCCTGTCAGCGGCGGAACCTGCCAGCCTGACATTCTCTCCATGATCCATGCACTTAAAGGGACAGATTTTACCCTTGATCTCGATTATGAGAAAGTATTGGTTGCATCAGAAGTATTTGAAAATGCCATGAAAGATTATTTCTTTCCACCAGAAGCAAAGATGGTATCACCTACAGTTACCCTCTCTCCCATGCCAGGTGGGGCACTTACCGCCAATACAATGATGATGCGCGATACCGGTACTCTTCATCTCTACGCGGATGTAATTAAGGAGATGTCTGAAGTAGTTGCACGAGGCGGTTTCGGTACCTCGGTAACTCCAGTCTCGCAATTTTATTTTCAGCAGGCCTATCTCAATGTTACCCAGGGTAGATGGAAGAAAATTAACCCAAGCTACGGAAACATGGTGCTTGGCTATTTTGGCCGTACTCCGGTACCACCGGATCCTGAAATTGTCAAAATCGCCTCTGAGCAGCTTGAAAAGCCCGTATTTACTGACGATCCTCTTGATATTCTTGAGCCGGGCATCCCCAAAGCCACAAAAATTCTAGAAGAGAATAACCTGCCAGTTACTGACGAAAACATATTCATTATTGCCAGCTGCGAACAGAAGGGTCTCGATTTCCTTCAGGGCAATGCTGTTACAAATATCCGTAAGATTACCGACGAAAAACCTGAACCAAAGAAAAAGAAAGGAGCAGCTGCTGCTCCTGCAGCCCCAGCAACTGGTCCTCGCAGTTACACCATCACTGTTAACAATAGACCATACAATGTTGTCGTTGCAGAGGGTGCTGGCGGTGGCTTTCAGGCTGTTCCTGCAACTGGTGCAGCACCTGCTCCTGCAGCTGAAGCGGTGGAAGGAACCGATGTTGATGCCCCAACTCCTGGCAATATTGTCAAGGTTCTTGTGGAAGTGGGCGATACTGTAGAAAAAGATGCAACGCTAGTGGTCATGGAAGCCATGAAAATGGAATCCGAGGTCAAATCACCTCTGGCAGGTAAAATCGTTGCTGTTCATGTCACAGCTGGTGAAACAGTTCAAACCTCTGAACCACTGGTAACTATAGCGTAACTAGTTCGCTGTATCCGTTTGCAGCCCGGATACAGCGCTTCCTTTCTTCGTTGCTATCGGGAAAGTATTATGAAAATGAGAATGTTCTTACTTGCTCTGCTTGGTGTTTGCCTCGCCGGCTTCTCTTCCGCCTGGGCGGCAGAGAACAATGTGGAGATCCTCTCCCCGGCTGATGCCAAAATACTGAGCTTAGAGATATCACCAGGAAAACTGGTTTACAGTGGGGACAGCATTGCCACCCTGAAAAAGGATGATGGAACAAAAATCATTCTTCGTGCAGGTGTGTCAGGAAAGGTCCTTGATGTAAAGTTTCAATCGTACAACAAAGTTAAAAAAGGTGCGTTAATTGGTACAATCGCTCAATCCGCAATTGTCGCCGATATACCCGCCAGCGGAGAGAGCCAGACACTTCCAAAAATCGGAGAGCTGGTGGGAAAACTCTTCAAGACAACGGGTATTGCAGGAATTATAAACGATCAAATATCAAAAGACTGGACCCTGGGTATCGGCAGAGTGCTGATGATCTGTGTTGGTCTTCTGCTTATCTATCTAGGAATATTTAAAAAATTTGAACCACTTCTCCTCATCCCCATCGGGTATGGAGCTATTCTTTCCAATATTCCTCTTGCAGGTATCGCAGAACCCGGTGGTATTTTATATTATATATATGAGGTTGGCATTGTAACCGGAATTTTCCCATTGCTCATCTTTATGGGCGTAGGTGCGCTTACCGATTTTGGACCCATGATTGCTAATCCAAAAACAATCCTTCTAGGCGGCGCCGCGCAATTCGGTATCTTTACCACGCTGCTAGGGGCATTACTGCTCACCGACCTGGTTCCTGGAATAGATTTCTCCCTAAGAGACGCCGCCTCCATTGGTATCATAGGAGGGGCAGACGGGCCCACCGCAATTTTTCTCTCGAGCCAGCTATCTCCTAGGCTTCTCGGATCAATCGCTATTGCAGCATATTCTTATATGGCACTAGTTCCACTGATCCAGCCGCCAATTATGAAATGGCTGACCACCAAAGAAGAGCGTGAGATCAAGATGGTTCAGCTTCGCCATGTCTCCAAAATCGAAAAGATCCTGCTGCCACTTCTTGTTCTTGGACTATGTGCGACCTTGCTGCCATCCGCAGCTCCACTCATCGGTATGTTTATGCTTGGGAACCTGGCAAAAGAGTGCGGAGTTATTGAAAGACTCTCTGATACCATCAAGAACTCATTGATGTATACTGTTACTATTTTTCTTGGTTTAGGCGTAGGCAGTAAATTATCGGCCGATAAATTCCTCAACCTTGAAACATTGGGAATTCTTGCACTGGGTATGATAGCCTTCGGTATCGGAACAGCCAGTGGTGTTATAATTGCCAAAATCATGAACAAGATGTCCAAAACACCTATTAATCCATTAATAGGGGCAGCTGGTGTCTCTGCGGTACCTATGGCCGCCAGGGTAGTCAATAAGGTTGGTCTAGAGGCCAATCCTCAAAACCATCTGATCATGCATGCCATGGGGGCAAATGTTTCAGGAGTTATCGGCTCAGCTGTAGCTGCCGGTGTGCTTCTTGCCCTGCTCTAACGACCATCTATCTCACAGGCTTCTGTAATATTATTGCAGGAGCCTGTATTGTCACCAGTTATGTTGCCTGATTGTCAGCTCACCGTTTTGCTTACAATTTCCTGATCAAAATAGTTTACAGCCATACCACCGTCTACCACAAGTGTTTGCGCCGTTATCCCAGAAGCACGCTCAGAGAGGAGGAAAACTGCGGCATCAGCTGCCTCTTGTGTGGTTATTGCTCTTTTTCGCAGAACAGCTTTTTCTGCATACAGGTAACTATCAACATACCCTGGTATTCCGGCTGAAGCTGAAGTTTTCAGAAGCCCTGGAGCAACTGCGTTAAACCGCACCTGGGAAAACGCAGAAAAGCTTTTAGCAAGAAAGCAGAGAGAAGAGTCCAGAGCTGCTTTAATAGGAGCCATGTATCCATAGTTTTCTGCTGCCATATTCGTGGTTGATATTGAAATCGTGACCATTGATGCATCGGGAGCGAGAAGATTTTTGAAATGATTGGCAATGCTGACAAATGAAAAACAGGAGATGTTAACAGCCTGAAGAAAATCCTCTTTTTTTGTTTCATGGAAAGGTTTAAAACCTTCTGAATAATTGGCAAATGCGATAGAATGAACAATCCCGTGAATTTGACCGCTTTCCAAATTAAGCTCATCGGTTATCTGGTTCCTGACCTGAATGATGTTTTTCTCATCTTCAACATCGCAGAGAAAAACGGGACATTCAGGGAAAAGCTTGGTTGCTGTTTTTCTGCGCTCTTCGGAACGAACAACCAGGATTACCTCTGCTCCTGCAGCGATTAATTCACGTGCTATAAAAAATGCAACCGACTTCTTATTCGCCAAGCCAAAGACAACAATTCTTCTGGTATTGAAATGTATAAATCCCATGTATCCCTATTATATTATGCTGGAAGTGATGAGTAAAAGAAGATCCAGTGAGTCTTAGCTCTAAATCTCGCTCTACTTAATTTTGGTTTTTCAGAATACAACAGAGTAACAGCGGATACAAGAAAACTATTCACCCCCCGCTCCCTGCAAAGTATCTGGACAAAAGCTGCTGCTGCTACTATCTTTATGGACTTGAACAACGTTCCATGGCGTTACGCCTATTATTACTTCCAGCGAAGGTCTACTCCCATAATACAATAATGAAAAAATATATAATTGGTATAGATACGGGTGGTACCTACACCGATGGTGTTCTGGTAGACACACTATCCGGTCAGGTTCTCTGCAAAGCAAAGACTCCAACCACTCACCACAATCTTGCAGTAGGAACTTCACTTGCCCTGAAAGAAATCCTCCTCTGTGCAAATGTTTCATCAACTGATATAGACAGTGTTGCCATTTCAACTACTCTCGCAACCAACTCTGTGGTGGAAAACAAAGGTGCAAGGGTAGCGGTGCTGGTGATTGGTTATGTGAAGCATTTTAAACTACCTGTCAAGGCCGTTATTTTTATTAAAGGCGGACATACTATTACCGGTGAAGAGGAAGAAGCGCTGGACCTGGAGTATCTGGTTTCCATCGTCCACAACCTGAAAGGTGAGGTAGATGCCTACGGTGTCTGCTCCGCCATGTCATTTAAAAATCCTTCTCACGAATTTGTTGCTGAAAAAGCCATCCAGCTGATTGACCCCAAGCCGGTCTTCTGCTCGCATAGGATAAGTGATCAGGCGGGTATGAAAGAGCGTGCTGCAACTGCAGGACTCCACGCTAAACTTATGCCCCTGATGCAGGAGTTTATCGAGGGTGTCGAAACAGGACTGGCAGAGAGCAACATCAGCTGCCCCATGAGAATTATTGGAGGTAACGCCAGGTCAATTGCTTCAAAACATGCTATCGAACATGCTGGTATGACCGTCGCCAGTGGCCCCGCCTGCACAGCGTTTTTTGGTTTGCAGCACTCTCGGGAAA
>Ga0316201_10002685_pt1 | contig 12767 bp, 9 predicted proteins | sample CS6wburrow_MG_FD_204516 | JGI IMG/M metagenome (GOLD analysis project Ga0316201, IMG submission 204516) | Coastal sediment microbial communities from Delaware Bay, Delaware, United States - CS-6 worm burrow | ecosystem: Environmental > Aquatic > Marine > Coastal > Sediment | place: USA: Delaware... | reverse complement strand
TAACCAACGATTGGAATAATAACCATCAGGTTCTTCTAGAAACACAATTTCGTCAATATCTTGAAATGATTTTTTATATAATTCAAATATTGATCGTCTTTTTTTAACATGGTCATCAAGAACTGTCATTTGACCTCTGCCGATTCCTGCAACAATATTGGACATCCTGTAATTATATCCTACATGAGTGTGATGATATTCCACTGCGTTATCTCTGGCTTGAGTAGCCAAGAATATAGATTTATCTCTATATTCCTGTATTTTAGAAACCAGAGCACCTCCTCCAGAGGTTGTAATTATTTTGTTACCATTAAAAGAAAGGACTGATATATCTCCAAATGTGCCGCATTTTCGCCCTTTGTAACTACTTCCCAAAGCTTCTGCACTATCCTCCAAAATTGGGATATCGTACTTTATTGAAAGACTATGAATTGCATCTACATCATATGGCATGCCATATAAATGAACAGCTACTATTGCTTTAGGTTTCTTTCCTTTCGAAAGCCTATCTTTAATAGCTATTTCTAACTGTTCTGCCGAGATATTCCAGGTAGTCCTTTCACTATCAACAAATATTGGGACTGCTCTTTGATACATTATTGGATTGGCAGAAGCACTGAATGTTTTACTTTGGCAGATTACTTCATCTCCATCTTTAATGCCTAGTTGAATTAATCCCAAATGAATTGCTGCAGTTCCCGAACTTAAGCAAGCCACTTTAGATCCCTCACCTAAGTAGTCACTAATATCCTGTTCAAATCCATTAACGTTAGGGCCTAAAGGTGCAATCCAATTTGAATTGAACGCTTCATTGATATAGTGAATTTCTTTTCCGCTCATATGTGGTGAAGAAAGCCAAATTTTATCTTTCATGTTTTTTTAATTTTAAATTAGGATACTGAAATATTAGCTTATTTTTTCAATAAAATTATTTTCTTGCAATTATACCCGAAGATAAACTTCAAAAATGAAATATCTACAAATTTATTACATATGTCCAAAAAAAATCCATCTAATGAATATAAAAAACAATCTCAATTATTAATGTAATTAGTTAATTCTGTCATTGTCATACTTTGAAAATTATACTCTTTATTCAATTTATGATATACCTTAAAAATTTCTTCTAGGTTAGAAAAATTCTCATCAGTATTTGAACCAAAATTATGCGGGTGCCACCATAAATGATATAATTCGTTATTTTTAGCAGCATAATTCATTGCTTTCGTTATTCGTCTCAGTTTTAGTCCTTCAATAAAACTCAACTTTTGAGAATAAGACCTAAGTATTCTACTGGAAGGTAAATTTAAAACATTCCTATTCGCCTTTAAATGTTTTAAACCATATGTATTATAACCTGTGATATTGAAATAAGTATCAACGAGTCTCAGTAATCTTTTGATATAAATCATAAGTTTTTTGGATAAATAAAACTTGTTATACCATAATGAGTTATGGTCATTATATATAAAAGATTTCTCTCTTCCTCTAAAAGATTTGATTCCATTATTGTAGCAAATATCTAAGTATTTTCTGTCTATTTCAAAACTTGGATCTATCATGTTACGGGGAAAAATTATACTTTCTAATTTTAAACCTTTTGATTTGGCGATTGAAACAGCAGCTTTTATATCTTGCTCAAATTGTTCAACTGTTTGTCCAACTTCGTGGCAATAATAATGTGAAAAAGTGTGAGATCCAATTTCGTGCTTTCCGTTATTTATTAATTCTATAATTACCGAATGTGCAAAGTGAAATGGATCTTCAGTTTCAGAATTTCCAATTGTATCTAATAGAAGGTAAGGTGATAAATTTGTATTTGCATAGGTTGGTTTATTTAAGGGAATGTGTTCCAATAATTCATTTTTAGTTTCAGCAAATAAAAATCCTACAGTTGAAAATGTTAACGATATCCCATATTTGTCAGCCAATTCCAGCATCCTGGTAATTATTGGTCTAACCTTTAATAAATTACTTTTGTAGCTTTCGACAGAACGCTTATCAAAAACACCCCAGTGAAGTTCGAAGTCTAAAGAAATTACAAATTTTCCCGTCATATTTAAGCATTAGTACCAATAATTGGAATACTCCAAATACTCCCAAATTGATATTTTGTTTTTTAAAATTAATTATTTGTAAATCAAAATGTTACTTTGTGCAATTTAATAGATTAAGTTTATTCTTTTTTGGATAACTAGTCAAATTATTTGCAATACATCGATAAAACAGATCTAAAAAATAATTACCGTTCATTTCAATAAAGATTATTGTAAAAATTCAAAAGTTCTTTCCAAACAAACTCACGTTCATAATATTTTTTAATTCGCGGTCTAGAATTTTTAGACATTTTTAGTCTATTTTCTGGATTTTTAATCAAATTTTCCATGGCATTTTTTAACGAAGAAAAATCCTTAACAGGAACTATTAGTCCATTTGTATCGTGTTCTATTATTTCATTACTTCCATTTATATTAGTAACGATACAAGGCAATTTCATAGAACTCGCTTGTAAAACAACATTTGGAAATCCCTCACGATAACTAGGATGAACTAATACATGAGCTATGGCTAGAAAAGGTCTTACATCTTGTTGAAACCCTACAGATACAATTTGTTGGTTTGTTTCTATGATATTTTCTGTTTCCGGAGAAAGAGGATCCAAATGATCCTCACGAGGACCAACAAAAATAAGTTTGCAATTTGAATTCATTTTAGATAATTCATCAAATGCTTGTGCCAACTCGTTTAAACCTTTGTCTTTCACCATCCTGCCAATGAAAACAAAAACAATATCATTTTCATTTATATTCAGTTCTTTTCTTAATTCCTGTCGCGTCTCATCCGAAAATAATTTAATATCAAAATAACTTGTATCTATTCCATTAGAACTGCCATTTCCAATGACTTTTAACTTTGAGGGGTTTGTAAAGTTATTTTCTAAAATTATAGATTTCAACCCATATGAATTTGGTAATATATGCGTTGCACAGGAGTAAGTAATTTTTTCCACTGTATCTAATAATTTCCTTTTCATACCTCTGGCTTCTAATAGTGGAAGACCTGCAATTGTATGCAATCTATGAGGGACACGAGCTAATTTTGCAGCAAGCATTCCTAAAGTTCCAGCTTTAGGAGTATGGGTATGAACTATATCAGGTTTTTCTTTTATTAAAAATTTATATAATTTATACGTCGCTATTAAATCTTTAATGGGACTTATTGATCGTGTCATGTCTATAGCATGAGTCTCGATACCTTCATTTTCTCTAACTTGCCTTAATTTATCGCCAGTACTTGAAACTCCTATAATTTTATAGTAATCACTCATAAATTTAAGTTGCCCGGTTAAGAGCCCTAATAATGAACTTGGTACCGTAGTTATTCGAATTAGTTTTTTCATTTTACTTTATTATTAAACCGAGTAAATATTTATATACCATTTTTGAAAACAATAATATGACCATACTCTGAAGGCACTATCTTTTTTACCATTTAAGTGATCCAATACTAATTTGGTAATTGATTCTTTATTAAATATTCCTTGTTCATTTAAAAATTTTGGATCTATATAACTTTCAAGTTCACTTCTCAGACTTTGTCTTAACCAGTCACCGACGGGAGAACCAAAACCACTTTTACTTTTTTCTAAAAAATCTTTTGGAAATTGATCTTTGAACGCTTGCTTAAGGATGTACTTTTTATTCCATCCTTTCATCAAGTAATTTTCAGGTAGAGAGTTGGTAAAATCCCAGATCTTTTTGTTAAGAAAAGGGGCTCTGCACTCCAGTGAAGTCATCATACTGGTTCTATCAACCTTGGGAAGCATTCCTCCTTCGAGGCTGATGATCTGATCAACAAGTCTGAAATCTGTTAAGGTTTCAACTTTTTCTTTATTCAATAATTCTTTATACTCATCGAATAAATTATTCTCTACATGGTCAGGTTTCAATATTTCCAACAGTTCTCTCTGGGAATTCGCCAAAGAGATTATGTCCCAGTAAAAATTACCCTCATAACTTATCGCGTTTAACAATTTGTTAATTCTAAATCGTTTTCCACGTTTATCATCTTTCGTAACTAAATATTTTTTGCTAAAATTCAGAAAATGTTCATGTAAGCTTTTGGGAACTAAGCCTGTATATTTCTTATTCAGTTTGCCCATGTAATATTTGTTATAGCCACCAAAAACCTCATCACCACCATCACCAGTCAATGCTACTGTCACATGTTGCCTTGTTTTTTCGGATAATAAATGAGTTGGCAGAGAAGCCGTATCCGAAAAAGGTTCATCAAAATTTACTAGAATATCGTGAATATTGTACTTCAGGTCCTCTTCATCTATTACAAATTCATGATGGTTACTGTTAATCAACTTTGCTACCACTCGAGATTTATCGGTTTCGTCATAATTAGCTTTTTTAAAACCTATTGAAAACGTTTCTATTTTCTTGCTTGTAGTTTGTGACAAGCATAAGGAAACTATTGACGAATCAACACCTCCGGATAAAAATGTTCCAAGAGGTACATCGGCTATAGATCTACTTTTAACACTATCATACACCAAAGATTTAGTTTTCTTTTTAGCATCATCTAATGAAATATATTGTGTTTCAGGTATTACTTCTTCATTAATTTTATGGATACTAGTCTCGTGATTTTTAAGGTTGTATTCCAGAAAATGGTTAGCCCTTAATTTGTAAATATTCTCATATATCGTATAGGGAGCAGGAACATATTCCAACCTAAAAAATAAGTTTAATCCTTTTTTTGAAATACTTGGTTTAGTGTTCAAGGAATTAATTATCGATTTTAATTCAGATGCCCATAAAAACTGTCCTTCTGTATTTGTGTAATAAAGTGGCTTCTCTCCAAAATAATCTCGGGCTATAAATATTTTATTTATGTTTTTATCGTAAATACTGAACCCATACATCCCATCGAGCCAACTAAAGGATTCCACACCATATTTTTCATAGAGTTTTAAAATGACCTCGGTATCACTTGTAGTGTGGAATAAAACACCTTCTTTTTCCAATTTACTTCGTAATTCCTGAAAATTGTAAATCTCACCATTAAAGACTATAACTATCTGCTTATCATCGGAGTAAATAGGTTGTTTTCCTGAGGTCAAGTCAATTATTGATAACCGTCTCATCGCCATTCCAACAGAATAACTATCAGATACTTCATGAAATATTCCATCTTGGTCTGGTCCTCTATGAATAATTAAATTATTCATTTTTGTTAGAATGGAATTTATTTCATTCTTTTTCAGTTTTGTCCTATCTATTATTCCGTTAATTCCGCACATGCTTATTTTAACCGCTTTAGTTATTTAAAAAATCGTAAAATTTAGAGTAAATATTGTCTAGATGATATGCTTTGGATCGTTCTAAACTCAAATGAGCATATTTTACTCTTATCTCAGGGTTATTTCTTAAATATTTAAGAGCTCTCTTCAGGCCAACATGATCATCATTATTAATTAGAAAACCATACTTTCCTTCATAAAACTCACCATTATTTATATTTACCTCTTTGTTTTCGTTCAATAATTCTAAAGGTCCTGATAAACAATTCGTGGATATGCAAGGTAATCCTACCGCCATGGCCTCCAATAAAACATTTGGAAATCCTTCTGTAAAAGAAGTTAGTACAAAACAGTCACTTTGAAGTAAGTATTCATTCACATTTTTCACCTTTCCTGCTAAGCATACTTTATTGCCAAGTTTTTTGATCCTTTTTTTGTTTAATAATTTCTTTTTTAACGGCCCGCCTCCTAGAATAGTCAAATTAAAATTGGTTGTATTTTGAATAGCGCGAAATATCATTATGTGATTTTTTCTTTTGGTTAATGATCCGACTGTTATTATCCTAAGTTGTTCTTTCTTATTATCTAGGCTGCTTGGTTCAATAGTTTTTTTTGGTAGTATGATAGGATTATAGATTACCTCCATTGGAATTTTTATCCCAAAATTATACTTCAAGTCTTTGTTTATATGAACTGAGTTTGAAAATAATTTGTTACACCTGTTGTAAAAAATCGGGTAAAATATTTTGGATATAATTAGCGACAATTTGGAACTCACATTATCGGAGGGAAATCCTCGTTCACTTATTATTGTTTTTAAATTTCTTTTTCGTGATGCTACAATACCATTTATAAAATTTGGTAAAGCGAGAAATGAAATTGAGATATCAATATTTTTTTTTCTAATTAAAAAATAATACTTCCTGATGGAGCCAAAAAAATCTAGGATTTTTAAGAAAAAAGATTTATTTGAATTATCATTGCATAATATTTCTATTTCCACCTCCTCTGGGATTGGGAAATGAATCATATTATATAACAATACCAAGGTAACATTATAATCGGTCTTTAATTTTTTCAACAACAGACTTATTACTTTTTCTGCACCACCACTAGTTAAAGAGATACTTAAAATGCTAATATTTTGTTTTGATTTATTCATAATAATTAGTTATTCATTTTTCAATAATTTCACAAAATAAATCTTCATATTGCTTAAGAATTTTTTCTTTATTGAATTTTTTTAGGATTGATTCACGAATTTTTTCTGGTTTCCAAGAATGGTTTTTTGCCGCCTTAATAATTAAGTTCTTATATTCTTCTTCAGTCCTTGCAATGAACCCATTGAATCCAATTTCAATAATTTCATCAAGTCCACCAGGTGCATCAAAAGCTACAATTGGTGTACCAACTGCACAACTTTCAATTAAACAGTTCGGGAAACCCTCAACAAATGCTCCCTGTAGAAACAAGTCACTTTCAGATAAATATTTTGGCACATCATGGGTATACGGAATATGAATCACTTTATCACTTAATCCTGCAGAATCAATTAATCTGAACAATTCATCTTTCTCTGGACCATCTCCAACAATGGTATATTGAAAAGGAAAATCTATTTTAGAAAGGGCTCTGATAATTCTCTCGTGTCCCTTTTGTTCTTTTAATCTTGCGACGGTAATAAATTGAATAGTCTTTTGTTTATCCTGTTTTATTGGCTTAAGGTTGAAGTTGTCTGTGATTGGATTATTAATAATCCTTAATTTATGTTCTGGCACCCCAAAATTATTTTTCATGTCGTTAAACATATCTTTCGATTGACAAAGGACTAAATCCAGGAGTTTGTAACTAAATTTTGTTAGCGTTAGACCTCCGTAGAATTTTCGATTGCCACTTGCAAAATGTTTTTTTACGCTTAAAACATTGGCCTCCCTACCTATGAATTTTGTATTCGGATTGAATAATGATAAAAAACCCATAACTGTATTTAAGTGTGAGATAGAGCTAATTACTATTTGAGGTTTAACTCTTCTTAAAGACCGATAGAAACTTGGTATCGCTTTTAATACCCGTGACTTGTTGAAATATATGACTTTTATACCATTAACATTATATTTGGTATTTTTTGAATACCCAGCTAACCAAAGGTAAACATCAAATTGGTCTTTAGAGATATTTTGTGCCACAAATGACATTACCCTTTCGGCTCCTCCGGAAGTTAAATCGGGTAATACAAAGACTATCTTCTTTTTGGCTGATTTATTCATTTGTTTGTGAAATTAATAGATAAATAAAATAATAGACCATTATGACATATTTAATAATGCAAATCAACTAGCTAATTACTAACAAGCATTTATATCTATCAAATTTATTCTATGAAGTGTTGTTTTAAACTATTATCAACAATTTTAAAAAAATTAAATTCAAGTTTTAGACTAAAATTTATCATATATGCTTAATTATTCGTTTAATGTCAATCTCTTTAATTTTTTTTGCAGGATTACCAGCAATGAGTATACCTTTCTCATCAAACGATTTGTTTACGACTGCATTAGCTCCTATGGCAGAATTACTTGCAATTTTAATTTTACCATAAATTTTTGCACCAGGAGCAATATAAACATTATCACCAATAATTGGTGCTTCTTTTTTACCTCCGGAAGCTCCAATATTTGTGCAAGAATGAATTCTGCAATTAGCCCCAATTCGAGCTTCACCATTAACAACTATAGCTCCATAATGTACGATAGCCAGACCTGGTCCAAAAACATTTTCAGGAATTGAAAATCCACATTTTATTGAAGATTTCTTCAATAAATATCTCAAATATAGATAGTATAGTTTTCGAATGCCTTTTGGGTTTGTATTTTTATAATATTCCGCTTTTCTCAGTCTCTTTTGGAATACATAAATAGGGTTGGGTGAAACAAAATTTAATAATTTCTGGCCAGAAGTTTTTAATTCTATTCCCAAGGCTATTTTGTCCTGTTTTAAATATTGTAGGTAATCAGATTTTGAAAGTATCATTATAAAATAGTATTTAGTTATCTATGTTTTTCATTTTTAAACAAATTGCTTGATAATGAATCCACATTACTACATGTTAAAGAAATGTATTTATCGTTTTTACGAAATATAACGTCTTCTTTGAATTTCATAATATTTAAAACTTTCATTTTGGTCAGAATTGATTTAGCCTCTTTCTTATCCGGTTTAGTCTGTTCTCTTATCCTTTAAGTATATTAATAGTTAATTTATCTTATTAAATTTTAGGTATTGGGATTTATTATTTCCATATATTCTTTTAAAACCTTTTCTTTTTTAAAATCTTGGATTCTTTTTTTAACATTGTCTCTACATCTCATTAAATATTCGTCATTTTGCACAAAATAGTTGATTCCCTTGGCCATTAAATCTACATTATTTGTTGGTGTTAATATTCCATAGTTGGTAATCATTATATCATTTTTCAATTCTTTTAACTCCATGATTTCACTTGGTCCCGATTTACAATTTGTTGATAAAACTGGTATTCCACAAGACATGGCTTCTAAAAGAACATTAGGGAAACCTTCATGATTAGAACCAAAAACAAATAAATCTGCAGATTTTAGATATTTGTATGGGTTAGAATCAAAACCCATTAAAACTATCTGATCATTTAACTTTAAATTATTTATTAAGTTTTCCAATTGACCATATAAAGACCCATCACCTATTATATATAATTTAAGTAAGGGATTTTTTAACTTATAAATTGCATTAATTATTAAAGCAAAATTTTTCCCTGTGGTTAAACGGCCAACAGTGATCATGTTAAATTTATTTTTATCAAAATAAGATTTTATAGGATCTATCTCGTTAATTTTTTCTAAATGGATTGGATTGTGCACTATCTTCATTTTTTCAGGAGAAACCCCAAAGTTATTTACTAAATCCTCTGCATTTCCGTAAGAATTTGCGATTATTAAATCAGATTTATTGTAAAGTAATGTAATCATTTTTTTATTGAATTTTGACTGAAAGCCTTTATACCCGTATTGTAAACTAGGGAATGCTCGCTCATTAGTAATGACTTTGTATTTATGTTGCGTTAATTTACTTGATAAAATGTTAACAAAATTAGGCCTGGTGAGAAAACTAATACTATGCGTTATTCTTAATTTTTTCATTAATCTAGAATACCTATAAGCTAATATTGGAATTTTGAATGCTTTAAATAGGCCATTTTCGTCGTGTTTTGATTTTTCGATATAATATATTTCCAGACCATCAGGAATTTCGTAACTAACCATTGTATTCATACAAATTAGACTAACCTGAATGTTATTTTTAACAAAATACAATAAGAGATATGAAACAACTCTTTCAGCTCCTCCTCCAGATAAGGAGTATATAAAAATTGCGAGTTTCATACTAAAATCTTGCTAATTGAGGTTAAGTTTGTATCCATTTTTATCTTTCTTACTTTTTAAACATTTTTATTTTAATTAAGCCAATTTCTCATTGGATGCTTCTTCATTTTCGGCATTCTTGAAATATAAATTGGCATCCATAAGGGCAAGAACAATTAGAATTGGTTTTTCCTGAAATAAATAATGTGATATAAAGAATTCAAACAGGATCATAAGCATGAAAACCAAATAATAGTAATTGTCTTTGGAGAAACTTAAATTGATAGAACGGTACAGGAAAATAATGAGAATTATTAAACCCAGTATACCATACTCTACTGCCGTTCGTAAATAAAAATTATGTGTGTTCTTATAATTTATACTTTTATCTGCACAGAAGCCCGTGCCTTGTCCTAGAGGATGCGAATAGAACTCGTCTAAATAATTTTTGACTAAAGTTTTTCTTCCAAAGTTGCTCTGATCATCTTCAGATATAACACCGCCTTTGCTTTGTCCCGTAAGAAGATCTAATCGTTCTGCAGCAGCCCCTTGCCTGAATGCTGGTACTTCTTTCCTGACTATATCTGCAAATGTTAATAATAATGCATATAACAGCCCTAAAACCAATATTGACTTAATACCTGTAATTATTAAACGGGATACTTTTATATTAAAATAGGATTTCCAGTCATTGAATAACAACAAAATAATAAACATTAAGGTTGCCAACAAACCACTTCTTGAAAACGTTAAAAAAACACTTGAAAAGACCAGGATCAAAAGTATGGTCCTCATTATTTTTACATCTTTATAGAGAAGCAGTAAACCAAAGCCCAAGAATTTGACGGCCGAGGCGCCTACATTCGGATTTTCTCCAAACCCTCCTTTTCTTGCCTGTTCCATAAGATCAACATCTTCAATAGGCAAGCCAATAAACATGTCGTACCATATACTCAGTGATATCACGATACAACCAATTAATAAAAACAATCTGGTTTCTTTTATTGAACTTTTCGCAAACAAAATCAAACAAAAGGAGTATGTTAACAAGGATATGAAATGATTTCCTACACTCGTTTTTATAACTTCATAATCAACCGTTTTATTTAAGCCAAACAAAACAGATAAAATAAAGAATGCAAGAAGAAATTTAAACGTGTTTGTTTTTAAATATTTTAAGTAGCTGGTCAATTTAAATGTTACAATACAGATGACAAAGAAAACAGGAATAAGAAAATCTGCCGGTTTGTAAGGAATTATACCGATTCTGTACAGAAACAAATCTGAGAAAGACGCAAAGAATATTATGAAAAAAAATAAAACATATTTCATATTTTTATTTTTTTAAGATAAAAAGGCAACAAAAACGATTTTAAATTTAGCTTTAGTAATCTAAACATTGTTTTGTCAAAAAAGGACAATACTATCCAAGATATGAAAGCAGAGATTATTAATGAAATTGCAGCATAAATAACACCAAAGTTAGCTAAAAACAAAATGTTTAATACAACATTGGAAATAACACTTACAAGTTTTACTTTAAAAAGATGCTTTTCTCTTTCTTCCAAAATTAGTACAGAGGTTGTTAAATGGCTTTGAAACAGAATTATTTGATTAAAAATAAGAATATATAAAATGGGTATACTTTGTGCATATTTTTCACCGTAGAGCTCTATTACAATAAATTCTCCAAAAAGAAGTGTGAAAACAATCACGAGTATTGCTGCATAATTTAGGATTCCATATAACAAAGTCAATGTTTTTGCGTATTTATCATCATTATTCTCTTTTTTAAGTTCAACTATTTTTGGATACAATACAGGTACAATTAAACTAGGAATAACATACCATATTGATGAAAGAATAACGCTAGTGCCATATATTCCTAACTCGTCAATATTTAAATAATATTTTACTAAAAACTGATCAAACCTACTATATAGAGCGGTTAACAAGCCTCCCAGCATTAAAGGCCACGATTGATATAATAATTTTATTAAAAGGTCTGATTTAAATTTTAAAGTAGATATATTAAACACCTTTTTATTAAAAACTAAGAGAATTCCGATAAAAATCAATGTTTTTTCAACAGCATATATGGACATAAAGTAGTAAACACCTAAATTCAGATACAATCCAATTATTAGAAAAATAGCAGTAATTGTGACTGAAATAGCTGTAAATGAATCATATATATTTGCTTTTAATTTCCATTGGAAATACGCGAACAGAACTTCTGAAGTTTGAAAAAGAATTGAAATTGTTGCAATAAGAACTATCCAATATTTATTTTCGACACCAGAAAAATAAATCCAGATTGCGAGAAAGGAAAGTATAAGGAATGAAACAAGAATTCTTGAAATTAAGAATGTTCCCAAAACACTTTTTTGGCCATCTTCATCATCATGATTATCGGCTAGATATTTTATTATAAAGGATGGGTTAAATCCTAAGGCAGATATAGTTACTAAAATTGTAAAAAATGAAATTCCTAAGTTATACCAACCAAAGTCCTCCAATCCTATTTTATTAGCAATCTTAGATACTATAAAAATTATTGTCAAGAATCTTAAGGTGTATCCGAAAATTATCCACAAATAATTTTCAATATAGATTCGAAACCTTTTAAGTATTTCCAGTATTTTCATTTTTGGTTAATTAATCCTGTAAATTTAGAGCAATTTAGTCTTCTGTAAATTATGACTTAATTTATTTATATCAAAAATGTCACTATATTAATGATTTTGAAAATTTTTCTGACAAAATGTGTTTAATTAGGTTTAAAAGCTATTTCTACAATAAAAAATCAAAAAAAATTTAAAAGTATTATTCTAGATGTATTGTCATTGTTATTATTAATCATTATACTAGCAAAAAGTGATTTAAAAAAATGAAAAAAATAGTATTTGCTTTAATAGCAATTATTCTCTTTTTAATTGTTTTAAAACTTACAACTGTCGGTAGACCAATTGAGAATGAAACGCCCCAATCTAGTAATCCAATACATGAATCTTATTACAAGGAACAGAATGAAACGATAAAATCTTTTCCTTCTGCAG
>Ga0316201_10002684_pt1 | contig 12770 bp, 11 predicted proteins | sample CS6wburrow_MG_FD_204516 | JGI IMG/M metagenome (GOLD analysis project Ga0316201, IMG submission 204516) | Coastal sediment microbial communities from Delaware Bay, Delaware, United States - CS-6 worm burrow | ecosystem: Environmental > Aquatic > Marine > Coastal > Sediment | place: USA... | reverse complement strand
ATGCGGTCGTAGCGGCCGTCGAGGTTGGCGTCCTCCTGGCCGTCGCTGAGGCCGTCGCCGTCGTTGTCCGGGTTGGTCGGGTCGGTGTGGGTGCTGGGATCGGCGTCGCCGACGAACAGCGTGGCGCAGCGCGGGTCCACGCTGGCGGTGCGCCCGGCCTCGACCCCGTCGCGGATGCCGTCGCCGTCGCTGTCGGTGGCGCCCGGGTCGGTGGTCTGACCCGACGGCCAGATGGTGCCAAACTCCTCGGCGTCGCTGAGGCCGTCGCAGTCGGAGTCGAGCTGGTGGTTGTTGGGGTTGGTGGGATCGGGGTCGCCGACCGCCACGTCCGGACCGCCGGCGTCCACGATCTGGGCTGGACCCGCGTCCGTGGTCTCCGTGGGCGGGGGCGCACAGTCGCAGCGTGACGAGAACACCACCAGCGCGAGGATCGGGACCCCGGTGGTGATGGTCGCCCAGATTCGATTCATGGTAGATCCCTCCCCGGGAGCCGGCGTGCGACGCAGGTATCCCGGCAGATGGCCGGCTCGGCAGCCGTGCCACCCATTGATATGCCTAAGACAGTAGCACATTGGCATGATGCCCCGCACCTCGCCGGCCTGGACCGTGTCGCGCGGGCAGCGCGCGGGTTGGGAGAGGTCAGGCGGGAGGCGCGTCTGCACGCGCGGCCGCGACCAGATCGCGGAACAGACCCAGGTGGCGCGCCGCAGGCTCCGAGCGCTCGAGGGTCTCGGGGTGCCACTGCACACCGACGCAGAACGGCGCCTCTCTGTGCTCGACCGCCTCGACCAGCCCGTCGCTGGCGCTGGCGCTCGCGATCAGCCCTTCGCCGACCTCCTTGACCGCCTGGTGGTGGGTCGAGTTGACCTCGAGCGCGCCGGCCCCCACCGCCGCGGCCAGCCTGGTCCCACCCTGCACCTCGACCGGGTGCGACGGCACCTTGCGGCTGTGCTTCTGCGTGTGCTCGATGCCGTCGGGGCGCTGCGCTGGCAGGTGCTGGAACAGCTTGCCGCCACAGGCCACGTTGATCAGCTGCATGCCGCCGCAGATGCCCAGCAGCGGCTTGCGCCGGGCACGCGCCAGGCGAAACAGCTCCAGCTCGAAGCGGGTGCGATCCGGCTTGAGGGTGCCCAGGTCCGGGTGGGGTTGCTCGCCGAAGTAGTGGGGGTCGATGTCGAAGTCACCGCCGATCAGCACCAGCGCGTCGACCGCGTCGATCGCTGCCGCGGCCGCGTCAGCGTCCGGCGCGTAGGGCAGCACCAGGGGCAGGGCGCCGGCCTCGTAGAGACGGTCGCAGGTCTCGGCGTAGAGATAGTAGCGCGCAAAGTCCACGCCGCGGTTGCGCGCCAGATCGATGTCCGGGACCACTCCTGTACGAGGGCGGGGGGCTGACACAGCTCTCTACCTCCTCCCGGAGTCAAACCGCGCTTGGTCGCGGTAGCTCCGAGGCTCCCCGACGCTACCCCAGGCGCGACCGCAGATGAATCAAACTTAACGCGCCGGCGGCGGGACCAGACCTCCTCGCTATATTGATCGCCACTTCTGTCATGGCGGTTGAGCTGCTAGTGAGAACGGCAGCCTGGGCTCACTCTTGGAGGGTATATGCGTACTTTTCGTAATGTCACAATTGGCGCACCGAGCGGCTTGGCACTTGTGTTGGCTATCACCGCGTGTCCCCTGACCCCGGTGGACGAGGACGACGCCGGCAGCTCGGGGAGCGACGCGGGCATGGGTACGGACGCCGGCGGCGGCGACGCGGGTCAGATCGACGAGTGCCTGCTCGATGACGACATCACCGCCGACCGGACGCTGACCAAGGCCTGTAGCCCCTACGTGCTCGAGGGCCGGCTGCGGGTGAACAACGACGCCACCCTGACCATCGAGCCGGGCGTGGAGCTGCGCTTCCCGGCCGGCAGCTGGCTGGAGATCGGCGAGGGCTCGGGCGGCACCCTGGTGGCCGACGGCACCGCGGCCGAGCCCATCGTGTTCACCTCGAGCGAGCCGCAGCCCACCGCTGGCAGCTGGGTCGGCGTGACCTTCGAGGAGCAGGTGCTCTCCGGCACCTCGATCACCTACGCCGAGATCCGCTACGGCGGCGAGAGCTACTACAACTCGACGCACAACGGCTGCCTCAGCATCAACAGTGAGATCCCGGGCCGCGTGACCGTGGAGAACGTGCTGTTCGCGGACTGCGCCCAGTCCGGGGTGGCAGCGCTCCAGGACGGCTTCGCATTCGCCAGCTTCGCCACCAACGCCTTCGAGGACTCGGACGCCGGCATGTGGCTCAACGCCATTGCGGTCGGCTCGGTCGCCAGTGACCACAGCTTCACCAACGTGGATCACAACCTCATCGACGGCGACACCATCGTCGCCGACGCCACCTGGGAGGACCAGGGCATCCCGTGGGACGTGGACGGCAGCATCCGCGTCCAGGGCGCTGACAACCCCACGCTCACCCTGGGCGCTGGTCTGCACCTGCGCTTCGCCGCCGACATCTGGCTCGGCGTGGGTGAGAACGACCCCGGCAGCCTGGTGGCCAACGGCACCGCGGCCGCGCCGGTGCTGCTCGAGAGCAGCGACTCCGAGCCCACCGCTGGCAGCTGGGTCGGCGTCTGGCTCGACGACAGCACCTCTTCTGGCACCGCGCTGGCTTACACCGTGGTCAAGGACGCGGGGCAGAACTACTACAACGGCTCGCACGATGGATGCCTCTCCATCACCAGCGCCAACGCCGGCCGTGTCAGCGTCACCAACAGCCGCTTCGAGAACTGTGAGCAGTCGGGCGTGGCCGCGCGCCAGGACGGCTTCGCCTTCGAGAGCTTCGCCAGCAACAGCTTCGTCGACGCCCCCACCGGCCTCTGGCTGCACCCGACCGCGGTCGGCAGCGTGGCCGGCGATCAGACCTTCACCAACACGCCCAAGAGCGTGATCGACGACGGCTTCGTGGTCGAGAGCGCGACCTGGCTGGCTCAGACTGCGCCCTATCACGTCGAGGGTAACGTCAAGGTGCGCAGCGACACCAACCAGCCGGTGCTGACCCTGGCCGAGGGGTTGACCCTGCGCTTCGCCGAGAACGTCTGGCTGTCGGCGGGCGAGGGCGAGGCCGGCGGCCTGGTCGTCGCCGGCACCTCCACCTCGGCGGTGACGCTAGAGAGCAGCCAGGCCTCCCCGACCGCCGGCAGCTGGGTCGGTGTCTGGCTCGACGACTATGTCCTGGCCGGCACCAGCATCAGCTACGCGCAGGTGCGCGACGGCGGCGAGAACTACTACTCGGGTACGCACCACGGCTGCCTCGTCATCACCAGCGCCAACGCCGGCCGGGTCGCGGTCGACAACAGCAGCTTCACCAACTGCCTGCAGTCCGGTGTCGCCGCCCACAACGACGGCTTCGCCTTCGCCGACTTCACCGCCAACAGCTTCGGGGAGAGCCCCGCCGGGCTGTGGCTGACGCCGACCGCGGTGGGCAGCGTGGCCGCGGGCCAGACCTTCACCAGCACCCCCAAGAACCAGATCGACGGTGGCGACGTGGTCGAGACCGCCACCTGGCTGGCCCAGGACGTGCCCTACCACATCGAGGGCAGCATCAAGGTGCGCAGCGACGCCAACCAGCCGGTTCTGACTCTGGGCGCGGGGCTCGACCTCGCCTTCGGACAGAACCTCTGGCTCTCCGCTGGCGAGGGTCAGGCCGGCGGCCTGATGGTGGCCGGCGTCAGCGGCGATGCCGTGACGCTGCGCAGCAGCCAGCCGGGCGCCACCTCCGGCAGCTGGGTCGGCGTGTGGCTCGACGGGGAGACTCTCTCCGGCACCACGATCGACTACGCGGCGATCCAGGACGCGGGCGAGAACTACTACTCTGGCACCCACCTGGGCAGCGTCATCATCGACACCGCGCCCGGCCGCGCGGCGGTGACCAACAGCAGCTTCTCCAACAATGCCCTGAGCGACATCTGGGTCGGCTGCGACAGCGCTCCGACCATGAGCGGCAACGGCGGCGCGGTGGTGGTCTACGAGGACAACTGCTAGGGCTGTAGCCCGAGCCGCGTCAGCAGCGCGCTCACCTCGGGGCGCGCCCGCAGCGTGTCGCTGATCGTCAGGTCGCCGCGCTCCCCGGGGACGCGCTCGTAGAGGACGTGCTCCAGGGCGTCTCGCTCTCGGCCCGAGAGCGGGACATATTCTCCGTCTCCAGCGCGGTAAAGCTTGCGGCTCAACCAGTGGTAGGAGTAGCCGCCGATGACCGAGCAGTCCAGCTTGGCCTTGCGGCAGGGATCGTCGTCACGCTTGCGCACCATCACCTACCAGTCGCGGTGGAGCACCTCGATGAAGCCGCAGAAGCTGGAGAGGAAGGCGTCGATGGCGATCCTCGGGACGAGCTCCGCGGGCAGGGCGCGGTCGCCGGTGTGGTGTTTCCCGTCCCACTTGAAGTCGTCCATGATGAGGCCCCCCCCGGCTTGAGCAGGCCCCACGACAGCACGATGTCCATCAGCACGTCGTCTGCGGTGTCGGAGCCGTCGATGTAGATGATGTCGTAGGCCTCGAGCGGCAGCTTGCGCAGCTCGAGCTGCGACGGCCCGGTGATGGTGGTGATCCGCTCCGCGAACCCAGAGCGCTCCACGTTCGCGAGGTAGTTCGACCGCAGCTCGATGTCGATGGTGGTCGCGCGCGAGGTCGGGTGGGTGAGGATCTGCGATCAGGGCAGCCGACGCACAGCGCGACCGCGGTGAGCAGCGCGCTCCCCCGGGTTCGCATCATGGAACACGCTCACGGGCGCTGGGAGTGACTACTCGGCGGCGCCGAGGATCAGGGCGAGCATGCCCATCTTCATGACGACGCCGTAGAACGCCTCTTCCCAGTAGCGGGCGTGGCGAGTGGCGTCGACGTCCATGGTCAGCTCGTCCATGCGCGGTAGCGAGTGCAGCACGATGGCGTCCTTCTTGGCCTTCTCCTTCAGCAGCGCGCGCGTCACCTGATACTGCGGCGGGGTCTTGCCCTTTTCCACGTCCTTCTCGTCGACGCGCGACTTGGAGTAGTCGGCCTGGACCACCGGCTCCATGTAGATGACGTCGGCCTTCTGGATCTCGTCGCGGATGTCCTTGGCCACCACGTACTGGGTGCTGACCTCGTCGAGCTCGGCCAGGAACTCCGGGGTCGGCGCCATGTCCGGGGGGGAGATCAGGATCAGGTTGATGTTGAACTGCGAGGCGGCGTAGCCAAGCGTGTGCATGGTGCGCATGCGGTGGTCGCCGACCGCCGCGATGGTCAGGCCGTCGAGGGAGCCGACCTCGCTCCACAGGGTGTAGAGGTCGGTGAGGATCTGGGTCGGGTGCTCGCCCCAGCCGTCGCCGCAGTTGATCACCGGCACGCTGCACCACTTGGCCGCCTCGTGCGGGGCGCCCTGCTGGAAGTGGCGCATGGCGATGACGTCGGCGTAGTACTCGAGCATGTGCACGGTGTCCTTGATGGACTCCATGTAGAAGTCGCCAGCGCGCGTCATCTTGGCGTCGGAGAAGCCGAGCACGTGGCCGCCCAGGCGGTGCATGGCCGCCTCGTGGGACAGGCGGGTGCGGGTCGAGGGCTGGTAGAAGGCGGTCAGCAGGGTCTTGCCGGCCAGCAGGTCGCTGTTGCGCCGCTTGCGGGCGATGGGCTCCAGCTCCTTGGCCACCTCGAACAGACGGAAGAACTCCGCGCGCTCCCAGTCCTTGAGCGAGAGGATGTCGCGTCCTAGAAAGCTCCTCATATCCGACCTCCTTGCCCCGGGCACGTCTGGGCGGCGCGGGGTGTTTTTGTCTGAGTCAGGGTCTATTAACAGGTCGGCGTGGCGCCGGCCACGCTTGCTTGGTCCTACCCGAACAGCTCGCCGAGCTTGGCCGGGTCGGGCGAGATGCGGCGCGGCTCGCCGCTCACCTTCATCACCGAGGCCACGTCCTTGAGCCCGCTGCCGGTGACCAGGGCGACCACACGCTCGTCCTTGCTGATCAAGCCCTGCTCGAGGGCACGCCTGAGCCCGGCGATCCCGGTCACCCCGGCCGGCTCGCCGAACACCGCGGCGCCGCGGGCCGTGGTCGGGATGGCGTCGAGGATCTCCTGGTCGCTGACCGTGACGCCGGCGCCGCCCGACTCGCGCACCGCCTTGACCGCGGCCTCGCCGTCGCGCGGCAGGCTGACCGAGATCGAGTCGGCCACGGTCTCGCCGCTGACCTCGCGGATCTCGCCGTCTCCGTTGACAGCGTTGACGATGGCGGCGCTGCCCTCGGCCTGCACCGCCAGCAGGCGCGGCTTGCGGTCGATGAAGCCGAGCGCGTGGAAGTCGCAGAAGCCCTTCCACACGCCGCTGATGATGTTGCCGTCGCCGACCGGCACCGCCACCACGTCGGGCAACTCGAAGCCGAGCTGCTCGCAGATCTCGAAGCTGACCGACTTCTTGCCCTCGCGGGTGTAGGGGTTGAAGCCGGTGTTGCGGTTGTACCAGCCGAACTGCTCGGTCGCCGCCAGGCACAGGTCGAAGGCCTGATCGTAGGTGCCCTCGACCGCCAGCACCTCGGCGCCGAAGGCGAGCAGCTGGGCCACCTTGGCCTTGGGCGCTGATGCCGGGATGAAGATGCGGCTCTTGATGCCCATGGCCGCGGCCAGCACCGAGGTCGACGAGGCGGCGTTGCCGGTCGAGGCACCGGTGACGAAGTCGCGACCTATCTCCTGGGCCCGCACCAGGGCGATGGCCGAGGCGCGGTCCTTGAACGAGGCTGACGGGTTGCGGCCGTCGTCCTTGACCATCAGGTGCTTCAGCCCGAGCTCGGTCGCCAGCCGGGGGGTCTCGAACAGCGGCGTCCAGCCCACCGGCGGCGCGGCGATGCGGCCTGCCACCGGGTAGAGCGGGGCGTAGCGCCAGATGCTGCGGTCATCGCTGGCGACGAGCGCCTCGCGCGACCACTTGGCGCCGATGGCCTCGTAGTCGTAGACCACCTGCAGGTTGCCGCCGCACTCGGGGCAGACGTAGACCGCCTCGCCCGGCGCGCAGGTGGCCTGGCAGCGCACGCAGGCCAGGTGGCGCACGTGGTCGAGACCGCTCACGGCGTGATCCAGGTGCCGGTCTTGCCGGCCATGGCCTCCTCGAGGTGCGCCGGATCGGTGACCAGGGCCTCCTTGCCGCCGTCCTCGAGGAACTGCACGATGGCCTTGACCTTGGGCAGCATGCTGCCGGGCGCGAACTGGCCCTCGTCGATGTACTTCTTGGCCTCGGCCACGGTCATGCGGTCGATGCCCTTCTGATCTGGCTTGCCGAAGTTGACGCAGATCTTCTCCACCGCGGTGGAGATGATCAGCAGGTCGGCGCCCAGGTTCTTGGCCAGCAGCCCGGTGGCGAAGTCCTTGTCGATCACCGCGTCCACGCCCTTGAGCGTGCCATCGGCCTGGCGTGCGACCGGGATGCCGCCGCCGCCCACGGCCACGACCATGAAGCCCTTGTCGACCAGCTCCTTGATCGCCGCCTGCTCCATGATCTCGAGCGGCAGGGGTGAGGCGACCACGCGCCGGAAGCCGCGGCCCGAGTCCTCGACCATATTCCAGCCGTCGCTCTCACGGCGCGCGTCAGCGGTCTCCTTGTCCATGAAGGAGCCGATCGGCTTGCTCGGCTTCTTGAAGCCTGGGTCCTCGCCGTCGACGCGCACCTGGGTCACGACGGTGACCACCGGCGGGCGGTCGGGCCAGTCCAGGGTGGCGTTGTGCATGGCCTGCTGCAGCTGGTAGCCGATGGCGCCCTGGGTGTCGGCGCCGCAGGAGTCGAGCGGCACCATGTGCAGCTCCTTGGCAGCGATCTCGGCGCGGCGCAGGATGAAGCCGACCTGGGGTCCGTTGCCGTGCGTCACCACCACGCGGTGGCCCGCCTTGAGCAGCGGCACGATGTTCTGGCAGGTCTGCAGCACGGCTTCGTACTGGTCGGGCACGGTCTGCTTGGTCTTGTCCACGATCAGGCTGTTGCCGCCAACCGCGAGGATGATCAGCTTGCTGTTCTCGGCCATCGGTGTCTCCTTGTGCGCGCCCGATCGTGCGCCCCCCTTGGCGCGGAAAGCGTGGAGAATGTTCAGATTATTCGGTCTCGGTCAAGCACGCGTGTGGCCGCGAAGCGGACACCAAATGGCGGATGACAGACGACGGAGGACGGACGACGGACGACGGAAGACGGATCACTGACGACGGATGACGGAGAGGCCTAGAAGCGGAACCCCCGCAGCGACCGCCCGAACAGCCCGCCCGCCCGCTCCTGGCTCTCGAGCCGCCTCATCTGCTGCTCCTCCATACGCTGCAGGAAGCGCTGCTTCTCCACGTCCATCTTGGCCAGCTCGAGGTCGCGCTTGCGCGCCTCCTCGACCCCGCCCTTGGCGTTGAATTCGAGGATCTTGTTGAGCTCGTCGGCGTCGAACCAGGTGCCGTGCTCGCGGCAGACGTCGATGATGATGCCGCTGCGGCGCGCGTAGTTGGTGGGGTTCATCATCTTGGCGCAGGTGGGGCAGGGGATGTAGGCGGCGGCGCCCGGCACGACGCGCTCGGTGGCCTTGGTCGGATCGGCCACAGCGATCTTGTTCACCTGGACTGAGGCGACCTCCTTGGGCGCGTCGCGGTAGACGTGCTCTAGGGTCTCATGGGTGATCCAGATCCCCATACACTCGGCGCAGGCCTCGACCGCGTAACCCGAGCAGACCTGGTGGAACAGCGGCACCTTGCAGCGCGGGCAGGCGTGATCTGTGGCGCGGATCATCTCCGAGGAGAGCGCGCGCAGGGGCTCGCCGCAGCTGTCGCAGAACTTGGCCTCCTCGCGCACCGAGGCGAAGCACTTGGGGCAGCTCTTGCGCGTGATCATGGACTGGCAGAACTGGCAGCGCTGCGACTGCGCGTCCACCGTGCCGCCGCATGAGGGACAGCGAATGGTGGCCACCACGTGCTCGGGGACCGTGAGCACACTCTCGCAGCGGCAGCGCACCTGGGTGCCCGCCGGGTAGGCGCGCACGTCGTACTGCAGCTGGCAGGTGTCGCAGGAGATGATCATTTGCCCACCTTGCCCTTCATCAGCTTGCGGACCCGGGATCGGACCCAGTCTACCACCTCGAGCCCGGCGTCCCCCACCACCGCACCCAGGCTCTCCTCGCGCTGCCGCTCGATCGACTCGAGGGTCTGCTGGTGCACGCGGCGCCGCGTCTCCTCTGCGGCATCGGGGTCGATCTGGACCGCGACCGGGCTGCCCATGGGCGTAGCGCCGCCCTCGCGCGCCACCGCCTCGAGCATGTGGTTGAGCTCGTTGGCGTCGAACCAGACCCCGTGCAGCGCGCAGAAGTCGATCATGATACCGGTCTGGCCGCCGTAGTTCTTGGGGTTCATGATCTGCCCGCAGCTGGGGCAGGGGATGTAGGCGGCGGCGCCCGGGGCGGGGCCGACCGCGGGCTGGGGCGCCGCGGCGGCGCCGGAGCTGGCCGCGCTCGGGGACACGCGCGCGATGTGCCTGGTGGTGCCCGCGGCCATGCCCTGCACCACCTGGTGCGTGACCCACATGCCGAGGCACTCTGCGCAGGCCTCGACCGGCTCACCAGCGCAGGAGTCGTGGAACAGCGGGACCTGGCAGCGCGGGCAGGAACGCTCGCTCGCTTGGGCGTGGGCCGGTCCCAGCTCGTCGATGGTGGCGCCGCACTGATCGCAGAACCTCGACTCCTCGCGCAGGCCGGCGCCGCACTGCGGGCAGCGGCGGCGCGAGACCAGGGACTGGCAGTACTGACAGCGCTGGGCGGTGGCGTCGACGGTGCCGCCGCAGCCGGGGCAGCGCACCGCCGCGACCAGGTGCGCCGGCACCACCAGCTGAGCGCGGCAGCGGCACTGGATCACGGTACCTTCAGCGAAGGCGCGCACGTCGTACTGTATCCCGCAGCTCGCGCAGGAGATGATCATCTCAGCGCTCCCTCACCTCGTGGCCACGCGTGAGTCGGCAATGATGAAACGGGCTGCGGTGGTGGTCAACATGCAGCCCGGAGGCCGGACGGCGCAGGGTGAAAGAGGTCGACGCGGCGGCGGGGCGCGGTAGAATAATCACAACCCCCGCGGAGGTGAACAGACCATGCGACGACAAGTCCTCATCCTCGCGGCGCTGACGTCGGGGCTCCTGCTCCTCGCCGTCGCCTGCGTTACCGCCAACGAGCAAGCCCTCGAGCGCATGAGCGCAGACCAGCGCGGCTACCTCTCGAAGGTCGACTCGCTCCGCTACGGCATGAGCGAGCGACAGACCAACCAGATAATGGGACCGCCCACGCGCGGCCGCGGTACGCCTCGGGTCTGCTACGAGGCGCCCGGCGAGAAGGGCAAGAGCGAGATCTGCGTGCGCTTCGAGCTCTACAAGGCGCGCCATGTCGAGTGGTTCGACTCCAGCGCCGAGGGCTTCCAGTACATGATCGATCTGAAGGAGCGCGCGGCGCAGCAGTGACGCGCCAGGGCGGCCTGCGGGCTGCTAGCGCTTGCGCGAGTCGCGCAGCTCCACGCTGAGCTTGGCCATGTTGCGCACCACCGCCGGCACGCGCCGGAACAGGTGGATCGGGCTCTTGCGCTGCTCCTCGACGCCGACCGGGATCTCGATCCAGTTGAGCCCCTGGTTCTGCGCCCGGATCACCAGCTCCGAGGCGAACAGATCCTTCTCGAACACGCAGGCGCTCACCACGCCGTGCAAGCGCTCGCGGTTGAAGGCCTTGAGGCCGTGGGTATCCGAGCCGCGGAAGCCGGTGGCCACGCGCAGCATGCCGTTGAACACGCGCGTCGCCACCTTGCGCATGGCGGGGCGGCGGTCATCCGAGCCGGGCAGGGCCTTGGAGCCGACCACCAGGTCGACCGAGCCCTCGCGCAGCAGCGCCAGGGCGCGGGTGTGGAAGCCGACGTCGCACAGGTCGATCTCCTCGCACACCACGTAGCGTCCGCGCGACACCACGATGCCGCTGCGCAGCGCCTTGCCGTAGTTGGGCTCGTCCGACTCGATCACCTTGAGCTCGGGGAAGTCCTCGGTGAGCATGTTGGCGACCGTCACGGTGCGATCCGCGCAGCCGTTGGCGCTGAGCACGATCTCGAAGTCGAGCTTGATGCGACGCAGCTTGTCAACCAGCCCGCGCAGCGCCCACTCCACGGTCGACTCCTCGTTGTAGACCGGGATCACCACCGAGACCTCGGGTGGCTTTGCTCGTCGCTGCTGTGCGGTCATCTGTCTCTCCGCTGGTCCTGAAAAGGGGGGCAGCTTGGCGCGCTCGACGCGAGCAGGCAAGCGCGAATCGCGCGTCAGCTCTTGAGCAGCGTGGCCATCTGCTGCTGGTACTCCTTGGTCGGGCAGAGCTCCATCGCCATCTCGAAACACTGCTTGACCGTGCGCAAGTCACCGCGCAGCGAGGCCAGCTCGCCGTGCTTCATCAGGATGTGGGCGGCGCCGCGGATGTCGATGTCCCCCAGCGCCTTGCGCGCGGCCTTGCGTGACTCGCGCTCCTGCAGCCGGTTGAAGGCGCGCTCCATGGCGGCGTGGACCTCCGAGGCCAGGGGCGGGTTGTGCTTGGCCATGGGGCTGACCGTGGCGTAGCGCTCGCGCCGTCGCTGATAGCGCTCGCGGATGAGGTCGGGGTGCTCGGACCAGTGCACCCCGAGCAGCTCGAAGGGATCGGCGCTGAGCAGGCGCTCGCACTCCGCGGTGAAGAGCTTCTTGGGATCCTCGGAGGGATCGAAGGTGGCGTCCTCGTTGAACTCGATTAGCCGGTAGGCGAGCAGCATGTAGATCAGGCGGAAGGTGGTCGGCCGCAGCATGCCGGCCACGCGCGGGATCTCCTTGAGCGGGCGGGTGCCGTCCAGCACCACGTCGAAGAAGCGCGCCTCCTTCTGCTCGAGCTTGAGGCCGAACAACATCGGTGAGACGCCCTCGGCCGCGACCGGGAACAGCTCCATGCGCGAGCCGAGCGAGATCTCGAGGTCCTGGGCGCGCTGCTCGCGCAGGGCGCGGCGCAGGCATTCACCCACCACGCCGCGCGGATCACGCGGTCGCCGTTCCGCGCCGAGCTTGGCGGGCAGGGCCGGGCGCATCTCGACCTGACCATCGCTGATCAAGCTGGCGCTCAAGATCCGCTCCCGGTCCTCATCGTTGATCAGCAGGATGCCGGCCTTGAACGGGACCTCCAGCTCGCCGTCCTCGTGCGAGATGGTCAGGGTTCCGAGGGCGCGCAGCCGCGCCAGGCCGAAGATGAGCTCGAGCAGGTTGTGCCGATCTTTCTGACGCGGATCGGGAGGCTGCGCCAGGTTGAGCTCCAGCAGGGCGGGGGGCGAGTCGGGGTTGCGCATCGGGCGCTGCGGCAGGGTGAGGCCGCTGCTGGCGCCGCCGGCGCGCGCTGCCGGGGCGTCGCCGAGCGCGCTGGTGGTGACCTGGATCGAGGGGGGAGGTGGCGCCACCGGCGCGATCTGCCGCAGCGCCGCCAGGGCGATGCCCTTGTCCGGAAACACCAGCGCCACCTGCCCGGCCTGGGCGAACACCACCTCGGCGCCGATGGCGCCAGCGCTGCTGCCATCCGAGAGCTGCACCTGGATGGTGAGCGCGCCAAACTCGGGGAGCTTGCCTATGGCCTGGGTCATCAGGCCTCCGGTTCGCTCCACCTCGTCCAGGGCGGGTGTGACCGCTGCGGTGTCTGCAAAGATCAGGGACCCATCGCTCAGCACCGGCGGGGAGCTGCTCGGCGCCGGCTCAGCCTGCTGCGGCTGTTCGTTCGCGGGTGGCGGTGGGG
>Ga0316201_10002682_pt1 | contig 12774 bp, 10 predicted proteins | sample CS6wburrow_MG_FD_204516 | JGI IMG/M metagenome (GOLD analysis project Ga0316201, IMG submission 204516) | Coastal sediment microbial communities from Delaware Bay, Delaware, United States - CS-6 worm burrow | ecosystem: Environmental > Aquatic > Marine > Coastal > Sediment | place: USA... | reverse complement strand
GATGAACACAGATGTTAAAACTGCGTCTACCAAAAAGTTTTTATCCGCGTTTATCTGTGTTCATCTGTGGATATGTTATTTTTTAGATCAAAGCATTCCACGCACAGTTTCAATCACGGATTGGGTTTCGGGTTCTACGCCACGCCAGAGTTTGAATGATTCTGCGGCCTGCTCCACCAGCATGCCGAGGCCGTCTGCGATATTGTTGTCGCTCACGCCATTTTGTTTTGCCCATTGCATGAACACGGTGGGGTGTTTGCCGTACATCATGTCGTAACAAAAACTGTCTGTATGCAGCAGGGTGTCGGGCAGGGGGGGTAGTTCGCCTTTCAGGCTGGCTGAGGTGGCATTGATAATGACATCAAAACGCTGGTGATGAAGATCGTCAAAGCCGCAGCCGCTGATAGTGCCGAGTTCTGAAAATGCCCCGGCGAGGTCGAGTGCTTTTTCGACGGTGCGGTTTGCAATGGTGAGTGACTTCGGCGTGTTACCGAGCAGCGCGCCAAGCACGCCGCGCACAGCGCCGCCGGCGCCGATCAGCAAGATGGTTTTGCCGGACAAGATCAGCTGGTGGTTTCGCACCAGGTCGCGTGCGAGACCAATACCATCGGTGTTGTCACCGTAATAATCATCAACCGCGTGGATCACCAGGGTGTTGACTGCGCCGGCCTGTTGCGCACGCTCACTCAGGCGCGTGGCAAGTTGAAACGCGGATTGCTTGAAAGGTACCGTGATATTAAGTCCGCGGCCATTGTGCTGGGCAAATTCGCGCACGGCATTGTCAAATTCGTCGAGTGCGACGAGCTGTGCATTGTATTCAAGATTCTGCCCGGTCTGCTGGGCAAACAGGGCGTGGATGAGCGGGGACTTGCTGTGCGCGATCGGGTTGCCGAAAACAGCATACTGGTCAGGGCCTGACATACCGCGCGTGTTTAATCCTGTAACCAGCCGGCAACGGCTTTGGCGTAGTAGCTGAGGATGCCGTCGGCGCCTGCGCGTTTCATCGAGAGCAGGCTTTCCAGTACCACGGCACGCTCATCCAGCCAGCCGTTCTGGGCGGCGGCTTTAAGCATGGCGTATTCGCCGCTCACCTGGTAGACATAGGTTGGTGCACCGAAGTGCTGCTTGATGCGGCGCACTATATCAAGATAAGGCATGCCGGGTTTAATCATCACCATGTCGGCGCCTTCTTTCAGGTCGAGTGCGACTTCGCGAATCGCTTCGTCGGAGTTTGCCGGATCCATCTGGTAACTGTACTTGTTGCCGCTGCCGAGATTGCCCGCCGAGCCGACAGCATCGCGGAACGGGCCGTAAAAACTCGACGCATATTTAGCCGAGTAGGCAAGGATGCGGGTGTTGCTGTGTGCGTGGTCTTCGAGAGCGCTGCGAATCGCGCCGATGCGTCCATCCATCATGTCAGACGGAGCAACCACGTCGGCGCCGGCTTCGGCGTGTGACAGTGCCTGTTTGATCAGCACTTCTATGGTTTCATCATTCATCACGTACCCCGAGGCGTCGAGCAAACCGTCCTGGCCGTGCGAGGTAAACGGGTCGAGCGCGACATCGGTAATCACGCCGAGCGCGGGAAATTTTTGTTTTAATGCGCGCACCGCACGTTGTGCCAGCCCCTCGGGGTTCCAGGCTTCACGTGCATCATCAGATTTTTTATCGTCACCTGCCACCGGAAACAATGCCAGTGCCGGGATGCCCAGCGCGAGGCACTGTTCGGCCTCGATTAACAGCTGGTCAATGCTGACGCGTTCGACACCGGGCATGGAAGCCACGGCTTCGCGCTGGTTGCTGCCCTCGATGACAAACATCGGGTAAATCAGGTCGTCACAGGTCAACTGGTTTTCACGCATCAGGCGGCGCGAAAAATCATCGCGACGCATGCGGCGCATCCGCGTAGAGGGGAACATTCCGGTGTTTGACACGTGAGTCTCCACTATTGAAAGAGTTTGCGCTATTGTATCAGCCCCGTTCTGATCTGGCATTAATGCCAGCCATCTGGAGAGAAAATGAAAATTATACGCTTATTGTGTCTGTGCCTGTTCGCCATGCAGGCGCATGCAGCTGAAGGAGTATATCAACTGCGTGTCGATAAACCGGTAGACGAGGTATATGCCGCTGTCTACAAAGCACTTGAAGACGCGAGATTCTATGTTGTGTTTGAGGCCAACATCGGCAAAAACCTGGCCGGGTTTGCTGAGCGCTGGGGCGAGGATTACAACAGGAGTGAGCTCGGTGCGATTCGCAGCATGGTGTTTTGCAATGGCTGGTATGCCAACCAGGTGAGCAATCTTGATCCTTTGATGCTCGGTTTCTGTCCGCTGCATTTAACGCTGATTGAAAAAAATGGCACTGCCACGGTGCTGTTTAACCGCCCGAGCATGGCGGCAGGTACCAGTCCCGCGGTGCCAGTATTGCGCGAGGTCGAAAACGCTGTTATCACGGCGATAAATAAAGCACTGCAACCCTGACGTGCCTCTGTGACTGACTCTCACACACATCGGCAGTAAGGTGTTACATGGCACTCACGTGTCATGATCGCCACTCGATTCACCGGCTATCAGGCCGGTTTTTCTAATGTGTAGACGAAAACCCCGTTTGTCCCGATGAAAGGCGTGGAAAACCATAAAAATCAGGGCTATACAAAGGTAATCATAATGTGAATCACATCCCGGTTTGCCATTATTGCGTTGACTATGCTGAGAACAGGTATAGCAGGCAGTGTTTAACCAGGGGAGGCCCAATGTCGGATAGCCAGACCAGTCAACGCATACTAGTGATCGAGGAATCGGCCACACTGCGATATATGCTCGGCAAGAGCATTCAGAAGCAGGGCTATGAGCTGTTCGCCATCGACCTGATTGAGTCGGCCGTGGCTGCGCTGGAATCTGCTAACCAGACACTCCATGCTATCGTTGTAGGCTGGCCAAACTATAAGCACACCGCCAGTTCGCGCGAATTGTTGATGCTGCTCGACAGCGAGCCCTACAGCGAAGTCCCCGTTATATTTCTGAGCAATGACCCAGAGCTGGAAATTCTCAACTGGATGAGTACGCGGCGTAAGTCGGCACTGGTCCCCTGGGAAAACTACCAGGAAGTCGTTTCATCGTTGCAGAAACTGCTGGTTCCCGAATCTGAAAGGACTGATGCGCGCGCTAGCGCTGATGATGAGTATGAAACCCGCGTATTGTTTGTCGACGATTCCAACAGCATTCGTACATATTACCAGCGCCTGCTGGAACGTAACGGATACAAGGTTGAGACCGCTGATTCAGTCGGGCAGGCTTATCAGATCGCAATTAGCCAGCCGTTCGATATAGCGATTGTTGACTATTTCATGCCGGATGAAAACGGTTACGAATTATGTCAGCGCCTGCGTGATAATCCTGAAACAGCACACATCACTACTGCGGTGATCACTGGCACATACCTCGATCAGGTGATACGCGATTGTCTGAATGCGGGCGCGATTGAATGTATGTTCAAGAACGAGGCGGAAGAACTCTTCCTGGCCCGCGTGGCTTCTATGAAACGGCTTATTTCTGTACAGAAGTCGATTGAGAAACAACGTGAAAGCCTGGCTGCCATTCTTGAATCTGTCGGCGAAGGTGTCTACGGGATAGACCGCGAGGGCCGAATTAGTTTTGCAAACCCGGCTGCGCTATTAGTGCTGGGTTATGACTGTACAGAAGATCTCATCGGTAAACTTGCGCATGAAAGTTTTCATTACCATGATGAGAAGTCACCACGTGATGATGACAAATTGCTGCAGGCATACTCCTCAGGTGAAGATCTGAAAAACTGGGAAACAATATTCCAGCACCAGACAGGTAAAACAATTCCGGTGGACTGCACCCTGTATCCACTGCATACCACTGAGAACATCGAGGGTTCAGTGGTTGCGTTTCGAGACATCTCCAATCAGAAGATGCTCGAAGAAAAATTGCGCTGGCAGGCAACGCATGATCATCTGACGGAACTCTATAACAGGCGTTATTTTGAACTAAGACTGGACCGGGAGATTCGCTCGGCAAGGCGCACCGATATCAGCAACGCACTGGTCTACATTGATCTGGATCGTTTTAAATATATCAATGACACTGTTGGCCATGAAACCGGAGACCACCTGCTGGTGGATATAAGCCGTGTGCTGAATAAACATATGCGCAGAAGCGATGTGCTTTCGCGTATTGGTGGTGACGAGTTTGCGGTCATCATGAAAAATGTTGATGCCGTAACAGCGATGTCTCTGGCGGATAACTTGCGGGTGGCTTTAAACAAGTTGCGCGTCAACGCAGATGATAAATGCTACGTGGTCCATGCCAGTGTTGGTGTTGCGATGATGGATGCTCAAGTTAATTCAGCGGGCGATGTGCTCGCCAATGCTGATATTGCCTGCCATATTGCAAAACGTTCAGGTCGAAATCGTACCCATATGTATGACGAGGGCAGTGATGCGCGTAATGCCATGGGGACAGAACTTGGCTGGTCATCGCGCATCAGGGATGCATTGCAAAATAATGGTTTCGAGCTGAGTTATCAGCCAATCATGTCGATGGATGCTGTCGATCTCAATAACCTGCCGGCGCAGAATGGAATGCTATGGCAGCAACATATCAAGAATACCGATAATATTTTCCAGTATGAAGTATTGATACGCATGCAGGGCGAGGGTGGACGGATGTTTTTCCCTGAAACGTTCATCCCCACAGCGGAGCGTTTCAACCTGATGACAGACATCGATATGTGGGTGCTGGATCGTGCGTTGAGCGATGTGCTGGCAACGGGTAGTCCAAAAGGAAAAATAAACCTGTCGATCAATTTATCAGGGCACACGCTGGACAGTGATGGTGCACAAGGTCGAATTCGAAAGATTATCGAAAAATATGAAATGCCGCCCGGTTCGCTGATATTTGAGATTACGGAAACCAGTGCTATTGCGAATCTCGAACAGGCCAACCAGTTTATCCAGGATTTACGTGCGATTGGATGTCGCTTCTCGCTCGATGATTTCGGTTCAGGATTCTGCTCGTTCTCGCAACTTAAAAACCTGCCCACGGATTTCGTCAAGATAGACGGCCAGTTTGTGAAGAGCATGGCGCGTGGCGCGACAGATCGCGCAATCGTCACCGCGATGAACGACGTGGCGCACTCTCTGGGCAGGTATACAGTCGCGGAATACGTGGAAAGCCCTGAGGTGGTCAGGTTGCTGAAGATCTGCGGTGTAGATAAATTGCAGGGCCACTATATATCTGCGCCGCTGATCAGCTTGCCGCACGGCAACGTGGTCAAGCTGCGCTCAGCTCGGCACAACGAGGACTCAGCCGGCTAGCCAGTCCCTGGGTTTGATATATTTTTCATACAGCTCTGCTTCACGCGAATCGGGCTCAGGCTGCCAGTTATAGCGAAAGTGCACCACCGGTGGTAACGACATTAGAATTGATTCTGTGCGGCCGCCGGTTTGCAGTCCGAACAGGGTGCCGCGATCATAGACCAGGTTGAATTCAACATAACGCCCACGGCGATAGAGCTGGAAGTTTTTTTCTGCTTCGGTAAATGCCGACTCTTTTCTGCGTTGCACAATCGGTAAATACGCTTTCATGTAGTGATTGCCAACGCTTTGCATAAAGCGAAAGCAATTTTCAAAACCGCCTTCATTCAGGTCATCAAAAAAAAGCCCGCCAATGCCGCGCTGTTCATTGCGGTGTTTTAGATAAAAATAATCGTCACACCATTTCTTGTAGCGCGGGTACACATCTTCGCCAAAATCTGCGCAGGCATCGCGCGCCACGCTGTGCCAGTGTATGCAGTCTTCGTCATAGCCGTAATAAGGTGTGAGGTCAAAGCCACCACCAAACCACCATACCGGGTCGGCACCTTCCTTGCTGGCAATAAAAAATCTTACGTTAGCGTGTGAAGTCGGAATGTGCGGATTGTTTGGATGTATTACCAGTGACACGCCCATGGCCTGAAAATCACGGCCTGCGAGTTCAGGGCGGTGCGCGGTGGCGGAGGCCGGTAAGGTGTCGCCATGAACATGCGAAAAATTGATACCTGCCTGTTCGAACACTGCGCCGTTGTTAAGTACACGGGAAACCCCGCCGCCGGCATGGTGCTCGCGTTGCCACTCATCAGAAATAAATTTTGCTTTGCCATCGACGCTCTCTACGCCGAGGCAGATGCTGTTCTGTAGCGCAAGCAGGTATTCGCGTACGGCTTCGATATCTGGATCTGTCATGATGATTATTCGCGATAAATATGCTGTGTGTGAATATGTTTCAGGGTTGAAGGCTTGCCTGTGCCGGCACCGTCATCGATCAATATACTTGCAATGCGACCATGAAACCAGCGGTGTAATTGCAGGCTGTTGAGTGCAGGTGGTCGTCCGCCCGGGTTAGCGCTGGATGATACCAGAGGGTGGCCCAGGTGTTCGCACAGCGTGCGCACCACCGTGCTTTGCGTAATGCGCACGGCAACTGTGTCGGCGCCACCGGTGAGCACATCGGGCAGGTGTTTATTAGCAGGCACGATCCAGCTAGTCGGAGAGGGTTCTGCTGACAGGCGTTTTCGTGAATCAGTGTCATGAAGTTCTATGTAATCTGCCAGCTGGTCAATACTGCTCGCCAGCAGGATCAGGCCTTTGCCAGGCGGCCGGTTTTTGAGTGAGTTGAGATAAACCAGTGCGGCTGTATTTAACGGATCACAACCCAGCCCGTAGACGGTGTCTGTGGGGTAGGCGATGACATCACCCTGGCGGACATGGTGGGCTGCAAGCCGGATGGCGAAATTGCTGGCCATGGTTTACGATTTTTTAGGGGCGGATTTTTTCCTGGCCGATTTGACGGTGGACTTTTTCTTCGCGGTTTTTTTCTTGGCAGCAGCTTTCTTTTTCACGGTTTTCTTTTTCGGTGCTGCTTTTTTCTTCGTAGTCTTCTTCTTTACGGCTTTCTTCGCGGCTTTTTTAAAGCCACGGCCTTTGCGAACAGGTGCTTCGGCGAGTATTTTTACGCATTCTTCCAGTGTCAGCTTTTTAGGCTCAAGTTCCTTGGGGATTTTTGCGTTCTTGGTGCCGTCGGTAATGTAGGGGCCAAAACGGCCATTCAGTACTTCAATGTCAGTGCCTTCGAAACTCTTGATGTATTTGTTGGCATCGAATTCTTTTTTCGCAGCCACCAGTTCCAGTGCCTGTTCGAGCGTGATGTTATAGGGGTCAATACCCTGGTCCTGGTAGGCCTTGTTGATGGAAACAAACTTGCTGTTATATTTTACATAAGGCCCGAAACGGCCGTAATTGGTCGATACTTTTTCACCTTCGGATGTTTCGCCGAGTTCACGCGGCAGCTGGAACAGAAAGTCGATGTCATCCATGGTGACGTCGTTCATTTTCATGCCGGGGCGCAGGCTTGCAAACAGAGGTTTTTCTTCGTCGTCCTTGTCGCCGATCTGGACAAAAGGACCATAAGGGCCCATGCGCACGGTGATGGGTTTGTCTGACTTTGGATCAGTGCCTATCAGGCGCGACTGCGCAACGTCGGCGCGACTGACGTTGGCTTCCTTGTCATCCACCAGTTTTTTGAAGGGTTCCCAGAAGCTGCGCATCAGCGGCACCCAGTCTTCTTCGCCGCGTGATATCGAATCGAGTTCGTCTTCAAGGTTGGCTGTGAACTCGTAATCTACATAACGTGTGAAATGTTCGGTGAGAAAATTATTTACGATGCGGCCGATATCAGTCGGGGTGAAGCGACGATTTTCCAGCTCAACATACTCTCGGTTGACCAGTGTTGAAATGATGCTGGCATACGTAGAAGGTCGGCCGATGCCGTGCTCCTCCAGCGTTTTGACCAGGCTGGCTTCGCTGTAGCGTGGTGGCGGCTCGGTAAAATGCTGTTGATTGCGAATTTCAAGCAAATCAATTTTTTCGCCTTCTTTCAGTTCGGGCAGCAGTTTGTCGTTATTGTCTTCGGTTTTATCTTCATCCACGCTTTCCATGTACACCGTCATGAAGCCCGGGTGCCTGATGGTTGAGCCGCTTGCTCTGAATGTATTTTCTTTGCCGCACTCAAGGTCAACCGTAACGGTATCAAGCGTGGCATGAATCATCTGGCAGGCCATGGCGCGTTTCCAGATCAGTTCGTAGAGTGCAAACTGGTCCGGTTTAAGGTGTGACTTGATCTGCTCGGGTAAATGCAGCACTGATGTCGGCCGAATCGCTTCATGCGCTTCCTGCGCGTTCTTTGATTTGTTCTTGAATACGCGTGGCTGCTCGGGCAGATAATCTTTGCCGTAGTTCTGTTCAATCAGGCCGCGAATTTCTGCGAGCGCTTCATTTGCCAGGTTTAGCGAATCAGTACGCATGTAGGTAATCAGGCCGACGGTTTCACCACCGATATCGATGCCTTCATATAATTGTTGAGCAGTACGCATGGTGCGCTGAGCAGTGAAACGCAATTTGCGCGCAGCATCCTGTTGCATGGTGGAGGTAGTAAACGGGGCAGAAGGATTGCGTTTGCGTTGTTTCTTTTCAACCTTGTCAACAGTGAGTTTGCCGTGCGCGGCCTTTAGCAGTGCGTTGCGCGCTGTAGTCGCTTCGGTCTCACTGGTGATGCTGAACTGTTTGATCTTGTCGTTATTGAGTACGCTAAGCCGGGCACTAAATGGCTGCTGGTCTTTGCTGGTATCGGCTTCTATAGTCCAGTATTCCTGGGCGACGAAATTTTCTATTTCGATTTCGCGTTCGACAATCAGGCGCAGTGCCGGGCTCTGTACGCGTCCCGCAGATAAACCGCGCTGGACTTTTTTCCACAGCAGTGGCGATAGATTGAAGCCGACCAGGTAGTCGAGTGCGCGGCGTGCCTGCTGTGCATTGATCAGGTCGGCCGAGAGTTCGCGTGGCGACGCAATCGCTTCCTGGATAGCACGCTTGGTGACTTCGTTGAACACCACGCGATGCACGTCTTTGCCTTCGAGCAGGCCTTTTTCCTTTAGCAGTTCATACAGGTGCCATGATATGGCTTCACCCTCGCGGTCCTGGTCAGTTGCGAGGTAGAGCACGTCGGCTTTCTTCAGCAGCTTGGCGATTTTGTCGACATGCTTTTCGTTGCGCTCGATGACCTGGTACTTCATTTCGAAGTTATGCTCGGTATCGATGGCGCCTTCCTTGGGGATCAAATCACGCACGTGACCATACGAAGCAAGTACCTTGAAGTCTTTGCCCAGGTATTTTTCAATGGTTTTCGCTTTAGCCGGCGACTCGACTATAACGAGATTGGAGCTCATTAAATTGGTTTACTCGAATGTGTGAAATGTCTGGTGTGTTATTGCATATAGTCGACAACTTCATCAAATACCAGACTTTCCATCCACGCGAAGGCATTTTCCTCGCCCGGATGAGTGTGGAGAATGATCATGGTGATCCATTTGAGTTGTTCAACATCTAGTTCATTGCCTAGCGCGATGACACGGTCCAGCACCAGTTCGCGTGTGATCGGGGTAAGAATGCCGGTTTGCTCGAGGTAAATCAAAAACCCGCGACAACTCTCGTTGAGTACGGCAATTTCTTCACTGCTAAAAATTCGAATGCTGTTGTTATGGGCGGGTGCGCAATGTTCAGCGCCATCCTGCAAAGCGGCAAGATCTTCCAGCCAGTCAAACGCCTGGTTTATTTCTACATGCTCGAAGCCCATTTCTTCGAGCCGGCTATGCATGTCGTCGCGTTCATCCATAACTGCATTATCATCACCCAGATACCGCTCAAACAAAAACATCAGAACGTCTACCACGGACTGCTTGATAATCATTATTTTTACCTGCTTATATATAAATATGTGTTCGAGCTGTCTTATACGCGCGAGATTTATATCCGTGTATAGAGGCCGCTATCACAAACAATGCTGCCTTCGAGCTCCAGAATCAGCAGCATGGAGGCTACCTCGGCGGCTGAAAAACCACTGCAATCGACAATGGCGTCGATTGATCTGGGTTCATATTCGAGGCATTTGAGCAGTTTCTGGTGGTCCGGGTCAAGTTCTGCTTGATTACCGGGTGCTGGCTCGCCGGGGCTTGCCAGACTTTCGTCTAATGCTCTGACGCCGAGGTGTGGTGCGAGTTCCTCCAGAATATCATTCGCGGTTTCCACCAGTTTGGCGCCCTGCCGAATCAGTTGATGGCAGCCACGCGCCAGTGGATTATGAATCGAGCCGGGGATAGCAAATACCTCGCGGCCCTGTTCCATGGCGTGTCGTGCAGTAATCAGTGAACCGCTTTTCAGCGCCGCTTCAACCACCAGTGTGCCCAGCGATATACCGCTGATGAGGCGGTTACGGCGCGGGAACAGGCCGCGCTGTGGCCCGGTACCAATGGGCATTTCAGAAACGATGGCACCGCTGGCGGCGATGTGCTCGGCGAGCTGGTGATGACTGGCCGGGTAGACGATATCGAGGCCGTGCGCGACCAGCGCAACGCTACTGCCGATGCCCTGCAGGGCGCCTTCGTGGCAGGCGCCATCGATACCGGCCGCGAGTCCACTGGTGATGGTGATACCGGCAGCAGACAGGTGACGCGCAAACTCCAGCGCCGTGCGCCGGCCAGACGCGGTGGGATTGCGGCTACCGACCATGGCAAGTTGCGGTTGTTGCAGGAAATCGGGGTCACCGCGGACGTAGAGTACGGGGGGCGGGTCACTGATGTGTTTGAGCAGGGGCGGGTAGCGGGCATCGTGCAGGCTGAGCAGGTGATGTCCGTCGAGCGCCAGCCAGTCGAGATCAGCCACAATGGCGGTTTCATCCATCGCCTGCAGGCTGGATATCAGTGCCTGGCTGAGTCCGGCGTGTTTGAGGTCAGCACCGCGGGCATTCAGCGCCCGACGCGGGTCGCCAAAATGTTCGAGCAGCTTATTATAAGTACTCGCCCCCAGGCCGGGGACGCGGTTGAGCAACAGCCAGGCTTCTGTATCCATCATCCCTGATTGTAAGTGATTTTATCTGGGGGTCGCGACTACATCGTGCTTGTGAATCACGTTGGTCGATTCCATCACCAGGCCGTAACTCACGTTATCAAACGCGCGGAATATCATCAGCAGGCCGCTGCGCTCATCGGGCAGTTTGACGTCATCGCCCTTGTCGAGCAGGTCATAATTGTCAGCGATGGTTTTGCCACGGGTATACGAGGCGAGTAAATGGCCGACTTCGATGCCGTCGCGGATGCCGAGGTTAATGACTGCAATCTGGTACTTGGCGATGCCAAACAGAGCATCGAACAGCGAAATCACCTGGCCGTTCATGTTGCGATCAGGCAGCTTGGGGAAATACAGGGTTGCAAGCGAGCTCTTGTCCATGGGTAGCAGCCGGTCACCGATCAGAACTTCGCGTTCGGTAAAGGTGAGCACGCCAATTGCGGGATCGTCGTATTTCTTGATATGTACTTCGCCGGCATAAATGGCTTCATAGCCGAGTGTTTCATCAGTGACAGGATCAATCAGTTCTGCACCGGGGCGGAACACGGTAAAGCGTACGCGTTCCTTATCCAGTTCACCGCGAATATAGACGCGGTTGCCCTGGCCGAGAATCAGGTGTTCGTCATCGCTGCCGAGAATATACGGTGCTGCTTCCAGTTCTTGTTTGGTGACAATGCGTGGACGGGTGGTGAACTGGCGAATTGCATCACTCGGAATCGTGGGTATGCTGCTGGTAATTTCATCGCGGCGAATGCTTGGACTCAACTTCTTCACCGGCAGCCTGACGGTGCTGCCTGACTGGAAGCTGGCCGAGGCCTGGTTGACCAGGATCTGGGGTACACCGTCGATATAAACCAGGGTCAGTACATCGCCGGGGTAAATCAGGTGCGGGTTTTTGACCTGCGGATTTTTCTGCCAGATTTCAGGCCAGTACCACGGATCCTGCAGGAACATGCTGGAAATATCCCACAGCGTATCGCCTTTTTTCACCGTGTATTGTTTAGGGTGGTTCTGTTTTACCCTGATCGCCCGGGTTTCACCCGCAGGTGGAGAACTGGCGGGTTCGGCAAGCGTTACAGGTTCCTGGCTGAGAGGTGCTACGTCGGGCCGTGTTTCGGAAGATGAGCAGCCGCTGAGGCCGGCACATAGCCCGATAAACATGAAAGAGGTTACAATTGCAGCCCGAACCGCGGTGACAGGTGTTTTCATTGTTATTGTATGTCCCTGGGTTTATCCGTTGTTTTCAAGAGTTTAGTTGATAAACTTCAATATCTGAAACAGATTTCAGAAATTGTAGCAGAAAACTCCCGTCACACGCCGAAATGGCTTAAATACTGCTAACGAGCGACAACTTTAACAAATATGGCATTACTAGAAATACTGCACTACCCGGATCCACGCCTGCGCACTATTGCAGCAGACGTTGATACCGTGGACGCGAGCATAACCCGCCTGGTCGAGGATATGCTGGAAACCATGTACCACGCGCCGGGCATCGGGCTCGCCGCGACCCAGGTCAATGTGCATCAACGCGTCATCGTGATTGACCTGAGTGAAGAAAAAAACCAGCCACTGTGCCTGATTAACCCGCAAATAATCGAGAGTGACGGTGTTGAAGTGACACAGGAAGGCTGTTTGTCAGTGCCCGATGTTTTTGAGAATGTTGAACGCGCAGAGCATATTCGGTTACGCGCGCTGGATAAGCACGGTCGTGCATTTGAACTCGAAGCCGATGGCCTGCTTGCAGTGTGTATCCAGCATGAAATGGACCACCTGGTGGGCAAGTTGTTCGTGGATTATCTCTCACCGCTGAA
>Ga0316201_10002681_pt1 | contig 12775 bp, 6 predicted proteins | sample CS6wburrow_MG_FD_204516 | JGI IMG/M metagenome (GOLD analysis project Ga0316201, IMG submission 204516) | Coastal sediment microbial communities from Delaware Bay, Delaware, United States - CS-6 worm burrow | ecosystem: Environmental > Aquatic > Marine > Coastal > Sediment | place: USA: Delaware... | reverse complement strand
ATCGTAAACCTAGATACACCTTCTATCTCAGAAAGAGACGTATTCAAGCTTTCCACATTGATATGTCGTCTCTGAAAAATTGCTGACAGCCGATTAAGCAAACCGATATTATTTTCGGTATATATTGATATCGTGTATAATTGTTTTTCTTCCATGTCTATTCTAATCTAATATCTGAAACCGACGCACCTGAAGGTATCATCGGGAATACATTGTCTTCTTTTTCAACACAAACCTCCAAAAAATAAGGACCTTCACTTGCCATCATTTCAGCAACCGAATCCTTTAATTCTTTCCGCTTCGTGACTTTTTTCGCATCGATGAAATAACCCTTGGCTATCGCTACAAAATCTGGATTGGTCATTTCTGTGGAAGCATAGCGCTTGTCAAAAAACAACTGTTGCCATTGACGCACCATACCCAAGAATTCATTGTTCAGTACCACGATCTTGACGGGCACTTTTTGCTGAAAAATAGTACCTAATTCCTGTATGGTCATTTGATAACCACCGTCACCAATAATGGCAACCACTTCACGATCTGGTGCTGCCATTTTCGCTCCAATAGCTGCTGGAAGGGCAAACCCCATGGTTCCGAGTCCACCAGAAGTAATATTACTTTTAGTCTGATTGAATTCAGCATAACGACAAGCGATCATTTGATGTTGACCAACATCACTTACTATGGCTGCTTCACCTTTGGATTGTCTATTTATTTCATTCAACACTTCGCCCATAGTCAATCCCTCCTTGGTTGGGTGAAGATCATTCTTGATGACTTTCTCAAACTCGATCTTATAAAGATCCTTGAATCTTTGAAGCCATTCCGGATGGGAGGTTGATTTTAACATTGGCAATAGTTCTTTCAAACTTGCTTTTGCATCTCCCAAAACGGCCACATCTGTTTTTACGTTCTTGTCAACTTCAGCAGGGTCAATCTCAAAATGTATGACTTTGGCTTGTTTAGCATAGGTATTCAGACTTCCAGTGACGCGATCGTCAAATCTCATGCCTATTGCAATGAGCACATCACATTCGTTGGTCAATATGTTTGGCGCATAATTGCCATGCATTCCTACCATTCCTATATTCAATGGGTGCGATGTTGGAATCGCCGATGCTCCAAGAATCGTCCAGGCAGAAGGTATTCCAGCCTTCTCAATGACTTTTGTCAGTTCTTTTTCGGCCTCACTCAAGACAATGCCTTGCCCCCAAACTATCATTGGTTTCTTGGCATTATTGATTAACTCGGCGGCAGCTTTAACCGACTCTATATCTGTTTCTGGAACAGGTTTGTAACTTCTGACTCCTTTACACTTTTCATATGAAAAGTCCAATTCCTCAAATTGAGCATCTTTGGTAATATCAATAAGGACTGGACCTGGTCGACCACTTTTAGCTATATAAAAAGCCTTTGCGATCACCTCCGGAATTTCTGAGGCTTTTGTTATTTGATGATTCCATTTCGTTACGGGTGTTGATATCCCAACGATATCGGTTTCCTGAAACGCATCACTACCCAGTAAATGCGACGCGACCTGGCCTGTAATACATACCATGGGTGTCGAATCTATTTGTGCATCAGCTATACCTGTTATTAAATTAGTAGCACCAGGGCCCGATGTTGCCATGGCAACACCTACTCTCCCTGAAATACGCGCATAACCTTGAGCTGCATGTGTAGCACCTTGCTCATGACGCGTAAGTACGTGATGAATTTTATCTTGATATTTATAGAGCTCATCATACACTGGCATGATTGCGCCTCCAGGATATCCATACAATATATCAACACCTTCAGCAAGTAAACACTTAATAATGGCTTCACTTCCGCTTATGCGTTCAGTGGTTTTTGATATTTTCTTTTTTTCTATTGTTTGAGGGTCTTTCATCTCTTTTTATTTGAAACCCTTCGACGGCGCTCGGGGTGACATTATAACTTTAATTCCTTCGTTTAAAATTCATCGGTGACGCATCCTTTTGATGCCGATGATACTGTTCTTGCATATTTATACAAAACACCACGGTCGAACTTTAATTCAGGTGCTTTCCAATGTTTCTTTCGTTGTTGTAATTCTTGATCTGAAACCTCTAAAACTATCGAATTGGTCTCAGCGTCGATCGTAATGATATCACCATCGTTTACCAAGGCAATGGTACCGCCTTCTTGAGCTTCTGGAGTGATATGACCAACCACGAATCCGTGAGTACCTCCAGAAAAACGACCATCAGTTATAAGTGCCACATCTTTGCCTAGTCCTGCTCCCATGATGGCTGCTGTCGGTTTCAACATTTCTGGCATTCCCGGCCCCCCTTTTGGACCTTCATAACGAATCACTATAACATCTCCTTTTTCTACTTTTCCATCACGAATACCATCATTTGCGGCATATTCTCCTTCAAAAACCTTTGCTTTCCCAGAGAATTTCAAGCCTTCTTTTCCAGTGATCTTCGCAACACTTCCTTCTTCTGCCAAATTGCCATATAACATTCTTAAATGTCCAGAGATCTTGATAGGTTCATCAATTGGTTTTATAACATCTTGGCCTTCTGTCAAGTCTTCCACATCCAATAGATTTTCTGCCAATGTTTTTCCGGTGACGGTCAGACAATCTCCGTGCAGTAATCCTTTCTTCAAAAGATATTTCAATACTGCAGGAATCCCTCCCACAGCATGTACATCTTCCATTAAATATTTTCCACTCGGTTTTAAGTCAGCCAAAAATGGTGTATTATCACTGATTTTTTGAAAATCCTTTAATGTAAAATCAATCTGTGCAGCACGTGCAATCGCCAAAAAATGAAGTACCGCATTCGTCGAACCTCCTAGGATTGTTACTAATCGAATAGCGTTTTCCAAGGATTTCCTGGTTATGATATCGGATGGTTTGATATCCTTTTCAAGCAACAATCGTAATGCTTCTCCGGCTTTTATGGATTCTTGCTTCTTTTCTTCACTCAAGGCTGGATTAGAAGAATTGAAAGGCAAGGCCATACCTAAAGCCTCAATAGCAGAAGCCATGGTATTTGCCGTATACATGCCTCCACAAGCACCCGCTCCTGGACATGCTTTCTCCACGATATTTTGATATTCAGTTTCAGTCATGGTGCCTGCCACTTTGCTTCCCCAAGCTTCAAATGCCGAAACCACATCTAATTTCTTTCCGTTATGGCAGCCAGAATCTATCGTTCCTCCATATACTAATATACTCGGACGATTCAATCGAATCATTGCCATCAAGGCTCCGGGCATATTCTTATCGCAACCGACAACCGTTATCAAGCCATCATAACTCATGGCTTGTACAACTGTTTCCATCGAATCTGCAATAATATCACGTGATGGTAGCGAATAACGCATTCCAGGCGTCCCCATGGATATGCCATCACTGACTCCAATAGTATTGAAAATCAAACCGATTACATCTTCATTCTTAGTGCCCTCTTTTACGAGTTTTGCTAGATCATTGAGGTGCATGTTACAAGGATTACCCTCATAACCTGTACTGGCAATTCCAACAATGGGTTTATAGAAATCTTCCTTTGTCAATCCAATAGCGTGCAACATGGCTTGAGCAGCTGGCTGCGTCGGGTCTTGAGTGACCGTTTTACTGTATTTATTTAATTCCATTCATGGTATAATGTACATTCTTTTTCGAAAGTATATGATTTAAAAGTTTCAATAAAGTACAGTGAATTACAACTGTTAAACTCAAATGGAATAAAATGAATTCAATATATTGATAATCAATTATTTAAATAAAAATTATTGGAATAGTCAGAAAGCATATTTATTACGGATTTATCTCAAGATGTTACACTCTTGGCAAATCGCCATCTGCTTTTAACGGCAAATTGGATTTACCCATTAAAAAAGCATCTACATTATATGCTGCTTGACGTCCTTCTGATATAGCCCAGACAATCAAGGATTGACCACGACGCATATCGCCTGCGGTAAAAATACCTGGAACATTGGTCGCATAATCCTTTGTGGTTGCTTGTATGTTTGTCCTGAAATCCATTTCCAAACCGAATTGCTCGGCAAGGGTTTTTTCTGAACCCGTAAACCCTAAGGCCAATAATACTAGATCGCAGTCCCATTCTTTTTCGGTATCGGGGATTTCCTTTAATTCAGGACGTTCTCCTTCCTTGAAAATCCACTCTACCTCAATGGTTTTAAGTGCTTTCAGATTCCCGTCTTTATCCCCTAAGAATTCCTTGGTCGAAATACTGAAGAAGCGCTCCACACCTTCCTGATGAGAAGAGCTTGTTCTTAATCTCATTGGCCAATAGGGCCAAGGTTGATTGGCAGGACGCCCTTCAGAAGGTTTGCTGAGTATCTCAAAATTGGTCACCGATCTAGCGCCGTGACGATTAGAAGTCCCGATGCAATCTGATCCGGTATCGCCACCACCAATAACAATCACATTTTTGTCAGTGGCCGATAATTCCTCATCAAAATTGCTGATTCCATCAACACGCTGATTGTTTTGTTTCAAGAAATCCATCGCTTGAACAACACCGATCAGATGCGCTCCTTTTATGGGTATGCCTCTTCTTACTGTTGCACCACCACATAATACGATGGCGTCATAATCATTTTTTAGCCTTTCGACGCTTACATTCTTCCCAACATGAGCATTGGTTTCAAATATGATGCCTTCTTCTTCCAGTATCCTAAGTCTTCTATCGATGATATCTTTCTGTAACTTAAAATCTGGAATACCATAACGCAGCAATCCACCTATTTTGGCATCACGTTCAAAAACAGTCACCAAATGTCCTGCACGATTCAATTGTTGGGCTGCTGCCATTCCTGATGGCCCTGAACCTACCACAGCAACCTTCTTTCCGGTTCGTGATAATGGTGGTTGAGCAGTAATCCATCCTTCATTAAAAGCAGTTTCAACTATATTCTTTTCGATATTCTCAATAGAGACTGGATCCTCATTAATTCCTAAAACACATGCTTCTTCACAAGGTGCCGGACATAAACGTCCTGTGAATTCTGGGAAATTATTAGTGGAATGTAAAATCTCTGCTGCTTGTTTCCAGCGTCCTCGGTATACATGATCATTAAAATCCGGTATTAGATTCCCAAGAGGACAACCGCTATGACAGAATGGAATACCACAATCCATGCAACGAGCACCTTGGTCCTTTAAGGCTTTTTCCTTCATCGGAATTGTAAACTCGTTATAGTGCTTTAGTCGGTTTTCTACTTCATCGTAGGTTTCGTCCTGTCTTTTAAATTCTAAAAACCCTGTTGTCTTTCCCATGTCTTAAAGTGTTACTTTTTGTTCTTCCTCTAATCTTTTTAACGCTTGCTTATATTCTTCTGGAAGCACTTTTATGAATTTTGGCAATTCCTTTTCCCAATTCTCAAGAATTCGCTGTGCCAATGGACTTAAGGTAGCGTTGTAATGATTCTCAATCCATAGGTTTAATTCAGTTATGTCATCAACCAAATCCACTGGGTCCAAGTTCAAGCCTTCTTTATTACACTTTTTCTCAAATGTTCCGTTTGGGTCGTATACATAGGCAATTCCTCCACTCATTCCAGCTCCGAAATTGCGACCAACCTCTCCTAAAATACTGGCTTTGCCCCCTGTCATATATTCGCAACCATGGTCACCGATTCCTTCAACCACTGCAATGGCGCCAGAGTTCCTGACACAGAATCTTTCTCCAGCTTTACCATTTATATAAGCTTCGCCAGCGGTAGCCCCATATAAAGCCACATTTCCTATGATAATGTTTTCTTCCGGGACAATAGTGGCCTCATCAGGCACCTTGACAATGAGTTTTGCTCCAGAAAGTCCTTTCCCTATATAATCATTAGTATTACCATTGACCACAAGTGTTAATCCCAATGTTGCAAACGCCCCAAAGCTTTGCCCAGCGGATCCCGTGAAATTGATCTTCAAGGTATTCTCGGGCAGCCCTTGGGAGCCGTATATCTTGGATATTTCATTACTTAATATGGCTCCAAAAGCGCGATCCATGTTCGTGATCCTTGATTCCAGTACTATTTTCTCTTTTCTGAATAAGGCTGGATGTGCGCGCTCGATGATCTTAAAGTCTAATGATTTCTCTAGGTCGTGATCTTGTATTTCAGTGTTATATAGTTTGGTGTCTTTGGAAACTTCAACTTTATGAAGTATTGGAGATAGGTCCAATCCGTTGGACTTATAGAAATCTATTGTTTTATTTCGATCCAATTTTTGCACTTGTCCAACCATTTCGTTCACGGTTTTAAAACCAAGTTCCGCCATGATCTCCCGCAACTCCTGCGCCACGAAATACATGAAGTCCACCACATGTTCTGGTTTACCTTGAAATTTCTTTCGTAGTTCTGGATTCTGCGTAGCGATACCCACAGGGCAGGTATTTAAATGACAAACACGCATCATTACACATCCAGAGGCTACCAATGGCGCTGTTGCAAAGCCAAATTCTTCTGCCCCTAACAAACATGCAATCGCCACATCTCGCCCTGTTTTTAGCTGGCCATCGCATTCTAGGACCACTCTGTTCCTGAGATTATTCATGACCAAGGTCTGCTGTGCTTCAGCAAGTCCTAATTCCCATGGCAATCCGGCATGCTTAAGAGATGTCAATGGAGAAGCTCCGGTACCGCCATCATGACCTGAGATCAAAATAACGTCACCCTTCGCCTTGGCAACTCCAGCAGCAACAGTTCCTATACCAACTTCAGATACTAATTTGACATTGATCCGTGCTGTTCTATTAGCTGATTTCAAATCATAAATGAGCTGTGAAAGGTCTTCTATGGAATAAATATCGTGATGAGGAGGAGGTGATATCAATCCTACATACGGTGTTGAATTCCTGGTTTTCGCTATATCGGGATTTACCTTTGGTCCTGGTAATTGCCCTCCTTCTCCCGGCTTGGCACCTTGTGCCATCTTTATTTGAATCTCCGATGCATTGGTCAAATAATTCGAGGTCACTCCAAAACGTCCAGAAGCCACTTGTTTTATGGCCGAGTTTTTCCAGTCACCATTGGAATCCTTATAAAATCGTTCTTCATCTTCTCCACCTTCACCAGAATTGCTCTTGCCTCCAATACGATTCATGGCTATTGCCAAATTCTCATGCGCCTCTTTACTTATTGAGCCATAGGACATCGCACCAGTCTTGAAACGTTTCACTATCTCTGTCCATGGTTCTACTTCCTCCAAGGGAATCGGATCAAAATTAGTAAACTCGAACAGGCCTCTAATAGTCATTAATTGTTTGGTCTGTTCATTCACCAAATCCGCATATTCCTTATAGGTTGAATGATTATTACTGCGAACAGCTTCTTGTAACTTCGCAATGGTCAATGGATTGAAAAGATGTTTTTCCCCGTCTCGTCTCCATTTATATTGACCACCAAACTCCAGTCCTAGATCCGCAACGATGGTTTCTGTTCTATAAGCTTTTTTATGACGCTTATGTATTTCTCTTTCTATTTCACGAAGACCGATTCCTTGAATTCTAGTTACCGTATTCGGAAAGTAATCATTAACCACCTTAGAGTTCAAACCAACACATTCAAACAACTGAGAACCACGATAGGAGTTAAGTGTTGAAATCCCGATCTTGTTCATCACCTTAAGGATTCCCATGCCAACGGCTTTATTATAGTTGTTGATGGCTGATAAATACTCTAGATTCCCTATATCATTTTCTGCTATTTGCTTGAATACGATCTCGTTTACGATATAAGGATTGATCGCACTTGCTCCAAATCCAAATAACAGTGCAAAATGGTGCACTTCACGAGGCTCAGCAGACTCGATGATCAAACTGACCTTAGCGCGTTTCCCTATTTTGTAGAGCTCATGATTTACGTATGAACAGGCTAAAAGGGAAGGAATCGGCGCAAAGGTATCGGAGACGCCTCTATCAGACAAAATAATGATATTACCTCCTTGGTCGATTGCATCAGATGCTTCTTTGACCAAATTCTTAAGTGCTCGTTCAAGCTCATTAAGACCCTTATCGACTTCATATAATATAGGAATGGTGGTTACCACAAAATCTGGATTCTGGGTATAGTTTTTTATTTTATCGAGATCGTGCTTTGAAATGACAGGATTCTGGATCTTCAGCTTCCGGCATTGGTCTTCATTTATTTTAAATAGGTTGGTATCGCTGCCTAATGTCAGACTAATATCTGTTATCAATTTTTCACGAATTCCATCCAACGGTGGATTCGTTACTTGTGCGAATAACTGTTTGAAATAATTATAGATCAATTGTGGGCGCTCCGATAATATCGCTATAGGCGTATCATTTCCCATAGAACCAATTGGTTCCTTTCCTAATTGCGCCATTGGTAGGATAATGGTTTTTAAATCTTCCTCCGTGTAACCAAAAACTACCTGTCTCGTATGTAAATCATCTTCTTCATGTTCGATAGGCCCCTTCTTGGCTGGTATATCAGCTAAGTGCACTAAATTCTTATCGAGCCATTTTTTATAGGGTCTTTTAGAGACTATATCTTCTTTTATTTCTTCATCCTTAACGATTCGTCCCTTATTCATATCGACCAAGAACATTTTGCCAGGTTCTAAACGTCCGTGCTGCTCAATATTCTTAGGATCGATTTCTATCACACCAGTCTCCGAAGACATGATGACATAGCCATCTTTTGTCACGGTATATCGCGATGGACGTAGGCCATTCCTGTCCAATACCGCACCAATGTAATTACCATCAGTAAACGGTATGGAGGCTGGTCCATCCCATGGTTCCATAATACAGGAATTGTACTCATAAAATGCTCTTTTTGCTTCAGACATCTCTGTGTTTTTCTCCCAAGCTTCTGGCACTAGCATCATCATGACTTCGGGCAATGAGCGACCAGTCATCAATAATAATTCAACGACCATATCCATAGAAGCTGAATCTGATTTCCCTGGTAATATGATCGGGAATATGTCCTTCAAGTCATTGCCAAACCAATCACTTTCCATCAACTCTTGCCGAGACAAGGTTCTTGATACATTGCCACGCAGTGTATTGATCTCGCCGTTATGACACATATATCTAAAAGGTTGTGCCAAATCCCATGTCGGAAACGTATTGGTTGAGAAACGCTGGTGCACTAAAGCCAATCTTGTAACCAAAGATGGATCTTGTAACTCTTTATAAAAGAGTTTTATATCTTCTGGCACTAGAAGACCTTTATATATTATGGTCTTGGTTGAAAGGCTAGGCACGTAGAATCTTGCGCTTTCCGATAATCTTGAATTATATATATGGTGTTCGGCCTTTTTCCTGGCAATGAATAGTTTTAAGTTAAATTCGAAGTCTTCTTGCTTGGGGTGTCCTTTGCCAATGAATACCTGTTTAATGAACGGGACTGTTTCTGATGCAATTTCACCAATAACGGATTCATCCACTGGAACATTTCTCCATCCCAACATTGATAAACCTTGTTCTTCAATATAGAACTCAAACTTCTCAATACAATAATTTCGTTGGTTTTCCTTATGGGGCAAAAAGACATTACTTACTGCGTATTCTCCAGTTTTAGGCAAGTTAAAATCACAATTCTTCACAAAAAAGTCATGAGGGATATCAATAAGTATACCAGCGCCGTCTCCCGTTTTGCCATCACTGCTTACCGCTCCACGGTGTTCCAGTTTTTCTAGAATCTCCAAGGCCTTATGTATAATATCATTGGATTTATTGCCTTTTAGGCTACAAATAAAACCAGCACCACAATTCTCGTGCTCGAATTCTGGTAAATACATGCCTTGCTTTTTCATCATAACTAATAAATTTTAGAGGTTTCAACAACCTTAATAATCCTCTAATATATCTGGCAATAGGCAATAAATAAAATACAGGAAACACTTTTCCGATATTAATGATCTAAAGTTTTGAAAATGTAAAATCTTCAATTCACACCTCTCTAATTTGTGAATTAGGCAACGGTATAGTCATGTCCATCATTAACGCCAAAAGATGATGTTCATGAAATAAATCAAAATACAAAATCATCTACAACAGATTATACTTCCTGTTACATATAATTCAAAACATCACTTGGCAAATTAGTATAAATATATAGTGAATTTTATCATACCCCAAAATTTTTAGGGGTCATAATTAGATATTCGTAAAAATAATAATATAACCCCTAATTATTTTAGGGTACACAATAAGTATATGAATTTAATACATAGATTTGGCCTCTTAATCACTAAAGCAAATTAATTAAATCAATTTATTATGAAAAGAATTTTTACTCTAACTATGTTAATATCGATTATTAACGTGTACGCACAAGATGCTCCAGAAAAGAAACTGTCTTTATCAGGAAGTGTTGACGCTTATTACAGAGTTAACTTTACAGCTCCCAACGATGACAACCAAATAGCGCCGGGAACATCCTTTGGAGATACTGCAGGATTCTCATTAGGTATGGCAAACGTAATTGCTAGCTATGAAGGTGAGAAAGTCGGTTTTGTTGGAGATCTTGTTTTTGGACCTCGAGGAGAGGCGGCAAGTGCAACCGTATTGAATCAGCTTTATGCTTACTGGAATGTGAGTGAAAAAGTGACTCTTACAATGGGTAAGTTCAACACCTTTTTAGGCTATGAAGTCATTGCTCCAGCGGGTAATTTCAATTATAGCACATCCTACTTATTCTCTAATGGGCCATTCTCCCATACTGGGATAAAAGCTGATATTGCAGTTTCAGAAGATGTAAGCCTCATGCTTGGGGTCATGAACCAGACCGATATCACTGAATTCAACCCAGACGGAAGTTACGCTGTAGGTGCCCAATTAGGCTATGCAGACCAATATCTGAATTTATTATGGGATGACGCTGGTCTAGGATTCGAAATTGACTATACAGGTGGATTCGATGTGTCGGATAGTTTCTTTTTAGGAATCAATGCTGCCTATGCCGATAATAACGGAGAAGGATTCGTTGGTGCTGCTTTGTATCCTCAGATCGCAACTTCTGAAACCTTCTCACTGGGACTTAGAGGTGAATATTTTGCATGGCGCAGTGATAGTGTAATGGACGATCCAAATGTCTTTGCTGCCACTCTAACAGGTAGTTTTACCATTGATGACCTGATCATCAAGCCTGAAATACGTTTGGATAGTGGTTCTGACGACTTTTTCATAGACACAGATCTTATGCCGACAAAAAGCCTTTCGTCAGTGCTATTAGCGGCTATTTACCAATTTTAACTAAATATTGAAATCATGAAAAAAGTAGAAGCAATCATTCGAAAATCAAAATTCGATACCGTAAAATCGGCCCTGCATGATGTAGGTGTTAATTTTTTCTCTTACTGGGATGTAACTGGTCTTGGCAATGAAAAGGAAGGTCATGTTTACAGAGGTGTTGCATATAGCACCAGTGACATTCAGCGACGCTACCTCTCTATTGTGGTCAATGACGATTTCGAAGAGGTGACCATTAAAACCATTCTAGAAGCAGCCTCAACGGGAGATGTTGGAGATGGGAAAATATTCGTCTCTCAAATTGACGAGGTCTATAGAATACGAACTGGAGAAAAAGGCGGACAAACCCTTAAATAAAAACATAACCAATAAATCATTATGGAATTATTAACAACAAATAATGTATGGATGATGATCTGTACAGCACTCGTTTTCTTTATGCACCTTGGATTTGCATTCTTGGAAATCGGGTTGACGAGACAAAAAAACACAATTAACATTTTATTCAAGAATGTATTCATTATTACCGTCGGACTGCTTTTATACTGTCTTGTAGGGTTTAATTTAATGTACCCAGGATTTGCTGAAGGTTCTTCAGGTTTCTTCGGATTCGCAGGATTTGGCTTGGATGCTGTTGCAGCAGCCGATCTAGCATACAATGAAGGCTATACCTATTGGACTGATTTCCTATTTCAGGGAATGTTTGCAGCAACAGCAGCAACGATTGTTTCGGGTGCCGTAGCGGAACGGATGAAAATTGTACCATTTATGATCTTCACGATTATTTATGTAGGCTTTATTTACCCACTTGCTGGTTCATGGAAATGGGGTGGTGGATTCTTGGATATGAGAGAAACACCATTTTATGATTTCGCTGGATCTACACTCGTACATTCCGTTGGAGGATGGGCAGCCTTAGTGGCAGTTTGCTTACTTGGGTCCAGAATTGGCAAATTCAAAGATGGTAAATTACAAGCCATTCCTGGTCATAACATACCATTGGCGACTGCCGGTGTTATCATATTATGGTTAGGTTGGTTCGGGTTTAATGGTGGATCGGTATTATCCGCTGACCCTGCACTTACGTCACTTACTCTTGTAACTACATGTTTAGCTGCAGCAGCAGGTGGCGTGGTAGCAATGTTAGTATCAACTGCATTATTCAAGAATTTGGACCTTACCATGTTCCTAAATGGAATACTTGGAGGTCTTGTTGGAATCACGGCCGGTGCAGATCAAATGAGCCCGACAGATGCCATCGTTATTGGAGCTGTTGCAGGTGCAATCATCGTATTCGCCGTGAGTTTAATAGATAAATTAAAACTGGACGACCCCGTTGGTGCCATTGCCGTGCACCTTGTATGTGGTATATGGGGAACACTGGCCGTAGGCATCTTTGGTGCATTGGCAAGTGGCGCTCAATTTGTCAGTCAATTAGTTGGTATACTATCATACGCAGCTATTTGCATAATATCTTCTTTCGTTATATTATTCATACTCAAGAAAACTGTTGGTATTAGAGTTTCTGAAAAAGAGGAACTTGAAGGACT
>Ga0316201_10002680_pt1 | contig 12777 bp, 11 predicted proteins | sample CS6wburrow_MG_FD_204516 | JGI IMG/M metagenome (GOLD analysis project Ga0316201, IMG submission 204516) | Coastal sediment microbial communities from Delaware Bay, Delaware, United States - CS-6 worm burrow | ecosystem: Environmental > Aquatic > Marine > Coastal > Sediment | place: USA... | reverse complement strand
TCGGTCGCCAGCAGCGCGGGCAGCGTCGATGCGAAGCGCAGGCCGTTGTCCAGCTCGCTGTAATAGATCGGCTTGATGCCGAACCGGTCGCGAGCCAGCACCAACCGGCCTGAGTCCCGCTCCCATATGGCAAACGCGAACATGCCATGGAAATGTTCGACACAGTCGATGCCCCACGCCGCGTAGGCCTTGAGGATGACCTCGGTGTCGCCATCGGAAAAGAACTGGTAGCCGAGTGCACGGAGCTGCACGCGCAGATCACGGAAGTTGTAGATGCAGCCGTTGAACACGATGCCCAGGCCGAGCTCGTTGTCGATCATCGGCTGGGCCGCATGTTCGCTGAGATCCAGGATCTTCAGACGCTGGTGGCCCACGGCGAGCCGTCTCGCCTGGAAAATGCCGGTGCCGTCGGGGCCGCGCGGAAACAGGACGCGATTCATGCGCGCCACCGAGTCTACCGAGGGTGTCGAGTCGTCAAAGCGGATTTCACCGCAAATACCACACATGTCGTTTACTATCGATCTGCTTGAAACCTTTAGAATCCTAAACAATATAAAGCTGGTGTTCAAACCTGATAAACGCACTAAAATGGGGCAAACGCTGGATTGTGCCGTTGAGAACGAGGAAATAAACTTTGCAGTCGAAGGAAAATAATCATCTATCCGAAGCCATGCTGATTGCCTTGCGCAGGGTGATACGTGCGGTCGACGTGCATTCGCGCAGTCTGGCCCAAAGTCACGGACTGACGGGGCCGCAGTCGCTGTTGTTGCGCGAGGTCATCAGCGCAGAGTCCCTCACGCCGGGTGAATTGGCTCGCCGGGTCAGTCTCAGCCAGGCAACCGTAACTGACATCGTCAAACGTCTGGAAGCGCGTGATCTGTTACGCCGGACACCTGACAGGGTCGATCGGCGGCGTGTGTTTATATCCGCCACTGCGCGCGGCAGGAAGCTGCACGCAAGCGCACCGCCTTTGTTGCAGGAAACGTTTGTGCGGCGTTTCCAGGGGTTGCGTGACTGGGAACAGAACCAGCTGTTGGCATCAATGCAGCGCATTGCCGAGTTGATGGACGCGGAATACCTCGATGCCAGCCCGGTACTCACCGGTGGGGCGGAGGTGTCGTCGTCGGACGACTTCCCGCCGTCGGCCGATCATGTTGCGGCCCGCAAACTGGCGTAGTTCAGACATCGGTGTCGAGCCGGTCGCCCAGCTGGGCCGCCAGTTGTGCGGCCAATCGATGTCAGTGCCGCCAACGTCGTAATGCAGATAACGGTATCCAAACCCTGCATCGACCTTGTCGAAGTCTATAGTTCAGCCCATGCAAGGCTTTCCAGGTCAGATCGGAATCTCCGGTACCCACATCGCCGTAACAGCTCATATACCATCTGTCAGAAAGCGCGACCTTGCCCTTGCGCGCACCAACCCCGCCCATGAAGGCCACGTCGAGGTCTTCGATGATGTCAATGAAACTGATGTGGATGCTGATCCCACCTACAGGCTTGACGTCCGCGTGTTTGGAGTCATCGCGTTATTTGACTACAGCGGGTACAGTCGTGATTTAGAATAACGTAGCATGGCAAGAATCGAATTACCCACTTGCAGCAACGTCGGCAATCTTTCGGGGAATCGCACCATGCTGTTCTGCGATCCGCCGACGGGTGTTGAGGGGGCAGTATTCAGATGAATGACCGCCGGGCGAGCATGACTGAGATCTCGAAGCAGACCCATACTGCGTGCGAGGAATGCGACCTGCTGGTCGCCGTACCCGAGGTCCGGGAGGGTGAGCGGGCTGAATGCCCGCGCTGTGGTCACCTGTTGACCCAGCGGCCCAGGCAGGGTTTTGAACGCGCACTGTCCTTCGCATTGGCCGGTTGCGTGTTTTTTGTCATCTCCCTGTCTTTCCCGTTCCTCAGCTTTTCCAGCAGCGGCATCGAAAATGTGATGACGCTCCCGGAGGCTTCTATTGCCATCTATCGCCAGCATGATGCGATCCTGGCAGCCATCGTTTTCGTGGCCATTATCGCCCTGCCGATTGCGTTACTGGTGGCGGTCATCGCGCTCACCTTCCCGCTGGTCCAGGGGCTACGCGCGTCGTGGTTGCCGCAGGCAGCCAAGCTGATGTTCCAACTCAATAATTGGGCAATGGTCGAGGTCTTTGTGATCGGTGCCATAGTCAGCCTGGTGAAGATCGCCCACCTCGCAACCGTGGTGCTCGGTCTGTCTTTCTGGGCCTACATCATCTTTGCAATCTGTTTGACCGCGGCAATATCTGGTCTGGACCGGATGCAGGTCTGGCTGGCAATAGAGGCGAACAGGACATGAGCTACCCAGCGAATACTGCCGCGGCGCAAGGGTTGGCCCTTTGCCATGTATGTTGTCATCTTGATCATGTCGAACGTCACCAGTGCAGTCGTTGCGGGGCCGAGCTGCATCTGCGGCATCCGGACAGCCTGCAGCGCACCATGGCGCTCCTGATTACGGCTGTCATCCTGTACATCCCGGCCAACGTCCTGCCCATCATGGATACGGTGCAGTTGGGTGGCGGAGAGCCGTCCACTATTCTGGGTGGTGTGCTGCTGCTGATCAAACTGGACTCTTACCCCGTTGCAGCGGTGATTTTCATCGCCAGCGTGATGGTTCCTATAGCCAAGCTCCTCGCCATGTTCTATCTGGTCTGGAGTGCCCGTCGCCGGAACCCCGGCAGCCCGATGCAATGCACGAAGATTTACCGGATGACAGAACTGGTCGGCAAATGGAGCATGGTCGATGTGTTTGTGGTCTCGATCCTGGTCGCCCTGATTCAACTGGGCGGGCTGCTCTCCATATTGCCGGGGCCTGCCGCGCTGGCATTTGCCGGCGTTGTTGTGTGTACTATGTTGGCTGCCCACGGATTTGATACCCGGCTGATCTGGGACCGGGCAAGGGAAAACAATGACTGAAGCTATCGCTTCCGTGAAACCGCGCCGGAAGGTTCCGGTAATCTGGTTCGTGCCCATCGTCGCAGCGCTGCTCGGCATCTGGATGGTGGTCTACCACTACATGAACGAAGGGCCCGAGATCAGCATCACTTTCAATACGGCTGACGGCATTCAGCCGGGCAAGACGAAAATCAAGGCCCTGAGCATTGAACTCGGGGTCGTGGAATCGGTAGAGATGACCACTGACCTGAACCAGGTTTTGGTCAAGGCAAAGATGGAGCGTTTTGCTACCCCACTTCTTATGGACGACACGCAATTCTGGGTGGTCCGTCCCCGGATCGGCCGCGGCGGTGTATCGGGTCTTGAGACAATCCTGTCGGGCGGTTACATCCAGCTCGAAGCCGGGACCGGCAAAATCAAGCAGCGGAGTTTCGAGGGGCTCGAAGAGCCGCCCGTGACGCCTGCCGGTGCGCCAGGCCTGAAACTCATTCTCGACAGCGGCCGTGCCGCCTCGGTTGCTGCGGGTGACCCCGTATTGTTTCGCGGGTACCAGGTCGGTTCGGTGGAGACCGCGGAATTCCATGCAAAGTCCAAACGCATGGAGTACAGCCTGTTTATCGACGAGCCCTACGATGCACTGGTCAACCGGAATACACGCTTCTGGAACACCAGCGGGGTCACGCTGAAGGCGGGTGCTGACGGATTCGATGTGGAATTCGGCTCGCTTGAGACAATACTCATGGGTGGCGTTGCCTTCGATCTGCCGCAAGATGAGTCGCCGGGAGAATCTGTCCAGGACGGGGCCCGGTTCGATCTCTTTCCAAACCACGATGCGATCAACCAAAAACACTATTACAACCATGTCGACTATGTCGTCGCCTTTGAGCAATCGGTAAGCGGACTGAAGCCCGGTGCTGCGGTGGAATACCGTGGCATCAAGGTTGGGACTGTGCAGAGGCTGCTGATCACGGAGGCTGCGGAACAAAATCGGGGCTATGGCGCACCGATCCCTGTGCTGATCCGCTTCGAACCGGCTCGTCTTGGATTGCCGGATACGCCTGCCGCACTGGCCGGAATGGAAAAACAGCTCGAGGGAGGCGTTGCACACGGTTTGCGCGCAAACCTGAAGACAGCCAATCTTCTGACCGGCGAAGCGATTATCGACCTGAATTTTTTCCCGGACGCGGGCAGTGCCGAACTGGGTGAATTCGCAGGTTACGTCGTCATTCCGACCGTGAAGACCGGTATTGCCGGGCTAGAGCAAAAGGTCGGCCAGGTGTTGAAGAAGCTGAACGAACTGCCCTTGGAACCGGTCTTGCAGGATCTGAGTGCAACGCTGGTTGCGGTGCGCGAGTCCGTGGAAAATATCAATGGCGCCCTGACCAGTAAAAAAGCAAGCGCGATGACGGCATCCGTCGAGTCTGCGCTCCGCAAACTCAACGCCACGCTGGATTCCGTCGCGCCGGATTCGCCCACTGCGGACAGCCTGAACATGGCGCTGCGCGATCTGAACCAGACACTGCGTAACATCGAGACGCTGACCCGAAAGCTGTCTGACAAACCAAATAGCCTGATCTTCTCGACGCCTGCAGGTGCAGATCCGGTGCCACAACAGGGAGGTTCGCGATGAGAATGTTCCTCATACTGCTGTCTGCTTCGCTATTGGCCGGCTGCTCGGGCGGTGGTAAAAAAGAATCGGAACCCACCCTATACCTTCTACGTTCTGAGGCGCGTGCGCCCGACGGACTGAAGGAGCCGCCTGTCAATGTGGGAATAAGCCGCGTGGCAGTGGCTGATTATCTTGGCCAGCAGGGTATTGTGGTGGCCACCAGCAGTGGCCAGGTTAGGCCAGCCCGTTACCACCTGTGGGCGGAATCACTCGATTCTGCGATACGTCTGTTCCTGCGGGATGCCATCTCCGTCCAGTTGGGCTACCCGGTCTCTGCGGATACCGGCAGGCGCCAGCACTGGAAATATCGCGTGGACATTCGAATTGACGAGTGGCATGGGTACCTGGACGGCGAGGCGCGAATACTGGCCACCTGGGTCCTGATCGATGTTGCCAGGGACAAGGTGTTGTCGCGTCACCGTTTTGAACAAACCGGTGCGCTCAAGGCGGATGGCTACGATGCGCTGGTTGCGGCACAGGCCGACCTGCTGGAGGCCCTCGCAGCAGCGATTGCCGCGTCGTTGAAGGCACTCAATTCTTAGCACGGGTGTGTCACAGCTTGTCGGGTTCATTACGGACCTGACGAAGGTCTTCAGTTGGCAGAAGAAGCGCCGCGACGCAGCAGAAGATACTCCAGGACCTGGCGCTGCAAGCCCGGAGGCAGACTGTAGGCGGGCACCGAGCCAAGATCATAATCAGCGCCATCGGCAATGGCGTTGGCTGCAAGGATACCACTGCGCACGGCGGGGCCGATGCCCTCGGCCAGATCGCGGGTAGCCAACCCCGCTGCGTCACCGATCAAGAAGGCGTTGCCGATACGATAGGTTTCGACAAAGTCACGCAGATAATACGAGTAGCCTTGTGGTTTCAGTGGCAGCGAATCCGAGATTAGTCCGCGACGGCGCAGGCCTGCAACGAAGTTATCCCAGTGTGTGGCGACATGCTGGCCCTTGAGCTTCAGCCGCCCGGCAATCGCGCCCACCCCGAGGTTCAGGTAGCCATCCTGTTTCGGCACGTACCAGCTGTAGCCGGGCAGGCCTTTCTCGAAGAACCACAAATGGCAATCGCCATCCGTCCATTCACAGGGCAACTCATGCTCAAGTGCGACCGCCTGCAACAGCTTGGCGCGGGGATTGGACTCGCGGAACAGGGTGCGGTAGACGGGACAGCCCGTACCCCCGGCGCCAATCAGATAAGCGCATTCGTAAGTGTCGTCAATCACAAATCGGTCACCCACCTGGGCAATGCGTTTGACATTGTGCTGCATGACGGGCGCGCCGGACCGGCGCAGAAGCCAGTCGTCGAATTCATACCGGCGGATAGAGTGCTGCGGCGAACATTGCCTGAAGGTAAGGCCGTAGATATGTATTTGGGTGACGTCGAAGGTGAGGAATCGGTGCGGGTAGGTTGCCACGTCCATTTCCAGATCAGCCAGCACTTCAGGCGTGATCCAGCCCGCACACAGCTTCAGGCGCGGGAAACTTGCCTTTTCCAGGATCAGTGTCTTCACCCTGCGCCGGCGAAGCTGCCAGGCACAGCTGGATCCCGCCGGACCACCGCCAACAATGATGACGTCAAACTTGGTCAATAGTCGTCCCTCGGGCGCCAGTTCAGTAACCCTCAACGACCCAAGTTTGGCACTCACGCGACGACCTTGCTAACTTATCGGCTGTGACTCGACGGGATGATGGGGCGCTGCGCACGACCTGATCCCAGAACCACTTGCCTTGCCGCCGCCTTTTACGGCCCGTTCTCGAGTTTGGAGGCGTATAACTGATGAGTGTTGAGAACCGGAATCCCGCCAACGCCTCGCCGCGGGCTCAGAATATCTTCGAGGAAATGTCTACTTCGCAAACAACCCCAAACGGGCATGCTCTTGCGATAGAGCGACGCCTTCTCCGACGGGCGCTCGAGCAACTCGGGCATCCACCGCTTTGTTTCGTTCTATGGGACGGCTCCAAAGTCAGCCCTCCTGGTGTCGCACCGGAATGCGAACTCCACGTTCGCGACCGCGGCGCCCTGTGGAGATTGATCAGCTATCCGGAGTACCAGTTCCCGGAAATGTACGCGCAGGGTCGTGTCGGTTCGGGTGACGACCTGGAGCATGTGTTGGATGTCGTCCAGCGGGCACGCCGTAACATCGACCCGAACGGTCTCAAATGGCGCCTCCTCTCTGCGTTTTTTCGCCCACGCTCGGGTTCCATGGCCAGTGCCAGAGAAAATATACACAGCCATTACGACGTGGGTAACGACTTCTACAAGCTGTGGCTGGACGAACAGATGGTTTACACCTGTGCCTACTTTCCCACGCCGGAAATAGCGCTGGAGGAGGCACAGATAGCAAAAATGGACCTCGTCTGCCGCAAGTTGCGGCTGCGACCCGGGGAACGGGTGGTCGAAGCCGGCTGCGGCTGGGGCGCCCTGGCATTTCACATGGCTCGCAACTTTGGCGTCAAGGTGCGCGCCTTCAACATCTCCAAGGCCCAGCTGGCCCTGGCGCGGGAACGCGCGGTGCGTGAGGGGCTGCAAGATGCAGTGGAATTTGTCGAAGCGGACTACCGTGAGATCAGTGGAACTTACGACGCCTTTGTTTCCGTCGGTATGCTCGAGCATGTGGGGCCGCAGCATTACCGGGAACTGGGTCAGATCATGGATCGCTGCCTGTCGGACGATGGACGGGGCCTCATCCACACCATTGGCTTTGATCGGCCTGGCCGCCTCAACGCCTGGATCGAGCGACGTATATTTCCGGGGGCCCGTCCACCTTCCCTCGGCGAGATGATGCCGCTGTTTGGCCCCAATGGCTTCTCGATCCTGGATGTGGAGAATATCCGTCAGCACTATGCGCTGACTCTGCGACATTGGCTCGAGCGCTTCAATGCGGCACAGGACGAGGTCCTTGAAATGTTCGACCCGGAGTTCGTTCGCGCCTGGCGGTTCTATCTCGTGTCGTCACAAACGGCCTTTACGACTGGGCATCTGCAGCTGTTCCAGGTGCTTTTCGCGCGTAAGGGCTGCAACGAGATCCCTTGGACTCGTGCACATCTTTACCGGGACGGGGGCTTCTGAGGTCAGGCCGGCGTGCAGCTGTTACGGCGGCTCCAAATCAGCTCATCTGCGGGCGAACACACGAGTTCATGCGGTTAATTGCCGTTCTCTTGATAGGGTCTATCATCCGCGCCAGTCGACCAGCAGACCACCCTCTCCGTCCGACATAACCCCGGTACCCAATGCCCGGCTCTCGCGATTGAGCACCTCGACCTGCCACGCGACCTCATGCGGCTGTGCGCGCTGAATCTGCATTCGCCGGATCCGTGTCGGTATCAGCACCAGACGCAGCAGGCGTCCGCTGGCGGGCTCCAGGGTCGGGAAATACATCAGACCAAGTTCGGAGCGGTATTCGGCATTTGTACCAATCCCTTCGTAGTCGTTGAGAAAATCGCCGCAGCCATACAGGATCAACCGCTCACGATAGACCTCGATGCCCTTGAAGTGATGTGAGGAATGGCCGTGCACCACGTCAATGCCCGCGTGTTCGATCAAGCCATGGGCGAAGTCACGGTGAGCCGCGGGGATCTCGTAGCCCCAGTTGCCGCCCCAATGGATGGAGGCCACCGCAGTGTCTCCCGGCTTCTTGGCCCTGGCCACGCGGGCCGCAATATCGTCCACCGTTGCCCGAGAAAGGTCAGGCAACAGGTCGATGCCGGGGCGTGAGGGTGTCGCCACCCAATCACGCGCGATCCCGCTGTATCGTTCACCAAACGCAAACACCAGCACTCGCCCGCTCCCGGGCACCTGAATCACCGCCGGTGACTGTGCCTGTTCCAGATTCCCCCCCGCGCCGGCTGTGCGGATTCCGGCGCTTGCCAGCGTGCCCAGGGTCTCGGCCAGACCTTCTGCCCCCCAGTCCAACACATGGTTGTTGGCCATTGCGCAGCAGTCAATCCGGGCGGCCGTGAACGCGGCAATGTTGCGGGGATGCATGCGGTAATTGATGCCTTTCGGCCAGAAATCGTCGTGGCTCGTAACCGCTGTTTCCAGATTGACGATACGCACATCGGGCGCCATGCGTTCCAACTCGGCAAGCGCGTCGCCCCAGATGTAAGGGTACGGCACCGGTCTGGCAATCGGACCATTGACCTGTTCGGCCAGGGCCACATAGTCGCGTGCGTCACGCAAATAAGGCTCGTAGATTCGTGGTTTGCAGGGGTGTGGAAGGATCTGATCGATGCCCCTTCCAGTCATCACATCACCACAAAGAAACAGCGTCAACAACTGACCAGCCCCATCCCTGTTCCCGTTCTCGCCGTGCATCTCCCGCTGCGCCGATTCGGCTTGAGCACGCACTCCCGCCAGCGCGGTGGCCAGCGGCCCTGCATACAACCAGGCCAGGAATCGCCGCCGACTGAGCATGCGTTAGTCCCTCTCTCCATCCATCGGTTTTGCATCAGCGATCATGGCTCCCTCTCTAACGTCTCTCTAACGTCGGAGCAGACGCCTCAACGCCTTGAGCGAGCGCGTATTGAGTACATCATTGGCGCTCAGCCAGCCACGGCGCGCCTGATCTATGCCAAAGCGCATGAAGTCCAGACTCGAGGTGCTGTGGGCATCGGTCGATATCGCCACCTTCAGTCCGATCTCACGCGCCATCAGACAGGCCTCATCGGTCAGATCCAGGCGGTCCGGATGGGCATTGAGCTCCATGAAACAGCCGTTTTCCCTGGCCGCCCGCATCAGTCGTTCCAGGTCAACCTCGTAAGGGTTCCGTTGGTTGATCAGGCGCCCGGTCGGATGCGCGAGCACGTTGAAGTTCGGATTATCCATCGCGCGAAGAATACGTTCAGTCTGCCTCTGGCGCGAGAGAGCAAACTTGTAGTGCACTGCGCACACAGTCAGGTCCAGCCGCGCCAGGATGCTGTCGGGAAGATCCAGTTTGCCATTGTCGAGGATATCCACCTCACACGCCTTGAGCAGCACCAGCCCCTCAAGTGTCTCGTTGAGTCGATCGATGGCGTCGATCTGTTGTGCCAGGCGCGTGGCGTCGAGACCGTGCGCCACCGTCACGCGGCGCGAATGGTCGCTGACAGCGAGGTATTCGTAGCCCTTCGCGCGGGCTGCACCGGCCATCTCTTCCAGGCTGTCATGCCCGTCGCTGGCCTTGGTATGGCAATGCAGGTCCCCACGGATGTCTTTTCCACATACCAGCAGTGGCAGCCTGTCCTGGCGCGCAGCCTCGATCTCACCGCGGTTCTCGCGCATTTCCGGTTCGATATAGGGCAGACCGACCGCGGCGAATATCTCCTGCTCGGTGCGCCCGGCGATACGTTTTTCGTCCTTGAACACACCGTATTCGTTCAGCTTCAGGCCACGATCCATCGCGATACGCCGCACCGCGATGTTGTGCGCCTTGGAGCCGGTGAAATAATGCAGGGCCGCACCGTAACTGACCTGCGGAACCAACCGCAGATCCACCTGCATGCCGCTGTGCAGCCGAACTGTAGCGCGGGTCCGACCCTGCGCAATCACGTCGACCACCTCATCGTAGGCGACAAATCGTTGCATGACCGCTGCGTTGCGGGTGGCGGTGACCAGAATATCAAGATCGCCTACGCTGTCTCTGCGCCGCCGGTAACTGCCGGCCAGGGTCACCTGCTTGACGCCTCGGATTGTCTGCAGATAGGCCACCAACGGCTGGGCGATCTCTTCGGCCACCAGGCGCCCGCTGCGGGTCTCGACCTCGGAGAGCTGTCCGATCTGATCGATTATTCTGGCCTCGGTCTTGGCGCCAAACCCCGGCACACTGCGTACCCGACCATTTAACGCCGCACGCTCCAAATCGCGCAAGCTGCGGATCTTCAAAACCTGGTGCAGCGTCCTCACCCGCTTCGGGCCCAGGCCGTCGATCTTCAGCATGAGCCGGAGCGCCCCAGGGGTGCGCGCCTCTGCCTGCTTCAGCGCAGGCAACTCGCCGGTCTTCACCAGGGTATGGATCTTTGCGGCCAGGTCCTTACCTACCGCTGGTAGCTTGCTGAGATCCTCGCCCTCGGCGACCAGTTCGGCCATGCTTCGTGCATGCCCACGGATAGTCAGGGCTGCGTTGCGGTATGCGCGGACGCGGAAAGGGTTCGCGTTCTCGATCTCGAGCAGATCCGCCAACTTCTCAAAGGTGTCGGCGATCTCACTGTTATGGATGGACATGACGCAAGCTCCATGCACAGGCCTCAAACGCTCGGTCACATATCCTTCATCCGAACGCGCGATGGGCGTCTGACGCTGCTGCTTTCAGTTTAGGCCGCCGGCCGCTGACCCGGCGGACATGCGTTTATCTCCGAACGACGATATCCTCTTGGCACCGACAAATCATCCATGGCCGCGGGCTGACGGACGCTCGGTCATCCTTTAACCCGATATCACAGGACCGGATATACGTTTGCTCAGTACCGAACCGGACTCCGCCAGCCTATGACGATGCCCACCAAGCCCTTTTTTGCGCTCGCGCTGTTCGTTGCATTGGCCGGAATGCCCCAGGCGGATGTTCAGACCGGCGACCTGCTGCAATCACTGCGTGCGCTCGCCCAGCCTCTGCGGCATACGGACCATCTGAACCCTTTGCTCGATGCCGTCGGCGACGCCCGGCTGGTTCTCCTGGGTGAGGCCTCGCACGGCACCCGGGAGTTTTATACCTGGCGCGACCGTCTATCGAGGCGACTGATCCGGGAACGGGGGTTTTCCTTCATCGCCATCGAGGGCGATTGGGTGACCCTGCTTCCCCTCGACCGTTACGTCCGTCACCAACCCGGGGCACCCGCCTCTGCGCGCGAGGCCCTGCTGCAGGTAGAGCGTTGGCCGCGGTGGGTCTGGGCCAACACCGAACTGGAGGCCCTCGGGGAATGGTTGCGGGCGTTCAATCGGGGCCGGCCGGCCGGGCGTCGGGTCGGCATACACGGGATCGATCTATATGCCATCTGGGAATCGCTAGATGCCGTGCAGGCTTTCTACGAGACCCACCTGCCGGAATCGGCTGGGCGGGTGCGCCACTTGTACCGGTTTCTGCGGGGATTTCGAGGCGACTACCAGGCCTACGCGAATTACGTCGGTCGCACGCAGCACTCCGCCCTGGCGGAGGTGGCCAGGGTCGCGCAGGAGTTGGCTGCACGTTACCGCTACGCCGCACCCACGCAGCGCGAACTCCTTTTCGAAGCGCTCCAACACGCAAAAGTGGTTGAGTCTGGTGAGCGTTACCTGCGCAGCATGGGCCGGCCGGGCCCCCACTCCTGGAATGCCCGGGCCAACCACTTTGAGCGGTCCGTTGCGCGCCTGCTCGATCATTACGGGCCCGGGAGCCGCGCTATCGTCTGGGCGCACAACACCCACATAGGCGATGCGCGCGCGACCGACATGGTGCACGCCGGCGAGGTGAATCTCGGACAGCTTGCACGCGAGCGTCACGGCGCCGACGCGGTGTTCGCACTGGGCTTCGGGACGGCAACAGGGTCCGTGCTCGCTGCGCGGACCTGGGAGGGTCGTCGTTACACCATGGAGACGCCGCCACCTCGACCGGACAGTCTCGAGGCGGCGCTGCTCGCCAGCGGCGATGGTGACCGGATCCTGGTCCTCGATCGGACCTCATCGGATACGGCAGTCTTGCGCAGAGTTCTGCCACATCGCGCTATTGGCGTAGTCTTCGATCCGCAGCGCGAGCGATGGGCGAACTATGTGTCCACGCGGTTGGCGGAACGCTATGACGCCTTCGTCTTTATCCCACATACCCACGCGCTCAATCCCTTGCACACGGAGTAACCGCCCGGTTCAGATATGATGGCTGAAATGCGCTCGGTTCGCCCCGGCCATCAGCTCATGGAACTGCTTCCCGCTCACACGTACCAGGGTCAGATGATCGCCTGCCTCGAAAAAGATGTGCTCCTGCTTGCCCAGACTGGCTTCCGGGTCCCATACCGTCTCGATTGAGTAGGCCGCGCCAATCGGTGGAACGGCACCGGGCTCACAATCTGAAAAGATCTCGCGTAGCTTGTGTTCGGCGACAAATTCGAGGCGCCTGCCCAGCAAGGCATTCAGGGCATCGAGTTCCACGTGATAGTCTGACGGCACCACCACGAGCAGCAGCCCGGCGTCATCCCGGAGAACTACGCCCTTGGCCAGGGCGTCTCCCGGAACATGCGCAGTCTCGGCGG
>Ga0316201_10002679_pt1 | contig 12781 bp, 8 predicted proteins | sample CS6wburrow_MG_FD_204516 | JGI IMG/M metagenome (GOLD analysis project Ga0316201, IMG submission 204516) | Coastal sediment microbial communities from Delaware Bay, Delaware, United States - CS-6 worm burrow | ecosystem: Environmental > Aquatic > Marine > Coastal > Sediment | place: USA: Delaware... | reverse complement strand
CCTTGGCGGTTATCACTTTCATGCCGTTGCGTTCCAGTACACGACCGGTCACTTTTCGCACGGTAATTGAATCATCCACCACCATGACCACGTTTTGCGGGGCCGCGTGAATAGCCGGCGGCAGCTCCAGTTGCGACGGGATGGTATGTGCGGCATCCATGCGAACCAGCGCGGCCATATCCAGGATCAGAGCCACCCGGCCATCTCCGAGTATGGTACCGCCGGATATCCAACGCACCGAACTGATCTGAGGTCCGACCGGTTTCACCACGATTTGTCGATTGCCGAGCAAGCCATCCACTTGCAATGCAATCCGGTGATCACCGGAGCGTACCAGCAACAAGGGGTACCATTTTCGCTGCTCCGACAGATTGACCTGTCCGGTATTCAGAAGCGCGCCCAGATAGCGCACGCGATAGTCATGATCTGCATAGTTAAACGACGCCGAACGGCCATCGTAAAAGTTTATAAGCTCTGTCTTGCTGACCCGCACCACACCTTCAATACTGATATGCGGAACCGCATAAATCTCATCATCCAACTCCACCAGCAGCGCATCGCTGATCGCCAGCGTCAACGGCAGGCGAATTGTAAAGGAGGTCCCCTCTCCCCGCGCCGAATCGATATCCAGCGATCCGCCAAGATTTTTGACCTCCTTGATCACCACGTCGAGTCCCACGCCGCGGCCGGATATCTGGGTAACTTCTCTTTTGGTGCTGAAGCCGTGCTCCAACACAAACTGAATGACAACGCTATCGGGCACCTCTACGGCAGCATCCAGCAGGCCGGACTCTATCGCCTGCTTGCGTATCGCCTCCGTGTCGAGGCCGGCACCGTCATCCGCAATACTCACAACGATATCATTACCCTCACGGACCAGATTCAACGAGATCGATCCGGTCGGCTTTTTCCCGAAATCCTTGCGCTTATCCGGACGCTCAATTCCGTGGGAAACGGCATTTCTCAAGACATGCTCAAGCGGACCCATCATGCGGTCGAGTATGCCTCTGTCCAACTCTCCTTCGGCTCCCTTGACATACAGCTCCGCCTGCTTGCCCAGAGAGGCTGCGGTCTGGCGCACAACCCGCTGTAATCGGGGAACCTGCTGGGCAAACGGAACCATGCGGGTATGCAGCAGACCATCCTGCAAATCGGTCGCAACCCTGGCCTGCTGTAACAGCAGAGTTTCCGTCTCTTTGTTCAGGTCTTCCAGGTATCCATTGATGTTGGTAAGGTCGTTGACCGTTTCCAGCAGACTGCGTGATAGCTGCTGAATAGTGGAGAAGCGGTCCATCTCAAGCGGATCGAAAGCAGTCTCCGGCAGTTCTCTCTCCTCTTTTTCCCGCTCGTAACGAAACAGAATCTGCGCCTCTGTTTCGATATCCAGACTGCGCAGCTGGGAGCGCAGCCGGTCCACCGTCTGTTCCAGCTCTTTCAGATTGAACCCCAGCGTGTTGTTCTGCTGTTCAAGCCGTGAACGATAGATGCTTACTTCTCCGGCGTTATTGACAAGCTTGTCCAGTAGATCCGCCTGAACCCTGATCTGCTCGCGCCTGCCGCGCGCTGTCTTTGGCTCCGCTGCCGGCTTTTCAGCACTGGCGCTGACCACTTTCTGCGGTTTCCTCTCTTCCGGTTTCTCCTGCGCATCCTCGATCTGGGGAACTTCCGGAGTGGGCGTGGCGGGCAACTCAGGTTCCGTCTCTTCGATTACACCAGCGTCTGACATCCGCTCCAGACGCAGGATCAGATCGCTGCTGCGGCGTACCCGCGGACCAATGCCGATATCCTCGATCTGCTCGGCCAACCGGTCAGAGACCAGCTGCGACAGCTCCATGACATCCGCCAGATTGCCGCTCTGCTCTAGATCGACTTCCGAGAGGAGTGTTTCAAAGGCGTGGCTTAGATCTCCCATCGCCATTACGCCGGAAAGACGCGCGCCTCCTTTCAATGTATGAAGTGTGCGCTGGAGGTCGCTTAACGGCGCCGGATTCGCGGGATTTGCACGCCACTCCTGCAGCGCCTGCTCCACCGACTCCACCAATTCCCGCGCCTCTTCACTGAATATTTCTATGAGATCCTCATCCCCCTCGATCTCGTCGTACTCAACCCCCTCTATGGATACGGCTGCTGCCGTTTCTGCTGGTGAAATCGGTATTGCGAGTGTCTCTACCTCGTCCCCCCATTCAGGGATTGGAGCGGAGAGTGAAATCTCCTCTTCGGGAACTTCGACCTGCGCCATCTCCGGCGTTGCCGGCGCCATTTGCAACTGCTGCGCCTGCTCATCGATCCGCTCCAGCAATGCCTGCCAATCGGGCAGCGTGGAATCCGGATGATTGATCACATCCAGCAGCGACGAGAAACAGCTGGAGCAGTCTTCGATGAGTGAAAGAACCGCTTCGTCAGCCAGCCTGTTGTCGGACAAGATCAATTGCTTGATATGCCTCTCCAGCGCCGCGCTCAGCGCAGCGATAGGAGCAACACCGGCCATATCGGCACTGCCGTGCAGGGTGTGCAGGGCACGCGAAATATCAGCGCCGTTCAGATCGCATTTTTCCGGGTTCTGACGGCAGTTGTTGATGAATCCGTTCAACTCGTCAATGTGGCCACGCGTTTCAGGCAGGAAGATATCGGCCAACTCGGGATCCATGACCAGCACGCCCTCGTCCGGCTCCTCCCATTCCACTTCTGCTCCGGCAGAATCTAATGTCTCGGGCGGCAATTCAATCTGGTCCGCAGCCAACAGCTCCGCTTGCGTACCGACTGATTCGAGGTCTGCCTCCGCTCGAGGCGCTCCACCACCAGCCAACTCGAAGGCACGGCTCATCAGCGACTCTGCCCCGTCCCCAATGGGCGAACCCGAATGCTGGTTCTCTATCAGCCTGGGCAACACCTCCAGAGCCTCCTGCATAATTGCAAGCAACTCCGAAGAGACTTCGACCGTTTTTTCGATAACCCGGTTTAACAGATTCTCGATCGACCAGGCGAACTCACCGATGTCGCTGGCCCCTACAAGCCGGCCACTCCCCTTCAGCGTGTGAAATGATCGACGGGTGGTTGCCAGCGCCTCACTGTCTCCCCGGTCGCTACACCAGCGCGGCAGATAGGTCTGAATAGCGCCAAGTTCTTCCGTTGCCTCCTCCATGAATATTTCCAGAATCTCCGGGTCTATGTCGTCCTGGACCGGTCTCTTTGCCGAGACCTCAGGCTGTTCATCGCCGGCTTCCGGTATCTCTGATGCTAACGCCTCTCCCAGCGAATCTGACGCAACTTCACTCTCTCCCGTTGCAACGGGCTCTAGCAGACTCTCTTCAGCTATCGCTATATCAGCAGCTGTTTCGTCCGCTTCGAGAACACCCAGTCCGACCAGCGCGCTCTCGGCAATCAGCAAGATTTCCGGTTGTGCTCCGCGCCCCTCTATTACCCCTTCCATGAAATACTCGACCGAGGTCATGGCGTCGGCAAAGCGGTTCAGATCTTCGGTTAGGGGCAGCCCACCTCCCTGCAGCAGCGTCTTTTCCACGAAATGCGATAAACCGTGCAGTAATCTCGATGCCTTCTCCTGGTTCAGGATGCTGAAGGCTCCGGCAACAGCCCTAAAACGCGTCGGCACATCTTCCAGCAGTTCGGGTGCCTGGGGATTGGCAATATAGTTGACGATGGCTTCACGGTTTTTCGCCATGTCCACCTCGGCTTCCTGGATAACCGAGTCGGTGAGCTTTTCAAACTCTCCCGCTGGAAGCTGAGGCGCATTGTCGGCTTCCTCCTTGCCGGAAAAGTTTGGTTTCTGCTTCAGAGAAGCGAGATTGTCCAGCGAAGTTTCGATGAAAAGGATATCCCCGGCCATCGACATAAGCTTCTGTTCATCGACCAGCGGTTCCGGGTCATCCAGCGTTTTCAACCAGTCCGCCTGGCGTTTGAGCCGCTCCCTGAGCGCCCCCTGGCCGATCATACCCAGTGTGTCCGCCACTTTGCGCACTGGAACTTCCAGCTCCCGTAAGCGCGTCACATCGCTTTCGGCACTGCGAATAAAAAGGTCCAGGCCATCCTTTATCGACGTGAGATCGGCCCCGATAGCGATGCGCAACGAGCTCAATAGATCCTGGTCAAACGACTGCAGCGACGCCCGCTCCCGATCCATCTCCTCCTTACTGAAAAAACCCTTTTTCAGACCAAATGTATGACGAATCTCATCGATCAACGGGTTATCAGAATTGGAACTCGCGACATAGTAGAGAAAATTTTTCAGCAACTCGTTGGTCGGTACCTCTGCAGCCTCTGCTTCACCAACGTCGATAATCCGTTTGAGTTCCCTGTCAAGTTTGCCGAACAGCTCCTTGAATGCGAATCCCGGTTTACTACCGCCCTCCTCGCGCAGACCTTCGGTAACCGCCCATCCCGCTTTAAATAGACGACTGACCTTGTCCGTCCCGGCATGCTGCGACAGCTCGGATAGAACCGATCCGATGGTTTTAAGTCCATCGTCGACATCTATATTGCGGTACCATTTGATCAGGCCCTGATGATATTTGAGCCGCAGCCGGCGCGCCAGTTCCTGCAGCTCCGGATTGGCACTGCCGACGGTTTGATCAGATTCCAGAATCTGCTCAAGCTCGGGGGCAAACAACGCAACCTCGGAGAGCAGCGATGCATCGCGTGCGGCGCGCAGCTCATTGAGCATCGGCAGCACCAACAGCGGTATGTCGGGCGCACCGCTTTCGAGCTTTTCAAGATAGGAGGGCAGGTGAACCAGACCGAGCATCAGCGTCTCTATGGCGGCACCCTGCTGACTGACCGGCTCATCGCGGATGGCGGTGGCAACCAGCTCCATCTCCTCGGCCAGCATGGCGGCTCCGTAGAGTTGCATTAGTTGCAGTGTCGCGCGCACCTGATGCAATTTATCGATGCAACTGCCGATCAGCTCCTTCCCGCCAATGCCCTCGGCATAGTCCTCTAAAGCACGACTGGACTGGCTCAGCAGCGAATCAAGCTCAGTTCTGATCCATTTCAGCTTGCTATGATTGTGGGCATCCCTCATCGCGGCTCTTCAACTCCTTAACAGTGACAATAGGCCAAACGTTGTTGCATCTGGTCTGCGTACCAATTCCCGCATCATTTGGGCAGGCGGAAACCGGATACCGAGTGTTGAAGCTCTTCGGCGAGATCGGCCAGGACGCCAATAGAGGCCGCCGTCTGACTGGTACTGTCCGAAGTTTGAGTGGTAATCTCCCTGATCACCCCCATCGTCTGATCGATTCGCCCAGCCGAATTGGACTGTTTTTGAGCAGATGCTGCGACGGAACTGATGCGTTCGGAGATATGCTGGGATACGTTCTCAATCTCTTTCAGCGCTTCACCGGCATCTTCCGACAACTTGGCGCCGGAGACGACATCCCGAGTGGTGTTCTCCATCGAACTTACCGCTTCGTTGGTGTCCGCCCGGATTGTTTTAACCAGCGCCTCGATCTGCTTGGTAGCGTTGCTCGAACGTTCCGCAAGCCGCTGTACTTCGTCGGCGACCACGGCAAAACCCCGTCCAGCCTCACCTGCCATAGCCGCCTGCATCGCTGCGTTCAGCGCCAGAATATTTGTCTGATCGGCGATATCATCAATCAATTCGACAATATCCCCAATCTCCTGGGAGCTCTCCCCCAGCCGCTTGATGCGCTTCGAAGTCTCCTGAATCTGCTCGCGAATGGTATCCATTCCCTGAATAGTGTGACGCACGGTACTGGCGCCTTTTGCTGCGATTTCAACCGAACGCTGGGCGATTTCGGAAGATTCGGTGGCATCCGATGCCATTTGATCCATTGCCAGGGTCATCTCTTTTATCGAATAAGTGGTGGAGACCAGCTGTTCCGCCTGGTGATCACTGGCTTCGGCCAGATGCATTGCCGTTGCGCGACTCTCCTGGGCTGAATTGGAAACCTTGGTCGACGTCTGGTTGATGGTTGTCACCAGTGAGCGCAGCGCCTCGATCGCATAGTTGATGGAGTCTGCAATCGCCCCCGTCACGTCTTCAGTTACCGTTGCTGTAACCGTCAAATCGCCATCCGCGAGGTCGCCCATTTCGTCGAGCAGTCGCAGAATCGCCTGTTGATTTCGTTCGTTCTGTTGTTTGCTGTCCGCTTCCCTGCGCTTCGAATTGTTGATCTGAATCACCATTATCAGCAACAGAAACAGCGCGCCGAAAATGCTGACCACGGCGACCATTATCGGCCCTGCCTGTAGACCGCCGATACTGAATCTACCCGGACCTTTGCCCAAGGCATCGATCAGGTCGGAGGCAACTTTATTGACACTGTCTGAGTTATCACTGGCCTGACCAATGGCATTCAGCGCCGGCAGCAGTGCCGGAACGGTTTCGATGATTTGTGACGCATTCGCCTCTATCTCCAGAAAAACGTCAGTCAGCTCAGTCAGTTTCTGTTGCACTCCAGCATTTTGCAGCCCCTCAACAGCGAGCGATGAACTGCTTTTTTTCACGCTATCCAGCAAGCGTCTAAAGCGCTCCATATCCTTGCTGAAACCGCCGATAGCCGCTTCCGTGGTCGCCCCGCCCTGCAATACATTCGAGACATTCTTATCGATCCGTCCGGCAAGCATCAACTGCTCCGATGCCAGTTCCACCAGGCCCGCATTAGCACCGCTGTCGACAAGCCTGGAGATCAGTTCGCCGGAGCGCTCTTCCAGCTGCGGAATCAACCCGGTAATGCTGCCGACAAATTCGCGCACCGAAACGATTGACTGCTGGTTTGAAAGAATGTCGTCAGCATTCTGTCCAAGCCGTTGCCAGGCGTCATCCATCGCTTTCAATTCGTTTGCAACTTCCGCCGGTGCAGGCGGCACTCCAAGCGCAGGCACGCCTGCTTTCAATTCGTTGACCAACCGCTCGAATTCGTCGCGTGACGTGCGCAGTTGAATAAGAACCTCCTGCTTTCCGGAAGTCGCCGCCAACGCACTTTTTTCGATTCTCTGGGAAACCACCCGCTGTTCCGAAGCGCGCAACAAGTACTGCTCCTCGTAGCCGGACTGTCTCGCAATATGCACGATCAGGGCCACCAGCAAACCAATTGATAGCAGCAGGCCCAGGGATAAAACCACGATGGGCGTTTTGGAGGTGGTTTTGCTGCCAGCTCCTTGTGCAGACTGTCTATTCATTTCAGATATTCTCCCCAGAGGGCTTTGTATCGTGTTGTATCATTTTTGATTAACTTCAGGATTCAGATGGATAGTTGGGCAGAATCAGACCGAGGCCATCTGGAACTCGGGATCTTCCGCTAATAACCGGACATCAAAAACCCGCCAGCTCTCTTTAGCGACCACGTAGGCCTCCCTGGAATACTTAGCCAAGGCGCCTGATGCTGTATGATCGGCAATACGCTGATCGGGCTTGAAATGGAGGATTCCCTGAACGCCACCAACCAGCAATCCGACACGAGCGCCTTCATGATCCACTACCAGCACCCGACTGCGCTTACCAATGGCAATGGGTTTACCACCCAGAAACATCTGCAGGTCGGTTATCGGCAGCAGGTTGCCTCGAATATTGGCTATACCCAACATCCAGTTGCGGGTGCCGGGCACGCGAGTGATCGATGAAGGTAGGTTGAGAATTTCCTTGATATCGCCAAGCTGCGCGACCACGGGTGTCGACATCAGATTGAAGACGATACCGTCCCATAAGGTATAAGCTTCATCCTGCTGCGGCAGATTTTCCTGCCTGACGCTGCTGCGCCGCTCCATATCCCTGAGCTGAGAAATCAGTTCGCGCGATGAGATCAACGGCTGCTCAGACATTCAACACCACCCTGACCTTGTCCAGCAGATCTTCCGCTGAAACCGGCTTAACAACATAGTCCCTGGCACCCTGGCGCATACCCCAGGCTCGGTCGGTCTCCTGGTTTTTAGTAGAGACCATTATGATTGGAATGTTTGCCGTTTCCGGTGTCTGGCTCAGTTGTCTGGTAGCCTGGAATCCATTCAATCCAGGCATTACCACATCCATCAGAATGAGGCTCGGGTTTGACTCTATAGCCTTGCTCACGCCGCGTTCTCCGTTGTCGGCGGTCATGACCTGATAACCACCACGCTCCAGAATGCCCTTCAGAATGTGCGTCTCGGTAGGCGAATCGTCCACAATCAATATGGTCACCGGCGTTCCATCCATCTGCAGCACCGCACCCTGCGCCTGGGGTTGCGGCTTATTTCGTTTGAAAAATCTTCTCATTTACTGACCGTTTGATTATCTTTGTTAAACATTCGAGGCCGCCTGTATCGATCAAGCCACCTTCAACGCATGTTTTTTAATTGCCCCCAATAACTCGTCCTTGGTGAAAGGTTTGGTCAGATACTGCTCGGATCCCACGATTCGCCCCCTGGCCCGGTCAAACAGACCATCTTTGGAGGAGAGCATGATGACCGGCGTGTGTTTGAACTCTTCGCTGTTCTTGATCAGGGCACAGGTCTGGTAGCCGTCGAGCCTCGGCATCATGATATCGACAAAAATCACATCCGGGCGACCATCCGCGATAAGCGCCAACGCTTCGAACCCATCGGTTGCCGTCATAACGCTGCATCCGGCTTTTTTCAACAAAAGCTCTGCCGTTCGCCGGATAGTCTTGCTGTCGTCGATCACCATGACTTTCAGGTCGGCGACATCTCTATCGAGATCCTTATCCACTCTCTAATTTCCTCTGTTCATTTACGACAATGCCTATTGCCGGAACTACCACTGCAGGGGAGAAAAAACTGCCCGTGCAACTGTCCCGGGATAACAGTGAGTGATACTCGATCCAAACCCGGGTTTGCGGGTAAAGTATCGGCCCGGATCCAGTTTTCTTTAAGGACGATAGCAAGCAAAGGAATGGACCGCAATAAGGAACCACTTTCCTAGCCACGCCGACAAATCCGGCAGCCTCAGGTATCATATCAATATGACAATTTCCCTTGGCGTTGTGATGGACCCGATAGAGTCCATAAACATCAAAAAAGACAGCACATTTGCAATGTTGCTTGAATCTCAGAGGCGTGGCTGGGATATCTGGTACATGCAGCAGGACGATCTGTTCCTTGCAGAAAACCGGGCGTCAGCCAGGATGCAAAAACTATCCGTGGAGGATGATCCCGGCAGCTGGTTCAGCTTGCTTGAGGAGCGGACCGCAGCGTTGGATACATTGGACGTCATCCTGATGCGCAAGGACCCGCCATTTGACATGGAGTACATTTACACAACTTATCTGCTTGAAAGTGCCGAGAAACTTGGATCTCTTATTGTCAACAGCCCTGCCAGCCTCAGGGACTGTAACGAGAAGCTGTTTACCAGTTGGTTTCCGCACTGCTGCCCTGAGACACTGGTGAGCCGAAATCATGAACAGGTTCTCAATTTCGTCAATAAATACCAGGAGGCAATCATCAAGCCGCTTGGCGGCATGGGTGGAGCCTCGATATTTCGCGCCCATGCCGGCGATCCCAATCTCAACGTCATCATTGAAACACTTACCGAGAACGGCAAAAAATATACCATGGCGCAGCGTTTTATTCCGGAGATCCGCGACGGAGACAAGCGCATATTGATGGTCGACGGCCAGGTTGTGCCTTACGCACTGGCGCGCATTCCCAAACCGGGCGAAAACCGAGGCAACCTTGCCGTGGGCGGCAAAGGCGTGGGGATACCCCTATCGGAGCGCGACCGCTGGATTGCCGCGCAGGTTGCTCCCGTGCTCAGGCAGAAGTCGATCCTTTTCGCCGGCCTGGATGTCATCGGCGACTACCTTACGGAGATCAACGTCACCAGTCCCACCTGTATCAGAGAACTGGATTCAGAGTTCAACCTGAATATCAGCGCCCAGCTGCTCGACAGTATCGTGGAAAAACTGCAGAGATGAACGGACCCGCCGTCTGCACGCGTCGGGTGATGATAACGCTGCTGCTCGGGCTGTTGACCCTGGCCGCCGGCTGCTCGCCAAACCAAGCAAGATACGACACCCGTTTCCTTGCTTTCGGCACGTTGATGGACTTGACCATCGTCGGCATCCCTCCTGATCGGGCAGAACAGGCGGCGCAGGCAATCGAGGCCGATTTCCTGCAGATGCACAAATCCTGGCACGCCTGGGACCCTGGTCCACTGGGACGCGTCAACAGGATGCTGGAGAGTGGAGAAAGATTTTCCGCGCCGCCATCGATACTGCCGCTTCTTCGACTGGGAAAGGCCCTATCGATCCAGAGTGAAGGGCTGTTCAACCCTGCCATCGGACGCCTTATAGATACCTGGGGTTTTCACCGCAATGACCCCGGCGGCGGCAGGCCCCCTCCTCCGGAGACCATTGACCGCCTGCTGAAACAGCATCCCAGTATGCTTGACATAGAGATTGACGGTCTGTCGCTACAGGGGACAAACCCGGCTGTAAAACTGGATTTCGGCGCCTTTGGTAAAGGCTACGGCATTGATCTTGCCGTGGAGCATCTGAAAAAAATGGGCATAGAGAACACTATCGTCAACGCCGGCGGCGACCTGCGCGCCATCGGCCTGCGTGAAACCGGAGAGCCCTGGAAAATCGCCATACGCCACCCGGACGGTAACGGCATTGTCGGCAGTCTGGAGATTTCCGGGGATGAAAGCGTATTCACATCGGGCAACTATGAGAGGAACTTTACCTGGGAAGGCAGGCGCTACCACCATATTATAGATCCAAGAACCGGCTATCCATCAGTGGGCTCCGCTTCGGTAACCGTGATTCACAACGACTCGACCACCGCCGATGCAGCAGCGACTGCGTTGTTTGTTGCCGGCCCCAGAGAGTGGCACCGCATAGCTGGCAAAATGGGCATCCGCTACGTACTGCTGATTGCCGAGAACGGCGATTTTCATATGAACCCGGCGATGCAATCGAGACTCAAACTGGCAGATGCCACGAGTCAGAAAATCATCTTAAGTCAACCGTTGGAGTAGGAGCCTAGTGTTGAACATCAGTGCAGACAGGCTAATGAACAGGAGAACCGACGTATCCGACACGGATCGGTTTGGCCTGACCCTGTTCGTTGCTCTGGTGCTGCATGCGATGATCATTCTGGGTGTCGGCTTCAGTTTCGAAAAACCGGAAAAACAGCCATCGCCGCAACGCACTCTGGAGATCATGGTGGTGCGCAATCCTGCCCTGCCCGAAAAGCCTGAACGGGCCGATTTTCTGGCTCAGGTGAGTCAGCAGGGCGGGGGAAGTGAGCAGGAAAAAGTAAAACCGAGCGCCCAGGTGAATCCCCCTGCCCCAAGGAAGGCCGAACAGGTATCTCCCCGGATTCAGCCATCGCCGGCACCCGAAGAACCGGCGGCGCCCGTGCCCCGTGAAGTGCTAAGCCGGCCTACACCGGCAAAAAAGAGAGTGGTGATCGCCAAACGCAAAAAGCCGGTTGAGATTGTCCAAAAAAAGGTGACGGCCGCTCAGTTGCTGGCCAGCACCAGCCGGGAAATCGACCGCCTGACCGCCGAACTCGATCGCAAGAACCAGGCGCGTTCCAAATGGCAAAGACACAAAAAACTCACCGCCAGCACGCGTGAATACAAATACGCAAGTTATCTGGACGCCTGGGTCAAGAAAGTCGAAAGAATCGGCAACCTCAACTACCCGGATGAAGCAAGGCGAAACAAACTATTCGGCAACCTGATTCTGCACGTAGCGCTTGTTGCAGACGGATCCGTTAAAGAGATCAATGTCAAAAAATCATCCGGCCACAAACTGCTGGACGACGCAGCGGTCAGAATCGTTCGTTTATCGGCGCCGTTTGCGGCATTTCCTCCGAATATCAGAAAGGAGACTGACGTTATTGATATCATTCGAACCTGGCAGTTTCGCAATAACAACCAACTCTCATCGAAATAAGCCATTGTTGTAGATACAATAGCAACATGACCAGCGGCACCAATCTGACCAATCACTTTCTGATCGCCATGCCGAGCCTGCAGGACGGCAACTTTTCCCGTACCGTCACCTACATCTGCGATCACAGTGATGGCGGCGCCATGGGAATCGTGCTCAACCGCCCCTCCGATCTCCAGTTACTCGATCTGCTGGCGCAACTGGAGATCGACGAAGGTATTCCTGAAAAGTGTCTACAGCCAATCTATATCGGCGGTCCGGTTCAAGTCGACCGCGGTTTTGTGCTGCACAGCCAGGATAAAGATTGGGAATCGACCGTTGCTATCTCCGACCAAATCGGTATCACCACTTCGCGCGATATATTGCACTCCATCGCCATCGGCGAAGGCCCGGAAAAGAGCTTGATTGCGCTGGGCTATGCCGGTTGGGCTGCCGGCCAGCTGGAGTCGGAGTTAATAGCCAATGCCTGGCTGAACGGACCAGCAGATCTGTACACTCTTTTTGATAAACCCGCCGATAAACGCTGGGATGCCGCTGCCAGGTTGCTGGGGGTGGATCTGAATCTGCTCTCCGGAGAGACGGGACATGCCTGACGCCGCCGCTTTACAGCCGGATGAGCCGGGGCCAGTGATTTTATCTACACGAAACAAGCTATATGTCGACCCTGCTCGGCTTTGACTATGGCACCGCCAAAATCGGCATAGCGGTGGGCCAGTCCATAACCGGAACGGCGACACCGCTGATCACGCTGCGTGCAGTGCAGCAGCGACCCGACTGGCAGCAGATCGGTGATCTGATCGAGACCTGGCAACCCTCGGCACTGGTAGTCGGCCTGCCCTGTGATATAGACGGCTGTGAAACCGAAATAGCCGGCCGGGCAAAGCGCTTTGCCCGTCAGCTGCAGGGGCGTT
>Ga0316201_10002678_pt1 | contig 12782 bp, 14 predicted proteins | sample CS6wburrow_MG_FD_204516 | JGI IMG/M metagenome (GOLD analysis project Ga0316201, IMG submission 204516) | Coastal sediment microbial communities from Delaware Bay, Delaware, United States - CS-6 worm burrow | ecosystem: Environmental > Aquatic > Marine > Coastal > Sediment | place: USA... | reverse complement strand
CCCAGGGCGTGATATTGTCAATGTTTACCCAAAGGAGAGCATTAGACAAACGGGCATTATCACACAAGCAAAATTTCACTGGGATGCCGCAGATGCGGACGGATACGCGGGGTTTACTATCAAGATTTGGCGAAAAAACGGCACCACCTATGACCTTGTAGCCGAGTCGGAAAATCTTACGTCGCAGTTGACTGGTGGGCCCGGAACAGTCACCGTCAGCTTTGCCGGTATTAGCGTGCAGCGCGGTGATTGTGTTGGAGTGCATTTAATCGGCAATAATAACAACATGAAAGGTTCATCCGTTGGCGTAGCCGCTTGCTACTACACAAACGGGGACGCAACCGGTACTGGCGTTGACGTGGAATCATGGACGGCTCTGGCTACATCGGTTTTACCCATTCACGTACTGGATGCTGCGCCACCGATTATCGTTGGGATTGGCGATTCCCTAATGGCAAGAAAGGATAGCTACATAGGGTACGCGACGGGACCAACCGGAACGAACTCGCCAATAGCCAACCTTGAATCTCTTGATTCTCGATTCACGTTTCAGAACATGGGGGTTGGATCGGAAACCACCACAGATGTATCCAGCCGGTTCACCGAAGATTGCATTGCCTTAAAACCACGATATGCGCTGATTTTAGCGGGGACCAACGACCATGCAGCATCCATCAATCAGGCCACATACATCGGCAATATAACGGATATGTGCGATGAATGCGTAACCGCTGGAATTTTGCCGGTAGTCATGTCTATACCGCCCTGTTCTGCGGGGTCTACGGCGAAGATGCAAGCGCGGGATGCGTGGACGGCAGCACTGCGGACAGAGTTAAACACCAACTATCCCACGGCTATCTTTGTGGATGTTGACCATGCCATAGGCGAATTTAGGGGTGGCGGTGACGCGGGTAACCTGTGGGATATACAGGCGGCCTATGACAGTGGCGACGGTGTGCATTTTACGGATGCTGGTATCAGCGCCATTGCTGAAGTCATTTACAACCAGATTTTCGCATACGTTAAACCGAACACGGATAATCAAATGCTTGTGTTGTTCAAGGTGGAGTTGACGGATAAACAAATTAGCGCCTTGGAGAGAGCAAGCATTACGAGTTACATTCGGGGGCTATAATGGTGCGTCATCGCATGGCCGGGATTGAGGACGACGCAGAAGCCAAGATTGAAGAGGAGAACTGAACATGAGATTCGCTTTGCTTTTGACCCTGTTTGTAATGGGCGTTTGTTGGGCCGAAGAGGAACCAACCCCAAATTACGCTCTCAAGATCATCGACCCGTGCGCCCAACACACCATCAAGGGTGAGGCTGTTCCTGCTGAGAAAGCGGATAAGCCCGTGCTGGTCGTTATCCAGATGTCACGCACCGTTGCTAACGAGACGGACAACAAGACGAAACCCAAGCTGGATAAGGACGGGAAGCCGGTCATGGACGCAGAAGGCAACCCAATCCATGAGAAGGTGCCCCTGACCGCTAACGAACGGTTAGAGCACTACCTGGCCAGGGCTCAGGCCTACATTCACCTCCAGAGAGAAGCACTACAGAAGGCCGATCCTGCTACGGCAGAAGCTGCGGAGATTGAGGCCATACGGGAGAAGTATCGACGGCTGAAGAAGAAACCCGAGATTGATGCGGTCGTGGTCCCTGAGCCGGTTCAACCGTAGGAGAACTTCATGTCTTCTATTGAATATACTAAGAGAGTGGGCAGTGTGTTGGTTCTGTCTACGTATAAGCTTCCGGACAAGAAGGCTTATGCGTTGGTAGCTGTTCTGCATCATGCTAAGGCTTGTGCTGAAGAGTTCGCACAGAAAGAAGGCGTGCCTCTTGCGGGACGTAAGGGGTTCGTGAATAAACTTGTCGTGTTCCGTAGTCCCAGAGAGATGGACGATCTTACGCTCGGTTCCGGCGAACAGTATTACAGCGGAAAAGTGACAGCGCGCATTAACTTTGGCATCCAGCGCGTGTTACTTGGAAGGCTGGACGTGATGGATCTTCGAACAGAGATTGGGAAGTGGTTCTTGTATCCCAAGGGCCATCAATGGGGGCAGAACCGAGAGCAGGACAGAGAGCTTCTCCGCAGCGCGGAACGCTTTGCGCGGTTCTGTGTGCGGAAGTGGGAGGAGTAACGATGAAGATGCCAAACCTGCCCAAAGGCAGTTGGAAGACAAGCACGGTAGGCTACGCGCTCATGGTTGGTGCGCTCGGGTTGGTGTTCATAGGGCAGAACATCAATATGGAACAGCTCGAACCCTTCCTCATCCTGCTCACCGGGTACGGGTTGACCATGTCCCGTGATGATGACAAATCGTCCGAAGATGTAGGAGCTGCGAGCAAAGAAGAGGAGTAGGACATGGTCCGCACAGCTAGCAGATCCGTCGTAACTTACGCTGTACTTGCTACGACACTTGGAGCAATTCTCCTAACCTGCGGAGGTTGGTTCGCTATAGAGTGTTGGGCACGGCAGGAACACGCCCTCCAGCAAGGCGATAACACGCAACGAGAGTTCGAGTGTGATAAGGCGCAGAGTAAAGGACATCGTGATTCCATACAGTTACGAGTAGAAGCGGTCGAGACTGATATCTCTACTATGCAGGGAGATATCAAGACAATCCATACGGGGCAGATCCAGCAACAATTCATGATGCTTCGAATAGAAGAAGAACAGAAAGCGCAACGAGCGCTGACGGAACGGATACTGGAGAAGCTCGAAAACAGATGAGAGCGAGCTTCCGTACAGCGGAGAAACGCACGCCTTGGGCTATCCAAGCCTTGTGCAATGGATGCGGACCCAGTGGATTAGGGAAGCTCGTACCGGATTTCAATTCGTGTTGGGCACGTGCAGGAGACAAACACGATTGGGAGTATACGGAAGGTGGAACGCTCATCGACATGATGCGAGCGGACTTCCGGTTCCTCGCTCGGCTGCTAATGTGCGCAGCCGATGCGAACTGTTGGAAGTGGATCTATCTGTTCCCTTGTGCTGTGATCTACTTCGCGGCAGTATTTTTGTTTGGTTGGTTCAACTTCCATTGGAGATGGAAGCCTCGTGCCCACGAGGAGATGCTTGAACTCGCTCGAAAGGTTCTTGCTAAGGAGGAATGATGCGTAACTACGAAGAAGCGCGAACATGGTTGATTCAACAAGGCATGGACCCGGACAGAATCACTCCGGAAGACATCATTGCAGCGGACTGGGAGCCTTCTGACCCGTTAAGCCAGTTTGAGCCTACCCCCAATCGTCCGCGCGAGGAAGTCAAGACTGACGTGCAGATGCTCAAAGAGGAAACAGACCGATTCGGCTGGACGCCATTGGCCTTCAAACTACTCAAGCGTATTGGTGGTTACTTTGCTGCGGGGATGCTGCTCCTCGTATTACTCTGCGGATGCACAGGTTCCCAAAAAGCGGCAGAGATCCAAGGCAAGCAGAGCGCGGAAACGACCATCCTCGTCAACGAGTACGAAGAGCTCGTCGAGATGTTCATCGAGGATTGGCGACAGCGTGAGTGGGCGGAATCCGAACGCGTGCTTAAGGCTGCGTTGGCTTCGCACACTAGGACGGTGGAGGTAATCGAGGAGAAGCAGGTTCCTTGGAGGGTGGAGGAAGGCGTCGTTAAGGAGCTCAAGACTGTCAAGGAAAAGAAGAACGAGCAGATTGTGGATGCAGGCTACTTGCCTGTTTACGAAGCGCTCAAGCTCCTGCATATCCGCAAAGTAGAGAACAAGATCGCACAGTGGCGCAGCAAGTTGGCCGTAATGCACAGACGAGCAGCTGACATCGCCATCTACAACGAAGCTCTGCAAGCCTTCTACGAACGGAAGGCTGCGAACTTCGAACAGCTCATGAAGTTCACGGATGAAAGCCTTGACTACTTCGAGCAGTTTTACTTCAACAAGAAGAAGTCAAGCGGGAAGCCGAAAGCGGAGGTGGTTGGCGTACCATGACTCTTCTCCAGCTCGGACTCCCGCAGCGGGAGTTCGGGGATGATTGGTTTAGAGTGTACGTTACGTGCCCTTGCTGCCATTCAAAAGACGTGCGGCGAGGGCCAGTGACTGGTGGGGTGTGGTGTTTCTCTTGTAGGAGGCGATTAGACTGTGGCACTGAACTCAGACGTAGCTAATCAACTCCCTCGTCAGGCTATGGCTATTTACGGGGAGACCGGTTCCTACCATGATACCTCTGAAGGCACGGATACGAACATCACTCTCATTGCGGATCGCGGTAGTCGGCGTCCTGTGTTCGAGCCGGACGCAACCTCAGAACGATTGATGATGGACTTCTTAGTTAAGGTTGCGGATGTAGCATCACCGGCGGACGCTTATTTGTCCGCTGCACAGGATTACATCGTGTTCGAAGGGACAACTTGGTACGTGAACCGCATTCTGGAGCGGAACGTTGGTGGGCTGCATCGGCTGCAATGCTCTACGAGTCCGCTGCGCAGCACGGGATAGGGAGGTAACGACTCATGGCTTGGAGCACTACAAAGGATGCGTTCCACATGCTCACTGGCATTACGCATGCTGGAGGAGCCTTAAACGGAGCGAAGGGCATCCGGCAGAGCAAGCAGGTGGTTCGGAACATCATCAACTCGGACGGGGAGAAAGGACCAACGGGTCGTCCCGTCCAAAGTGTGGATGCTACGGCAGTCGCACGGTTCCTTGACTTGAACAGCATTGTCGATGAGGACACGGCAGCTGGGAACCTTGTCGCTAGTTTTACCAAGGCGAATGGGAACAGTGGTAGCATTACACAGAATAGCATGCTCGGGGGCAGTTGGGACTTTGACGGTGAAAACGCTGATGGAGGCATGGCCGTACAGCAGATCTTCGAGGTTGAAGGTTCTACACTCACCATCACAATCTCGCAGTAAGTTACATGTAGCTGGGCGTTAGGGAGGCTTCAATGGCTAAGGTGGTGATTGGCAAGCCGCGTATCGTGAAGGAGAAAATCTCCGCAGGACCAGAGGTTGACTTCACTGAATCGCTCTGGCAGCCAACTGGAACAGCTGATGCCGTGTTCTACTTGGGAGAACGCGTCGCAGGCCAGAAGAAGGAAACGTTCAAAGACGGAGAGGAAGAAAAACTTGTTTGGATGAAGGTAGTTACCGTCCCTTCTCAGGAAGAGGATGCAATGCGTTACCTCAAACCTTGTTCGGAGGAGTGGCATTACAACTACCCCGGACGGCATGGATTGACAACGTGTCCTTCCATTAAGGGTAGCACAGGGTACATCCCCAAGGAACTCCGTGACAAAGCGAAAGAACTTGGCGTGAAGATCCTGCATCAGATATGCAGTGAATCTCCTCTGGCCGAAGATCCACGTGCGATCCAACGAGGCAAGGATGTGAAGTGGGTCAAGACGAAGGAGGGTATGTGGTGCGTATTCTTGTTAAAATCCTCCTGAGGGTGCTTGGGGTTTTAGGAGCAGTGTTAGGATTAGTCCTGTTTGTGCTTTGTGGACCACCTCACTTGCTGACCACAGGAGCTCTCGCTTTTGCGCGCTGGTGCGTCGGAAACACGGAAAAACAGGAAGAAGGCCCGGACATCCCGCCGATTGCAGCCGATGTGTTCGCTCCACAGGACTGGTGCGAATTCGGCAAACTCGGTTTAGCCCTTCTCCAGCGTGAACTCTTCCTACGGAGAGCGGACTGTCCCTGCGAGATTGAGGTGATCGAAACTCGTCCTAACATAGAGAAAATGGAAGTCGTCGTTCGCGTTCGTAGTATGTATAGCTACGAAGGCGCGGAAGACATGATGACTGCCTATCAACGTGGAGGGAACTTTAGGTTGGCAGGCAAGGTTCGGACCGAAATGGCGGACCGACAAGTTAAGCTTCTGTCCAAACAACAGCAGATAGGCTAACCGCCCATGGGCAACTTGGTCATCACGGGAGCGAGCGCGCAGACGTTCAAAGCGCTCATCAATAACCCGACTGGTACTGCGGACAAGTATTATTTACGTTGTCCGCTTCCGGGAGGTGAGGTTCGTGCTTGGCAGCGAAGAACCGCTCCTGCGGTAGATGGTACAAAGCGGAAGGATGGAGGCTTCCGGATGCGGCAGCACGGACCCTTCCGCGTATTGATCGTAGCGGCAAGTGAAGGAGCGCTCGAGACTTCGTTTCAGGCCATTAAGTCCGCGCTGGAAGGGCGTGTAAGCGGGTGCACCATCGCGTATCCCGGTGGAGTTATTAGTGCGGACGAGTGCTTTCTTGTGGATGGGTATCCTCGGCAGGTCACTGACAGAGACCAAGATCCTGCTAGTACCAACTGGTATGTAGAAGTCGAACTCCTCTTTGAGGAGAACTGACCATGCCTAGTCGAATCGAGATGAACGTAGCACGATCTGTTCTCGCTACGTTACGCGGAGCTAAACGTACTCCACAAGGTGACGCAGCTGCTCAAGCAGCCAGAAGGGTGCTGGACGGTTCCGGCTCCTCCGCAGATATGGAGGTCCTCCGGAACTATCGTGGCATTCGCCGTACCCCCGGACATCGCACGGTACGTAAAGGTGTCGGGTTAGTCCGGCAGGCACAAGGGACGTTCGGTGCAGTGTCGAGAGATGTGGAGCTTGCCGCCGGAGGGGACTTAGGCGCACAAGTCCGAGCAGGCTTTACGATGGTGGATCAGGTTACGGGCGCTATTGCGCGTAACCGCAAGCATCTGACCAAACTCGGTGAGGGTATTGCGAAACGTGTAGGACTCGACCCTTCGCTCGCTAGCAAGTTCGTACAGGGACTGAGCCAAGCAGGGAAGTTCCTCGGTGCTATTGGCGTCGCCGTGACTGCGGTGACTTACACAGGGTTAGCTTATGCACGTGCGCTTGGAGAAGGAGCTAAAGCTGAAGAGCAGATGCGTAAGCAATGGTGGCAGATCAATAGCAGACACGAAGCGAACCGACTAGAAGGGTTGGCTCGTGGCGAAGCAGAGTCCGAACGCTGGATTGCAGACACCGGTATCGGGTTCGTTGATGACCTCCTTCGCGCGCGTACATCCAAACGAGCAGCCGACAAGATGAAGCAACTCGCCGTACTTAACGAGCGACGACGCAAGCTTCTCCTCCAGCCAGGGAGCCAGTCTACGGCAAGAGTGATGAGCGACTACGGCATCCCTCTCAACATGTTAACGCCGGAAGAAATCAACCAAGCAATAGACAAACAGTCTGACGCGTTGAGTCCGGAATCATTGCGCAGACTTGACCAAACCGGACGAGGGTTGGGGAATAGTTTCACGGATGAGCTAACTATCTATGAAAGCGAGTTCAAACGATTTGCTCAGACGCAGTATAACGAGATGACGATGCTGGAGCGTAGTTGGTATGAGATGGATCCGGAGGGCTACCGGAATAAATGGTTGATGAAACTCCGGCAACGTAAGATGGACTTCGCCTACGGACGCCTTGAGGCGAAGGCCAAAGCTGAGATGAATGCGTTGAGGTTGATGTCCCCTAAGCAACGCCATGATCTAATGATTGAAAGAGATGAAGCACTTGCCGAGAACTTGCAGTACCGCTCTCGGCATGCATTGGTAATCCCGGATTAGGAGTTCACGATGGGCAAAGCATTGATCATTTCAAAGGCGAGTAACGCTTCCTTTGGAGATTGGAACTCCCCTGAGCTTTACGATGCAGAGTCGTTTTCCGTTCATGATACTGAGTTCCCCGTTGAGGTATTTGCACGTCGTCCTGTTGCAGATGAACTTCTCTACCTACAGACGTTAGCACTAATGGGGTTGACCAGCCTGCGCGTCCGCAACGACAGCGGAGTAGGCATGTCGGAAGGAGACTTAGTTTACGTCTCCGCGTTCACTGCCTTAGTAGAAGAGGGCGACGCCAGCACGCAGCTATCCAGCTGGAGCATTGACGGGGCAACGTTCCTGAACACCTCTAAGGGCAGATTGTTCTGGACGCTTTCGAACAGCGGGACTACGCGGACTGTCAACATTTACAATCACCAAAACCAAGACGGAACCTACCCGACGGAAGCCCTCGTTGCTACGGGTAATCGTTCCGGTGATGGTGCTATTACACTGTCGGAGCAGAACAGTAGTGGTATCTCCGGTTCGGTGACCGTAGCTTACACAGCTGATGACACTGATAGTGCCAACATTCTATATCTTAATGTGTTTGACGTTACGTTAGCTGACGCAGATGACTCCACAAAACTAGCGGAGTTCGTGTTAGGTGAAGACATTGCGGACGCCGCATACGGATACGCACACCGATTCATAGAGATAACAGGACTGGACACTTCCGGAGCAGGTTCCGTTGGGGATGCTGCCTACCTCTCTGGAACGGCGGGAGCATTTGCATGGTCCGTGGGCGCAAAGCACCAGCGCGTCGGTTGGTGCACCCTAAAAGACGCTACCGACGGCAAGATACTATTCATGCTTCCCGGAAGGCACTCATTGCAACCAGATGACGTAACGCTGGAGATGAATAGCTCTACTCATAGGCTCCAGCTAACGGATGGGGTTGCGGACGAGATCCTAACAGCTAGTCTGTCCGTAGGAGCGGAAGGCGGTTCTGATGACATCATCGTCACTATCCAAATTAAAGACGCACAAGGCAATAACCTTTCGAAGGAGGTTCTGCTGGAATGTTGGGTAGCGGACTCCGCGACTGGTTGGGAGTGCTCAACTGCGCCTGATGGTGGAGTGAGCGTGACGACCGGAGTCGCTGCCGATGTTCTTACGGCAGGTAAACGACTGAGACTGATCACGACTGCGGGTGGAGCAGGAGCTGTACAGCTCATCGATAGCGGAACCCCGACTTACTACCTACGGGTTAAGGTTGGAGATAAGGTTTACACCAGCGGAGCGATCACGTTCGCGTAGGAGGCAGGGATGGCGCTCAGCTCAGTTCCGGGATGTGCTCCGGCTTACTTACTCGTCGAGAAAAGGTTCGTTCCTATTGACGACTATGCGGGATTCTTGCAGTTACGCGCGAAGAGCGGCTGGGGCGATAAGTGGTGGGTCTTGTTGGTGGATGGAGTGCTGCAAGCTCCATTCCAACTACCGGATGACAGCACGGAACCAATCCCAATCGAGTTCAACCCGAAGTTCGACACGCATACTATTTACGCCATTCCGTTAGGTTACTGGTCGTACATCCCTCCTAGCGCCAAGCTGGACTTAGTACGGAACTTCTTTGAGCTTACGTTCGGGACTGCACTGGATGTGGAGTGGGATGCTGAGCTTACCTTCGATGATCGGAATACGAGCAGCCAGCTGTCTAGCTGGTCGTTGAGTGGTCTGCGTAGGTTCACGAATGGGCGTCCTGTTGAAGGCTGGAGTACGCGGATGCGCCTTGACATCGTGCTCACCAATAATGGAGGGGACTACACGCTCCAGCTGTACGACCGTACTCAGTTACTCGCAGAGGGCACCAGAACAGGCAATGGAAGCATTACACTAACCGAACAGAATAACAGTGGAGTGACTGGGTCCGTTACTGTGGCTTACTCTGCGGACATCGTTGCAGGGGATAACGCTTGGGTAGAAGTACGTTGGCCTTCCCAGTACTTAATCTATGAAGGGGACTCCCTCCTCGCTACTGTAGATGACAATGGGCATGGTAACACGCAGAGCACACGACTCGAAGAGATCGGTAGTGGTTCTCACAGCATCAAGATGAAGGTAGTCACTGACTGCGCACAGACCAGTGGGTTTGGTTCCGCAACGGCAAAGACGGTTCCGTTCCGTCCCCCTAGTCCGGCTTCCCTTGCGTACCTTGACGGTGACTGGACCGACACGAGGCTCACCTTCTCCAGCGGGACTCCTGCGTGGACGGGCAGTTCGGCTAAGTCGTTACGGCAGTGGGTGGTACCGTCAACAGGTCCAGCGGGATACGCTTACGAGTGTACCGTTGCGGGTACAACGGACAGTGGAGAACCAACTTGGCCAACGACAGAAGGAGATACGGTCGTAGACGGAGGAGTAACGTGGACCTGTAGAGCACAGGTGACGTACCGCGTCTACGACAGTGAGCTTGATGAACCTATAAACCTCGACGCAGCAAGCAAAACGGCGAGCGCAGCGACAGGAACTATTACTGTCGCGTTGGATAGCTTGGCTTCCGCAGCTGCGGGTAAGCGTAGAATTCAAGTTAACGCTGTGTGTGATGGAGCAGAAGACCCAGAGGGTATGGTTCTGGAAGTTGAGTACGACAGTTCAGGCGACGTGGTTCAACCGGGACCTAACAGTCCGACCTTCTGGCGTCAGAGCGTTGTTGGTAGGTTGGTTACCGTGCACTACAACTACAATGGAGCGGGAGACCAAATCACTCCGGATAGTGTTAAGCTCTGGGTGACTCAAGACGGGTCCACTCCAGATTGGGATAACCCGGATGCTTCGGAGTCCATTTCAGCTCGCGATGATTATGGAGTTGTGTCGGGTAACATTAGCTTTACGGTTGCGGCCGATGGGTTCTTCAACATTATCGTTCGGGTAGCGGATGCAAACGGCAATTTATCTCCGAACACCACCGAGGAAGGTCCTGAGTGGTTCGGGGCTGGTCTGCCGAGTGTTCCAACTCCACGTGTAGAGGTAGCGGCTTAATGGGTTCACCTTCGAGTCAGAGCTTGGGTAAGGCTGGTGGGTTGGCGGTCGTGTCGTCTTCGCTGAGCGCAAGCGATAGCGCAGGGAAGGCCGATCGTATTGTAAGCTGGATTGAGGCGCCTCGTATCTCTTGGCTATCCGAGTGGACTAACGTCGAAGAGATCATGGATCCTATTGGCGCTAAGCCGGGATTCGCTAAATTCGCCGTGTCTGTCGCGACGGGCCATGAGAAGATGAACGCGGTTGCGTTAGGTGCTCCGTGGAAAGACATACTGCATGGAGCTTCCGTCGCATTAGGCCGACAACGTGCAGGCTATCAAACGCATTGGTTCTGGCTGGGTAAGGTCGCGATAGTGGATGCTGATCTTGAAAGCGATAGCCTCCTCATCAATGCTAAGGACTGGAGATGTGAACTGACCGACGTTCGGATGGTTGGTTCATTCGTAGTAGAGCCCAACGAAAGCTCCAACAATATCAAATGGAGACAAGGTTGGCCACCCGTCTTTAACGAAGGCGGACGCCCGAACATGATGCTCAGTAAGGTAACGGACGCCGATGGAGTGCTGATCCCTGGCTTTGCTCCAGCTCCGGACTACGGACTGGAGGACGATACCGAGCCGAATAGCCCTGAAGTTAGTAAGGAGCAGTGTCAACTAGCTGCGTGTTACTGGACGTTCTCTTGGATAATGCGTTACTTAAGCATCTTCTACGGTCCGGGGGCGTCGAGTTACTACACGGGAGCGCAGTCTGTTCCTAAACTCTGCCCGACCGGTATACACTGGCCGAGGGGGCTTGGTGCGCAGGTAGATTCCGAGAGCGATCAATATTGGGACGAAGGACGTGGACAGTCGCGCGGTTCTAGTAAAGGAGAGCGTCGGAAAGGCAGAGAGCTGAACGCTGATGGAATGAGCGTACTGGATGTGATTGAGCTAATGGTATCCACTGCGGGAGGGTACTCTATCGGTTGGGAAATGCGTGGAGCACATAACGGTGGAGGAGGGGTCGATCCTACGAGCGTGTTGAGCCTCGTGCCCTCTACATATCGTGGAGGGGTTGGGCGGACGCTGGACTTTATTCAGGGTGGAACCGTTGACGAGCGCATCCCTAACGTTGGAGGTCGGTACTTCACTAAGGGTCACTACTTGGAAGATTCGTCTGATATGGTGACTAGCGCTTACGCGGTCGGAAGTCTTGTTAAGATTGAACGTCGGGTAGATACTACTGTGTATCTAAAGCGGAAGTGGAGCGACGACGAGGAAGAAGCGTTAAGGACTACTGGAGACGCACAGTCCGTCGCTACTGCGGAAGGCGCGAGGAAGCTGTTTGGGTTGTATCCGCAGGTATGCGCTTACTACGCGCTCGACGAAGACTTCGACTTCCAAGAGAACACGAGTGAAGCGAATGAAGGTCGCGCAGCAATCCCGCGTCCCATTATGCCGCACCTCCTCAGCTGGATAGGTGGGGTTGCGTTGGACTATGCGATGGCGCACCATCCCGTCCGGGTAGAAGTAAGCGATGACGGTGGTACGACCTGGGTGCCTACTACGGAGCTCATGCGGCTCTCCGTGCTGGACGACGGGACAATCGACCTTACAGCATTGCGCGAGCTTGCGATAAGTACGTCGGCTAACTCTCCTCCGGGGAGTTGGTTCTGGGATGACGATGCGGACCCTTGGACGTGGAACAAGTTCGCGCCAACCGACATCCGCATGACGGTGGCCATCCCCTGTGACCATCGCCTTACCGCAGTGTGCAAGCTGGTGGGAGATAACCTTACTTCTACATACGACGATCTCGTACAAAGCATAGATGCGGATCGTATTCATAGCAGCCTTGAGCAGCAGAACGTTCTCGACTTGAGAGGGTTGTACCACCTTTGGTTACGCTACGGGTCTTACCCTCGACCAGCGAGCTCGTTCAGCGAACCGCAAGCGGAGGACCGTAACACGCGAGAGAACGCGCTCCGGAATGATCATGCGTTGCTACGGTCCCATGTGCGTCGTCACATGTATCTTAACGGTAAGCTCAAGCGTGGAGGCTACCTGAGCAGTCCGCAGATACTAACGACTATCATGCAAGGTGCACAGATACAGAACCTTCGCCGTTGGACTGGGGACTCTATAAGCTCATTGGTCCCGTTACACTGTTCGGTACGAGCACGTAGGTTTATTCAGAGCGAGAGTTCGGATGTAGACGTAGAGACGGAGCTTTGGTT
>Ga0316201_10002676_pt1 | contig 12783 bp, 6 predicted proteins | sample CS6wburrow_MG_FD_204516 | JGI IMG/M metagenome (GOLD analysis project Ga0316201, IMG submission 204516) | Coastal sediment microbial communities from Delaware Bay, Delaware, United States - CS-6 worm burrow | ecosystem: Environmental > Aquatic > Marine > Coastal > Sediment | place: USA: Delaware... | reverse complement strand
CTAGTTTTGAATCTGAATGAATACCAATTGGAATTGCTAAGGCTGTTGGGAAAAGATTATGAACAATTATATTCCGATTCTGGATAAAGGTGTGCGGAACGTCGGATTAATAATTAATACGATGTATTTAATATTCAGCATTGTCATATTATTTATGAACATCTGAACATGAAACGCAATTTGACCTTTTCAGTTTGCTTTGTTACCTTGACCATTTCAATAAATAACATTCACAGGAGAAAATGACTTATGAAAAAGCGACAGCTATGCCAACTCATCCCAAGAGGCGTGTTGATATTGGGATTCGTGCTTGGAACCTCCCTATCTACGGGAATTGCAGCGGCCCAAGAATTCTCTCAAGTAGCTGCTATCACCATCAACACCACGACGACGGAGTCGAGCGGCATATTAGGGCCCATTTTCCTTGTTGAGTCAGGAGACGAATTTGGTGCCATTGTGGTATTGAACGACACAGGCCATTACGACATCTATGTTGGCATGGTCAATGTTGCGAATGACAACTTCTTTTTCTTTGATGCCAAGGGTGTTTTGGCACCATGGAGACTGGATGAAGGCCTACTTCCAGCCAAATTCCGAGACAATGTGAATTTGGCGCACTTGTCCGTTAAGGATAGGGTGATTGAATTAATCCCCAGAACGCCCTTTGCAGGGCAGAAGGGTTATTACGTTATGGCCGTGCTTTTATGTACGCCCGGCCAATATGAGTTCAACATTGCAGATTTATTTGAAATTAAATTCAACTAGGAGGAGAAAGCATTATGAAAAAAGCCTACTTTACAGGCTTGTGGCTAAGCCTATTGTTAATCCCCGGACTCACAATAGGGGGCCCACCAAGCTATACGGGACACAATGTTGATCTCGATCCGGGAATACAGGTGATCGATAACCCTAATGGTTCGGCACTGGTCAGTGGTTATTTTAAACTGTTTAATAACCAAGCGCCTTCTGATGTGTTGTATCCTGCTGATTTTACAGTCAAAGTGGATGGCAATCCGGTACAAGCCACGATTGTTAGACCCCCTAAGCCCAAGGCGATGGCCGATGTGGTGTTCTGCATGGATATTTCCGGCAGTATGAGCGACGAAATCCGAGCCGTTAAAGCGCATACCCAAGCTTTCGTTAACAAGTTAACCAGTCAACATTTTGATGTGCGACTGGGTTTGATCACTTTTGGTCAACACCCCCAGCCTTTTCTACGTCAGCGAAACAATGGGCATTTTTATGCCACTGAACAGGATTTTATTAATGAAGTCAGTGGTTTAAATGTAAGTGGGGGCACTGAGGAATGGTTTGATTGTTTGGTACAGGCCTCCCAATATCCTTACCGTTATGGCGCAGAGCGCATTACCCTCTTGATCACGGATGAAAATGGCAACCCCAAGCAGTACAACATCAATAGCGCCATGCCCGTGGTCAAAAATAATGCCTCAAAAGTCTATGGGATTTCCAATGGGCGTTTGAGCAATGTTGTTCAAGCTGTGACTCAAACCAATGGGCAGCTTTACAATATTCATGATCCCTTTGAGAGCATTCTTGATAGCATCGCGAACAGCATTATTAACACTTACAGCGTTTCGCTGCTCACCCATGTTGGCCCTGGCGAACACTGGTTACATGTCACACCCAGTGCCAATGAACCCGGTGGTGAAGACAAAGAACCGTTTAAAATCGGAGCCAATCCCGTCATCTCGCTTTCTCAAGTTACCCAAGATATGATTAATCAAGGGGTGATATTGGGGACAAGCCCTTTGAACATTGAAGCCAGTGTGACTGATCCTGATGGCGGCAGCATTCAAACGGTCAATATCAGTTGGCTGGATCCGGCAGCGATACCGACTACCAATGCGATGAGTACGGGCGGTGCCAACCTGTATAACTATACTTATGGCGGTACACTGAACGTCAATGACTGTTTTGCTTTCGCCATTCAAGCGATAGACAATGAAGGTCGCAATACCAGCGTTCCAGCCAATCAAGGCAATGCCCCAGGCGGCCAATGGCGAATTTGCGCCGAAGATCCCACGCCTGTGATCGGCACTATCACGCCCGATACTTACGACTACCAGCAGCCCGTCTCTGTCAGCGCGCAGATCAACGATGTACCAAGTGGCCCAGCCAGCCTAGCAGTTACCCTGAAATACCGTGAAACCGGTGAAGTCCTTTGGGGCAATATGCCCATGTCTGAAAGTGGCGGCCTGTTTACGGCCACAATACCTGATCTCGTTGCCGGTTTTAAAGGCCTTGATGTCGAAGTGGTGGCTCAAGATATCAGTAATAATGTCTCCACAAAAGGCCACACGCTGGCAGTCAATACGGTTCCCGTCAGCATTATTGATGTCACGCGACACACTGATACGCTTGATACGGGGCCTTTCGCCATTCATGCCATCGTTGCTGGACTGGATACAACCAGTGCTGGACAAGTCGATTTAGTCTACACCATCAATGGGGGGACGGCCACAACGCTACCCATGACACAAGCCGTAACGGGTGCCAACGCCTCCTTGTCTTCTCAGACGAATCTCTATATTGAACGCATCCCAACCGTTAATCTTGGCGAAAAGGTGTGCTACTTTGTTCAGGCCAGTAATCCAACTGCCAATACACAATCTCAAGAACACTGCTTTGAGACACTACAACCTGCGGCACCTTTGAGCATCACGCCCACATCAGCCATTATGGCCGTTGGCGATAACGCCTTAGAATTTATGGCCGCCGGAGGCTATGGCACTTATGGTTGGAACACCTTGAACGGCAGCCTGTCCACAACACTCGCTGATAAAACCCTTTACACGCCGACTTTAGCCGGTTCTGATAAACTCAGTGTTCAGGATTTAAAAGGCTTTACCGCCACAGTCATTATCAATGTTTTACCCGCCTTAACCCTTGATCCGGCCGTTGACGGCAAGCATTTCTCACCGACTTCAACGCTGCAATTAACCGCCAGTGGTGCCGAATCGCCATATCAATGGAAAATTGATGGCGCGACTTCCCAAGTCTCTGGCAATGACAATGAAAGTGTTGAAATCACATTAGGTGCCGAACCTGCCACCATTCAAGTGACATTGACAGATGCCAAAGGGCGCACTAAAACAGCCACCTTCAACAATGATGGCCAATTAAACATTGAACCCGCCGGGCCTGAAATCACAGTCATTCCCGATTCAGAAACGCCCTTCACTGCCCTAGGGGGTGATGGCACTTACATCTGGACAGTCGTCGGCGGTGATGTCGATGCTCCCAATGCCGCCAATGTCACCTATCAATCACCTGGTTTACCAGGGGTTTATCATCTGACAGTCAGCGACAGCAGCGGTGCTTCGGCCTCTGTCACCGTCAAATCGGGCCAACCCTTACGGATAACACCACATTGCGCCCGTATCCAACGCGATGCCAAGGCTGAATTTAAGGTGATCAGTGGCACACCACCCTATCAGTGGGAAGCGAAATTTGGCATGTTATCGGCCACCACTGGTGAGCATGTCAGTTTCACGCCAGAATCCAATCAGGGGCTTTATGAGATTACAGTCCATGACAGTGCGGGTGCCCTAGCCGATTTATGTGTGCAAGTGACCGATATTTTTGTCACGCCCGCTAACGCCACGCTCTCCGTTAATGAAACCGTACAACTGGAAGTCACAGGCGGTAATGGCGATTACATTTGGACGGCCAACGTGGGCACGGTTTCACCCAACACCGGCAATCTGATCACTTACACAGCCCCAGGCCAACCCAATAACGCCATTGTGACTGTTCGAGATAGTGTCGGCAATGAAACCACAGCCAGTCTACAAATCCGTGAAGGCTGTTATATCACGCCCGCTCAAGCCATTCTTTCAGTCAATGACAGCGTGCAACTGACGACTGTTGGCTGTAATAACCCCACTTGGACAACCACCTCCGGTTCACTTTCTTCAACCAGCGGTAACCAGATCACTTATACGCCCACCGGCCAACCGGGTATAACGGATACCGTCAAAGTGATAGATGAGGATGGTAGGCAGGTGAGCGCCACCATAACGATCCCAGAAGCGTGTTCGATCAGCCCTCAACAGGCGACTGTCTCTGTTAATGGCACAGTGGAACTGACTGCCGTCGGTTGCTTAAACCCAACTTGGACAGCCACCCTTGGCACAACCTCTCCGTTCAATGGAAACACAATCACTTACACCGCCCCCGGTCAACCGGGTCAAACCGACACCATCACGCTTACTGATAACACGGGTCAACAGGCCAGCGCCACAATCAGCATTCCAACAGGTTGTGCCATCACACCTGAAGTGGCAACAGTCGCTATCAATCAGACCGTCCAACTCACCGCCGTCGGGTGTCAAAACCCAACTTGGACGACAGGCCTTGGCATCCTGTCTCAAACCACGGGTAACACGATCACTTACACGGCCCCAGGCCAACCCGGGCAAACTGACACGGTAACCCTCAACGATAGCGATGGACAACAGGCAGCTGCCACAATAATCATCCCGACAGGCTGTTCTGTGATACCCGCTACCGCGACAGTATCTATTAATGAAAGCTTAGCACTCAGCGCCGTTGGTTGTACAAACCCATCTTGGACAAGCTCTATCGGCACACTGTCCGCAACAACGGGTGAACAGATCACCTATACGGGCACACAAGAAGCGGAAGCTTTGGTGACTATCACTGATAGCAGCGGCCAACAGGCCATTGCCACAATCCAAGTGATCGTACCCCCACTGACAATCAGCCCTTCTGCCACCGCCGTCGATGTCAGCCAAACCCGTCAGTTCACAGCCCAAGGCGGAGATGGCAACTACAACTGGACAGTCGTCACCGGTAAATTGTCTTCACCTACCGGAGAAAGTGTCACTTACACCGCCCCAGACTCAACCGGTGAAGATACCGTAACTGTGACTGATAAATCCGGTCACACTGTAGTCGCCAAAATACGTGTCGAACGCTCTGAGGGCACCTTTACCATTACGCCAGTCAAAGTCAATATGCCTACTGGTGGCACGCAACAAGGATTCAAAGTCAATAATGCACGAGGCCAAGTACATTGGACAGCCTCAGCAGGTAGCATCACAGACGCAGGCCTTTACACCGCCCCGGCGAGCAGTGGCAGCTATAAAGTCATTGCCACCGACTACACCAGCGGCCGGACTATCGAAGCCACTATTATTGTAGCCGCAGAACTCACCCTAACACCCAGTGAGAAAGTACTCAGCACCGGAGAAAGTACAAGTTTTACCGTCAGTGGAGGTGAAGCGCCTTATACCTGGCGAGTCATAGGAGAAGGCTTTATCGACAGCGAAACCGGCGAAACCGTCCAATTCACGGCCGGTACCAGCGCCAGTAAAGTTCGCCTAGTCGTGGCCGATAATAAAGGATTAAGCAGTGAAGCCAAGATAACCGTCGCTGGCATATTACTCATCACGCCAGAAAACGTCACCTTGCATCACGGCGCAACGGTCACCTTGGCCCCCGGCACAACCCTTCAGCTCAATCAACAGTTCAAAACTTTTGGTGGAAGTGGTGAAATCACTTGGACAGCCACACAGGGCAACATTGACGAAAACGGCCTCTATACGGCACCCGATGTACTGGGCAGTTATGTGGTTACAGCCCATGATAGTGCAGGTAACCAAGCAACGGCCAATGTCACCGTAGCCAACGTCCCAGTGATTACACCTGCAAAAGTGTGGTTAGATATGAATGAAACAGCCACACTCAGCGTTGTCGGTGGTGTAGCCCCTTTTGAATGGATTGCCACAGTCGGTTCTATCACTGAAAATGGCGACACAGTCATTTACAAAGCACCCAATGTTTCTCAAAAAGAAGCCACGACGATAACCGTCACTGATAACAGAGGACAGCAATCGGAAGCATTGGTTTATGTGGATTTACCCCTGCTTGCGAGTCGTGAAGAAATCTTCATTGAACCTCGACAAACCACTAAGGTAAGCGTCACAGGCGGTATACCGCCATTTGATTGGCAAACTGGCAAAGGTGAAATGAAGCAACCCCGTACTGAAGAACTGGGTGAAAATATCTACACCGCACCGAATGTCATGGGTGAAGATATCATCACCATTCGCGACCGCAAAAATAACACCACGACAGTAAAAGTGCAGGTTACCCAACCGATAGCCGTCACGCCATACAAACGGTATATGAAGCGTGAAGCAACCAAAACCTTTACCGTCGTCAGTGGTATTGCGCCTTTTACTGCCAAAGTAACGGATGGTGAGGGTGATATTCAACCCGCCAGCAGCGAAGATGGACATTTCAAAGATGGCCATTTCAAATTCACCTCTGGCAGTACTGCGGATCAAGATGTCACCATTGAATTTAGTGATAATGGTGGCCAAACAACACAAGTCCATGCCTATATAGAAAGACAACTGCGTGTGAGTCCAAAGACATTGTACGTGGACAAAAGCGGTAAAGCCAAGTTCCAACTTGAAGGCGGCACAGGTGATTTTTTTATCGTGGTTGACAGTGGTTTTGCTGAACTAGATAAAGAGACTGGCATCGGCACGTATGAAGCACCAAACCGTTTTGGGACATTCAAGCTAAGCGTCGTTGATTCATCCGATCAAACGCTTGAGTTTGAAGCCGTGGTAGAAGCCTCTGAACCCATTATTTCACCTTCTGCTACCACAATGGCTTCTGGTGAAACCCGTACTTTCACAGTCAATCGTGGTGCCCGGCCCTATACTTGGGCATTTGAAAGTAATACCATGCAAGGCATGGACAGCCAAAACTCGGTCGTCCAAATCAGCGCACCGCAAACCGCTGGCACTTATCAAGTGTCAGTCAAAGACAATGCGGGTAATGAAACAACAGGCACAGTTACCGTGATACAACCCTTGATCATTCGACCGGTTTCTTACACCTTCTACAAAGGAGACACCAAGCCGGTGCGTTTCACTTACTTAGGGGGTGCCGGTATTTGCGAGTGGCTACCTGAAAACGTGCAAGTCGTCGAACGGGGTAATCACTACATCATGGTATTACCACAAGCATCTGAAGTCGGTACGCAATCCAGTATCAGTTGTCGTGATCAAAATGGTGAGATTGCCCGAGGCAGTCTCATTGTGACTAACCGGCCAGGTGATTTCGATGGGAATGGTTCCATTGACGAAACTGAAGCGCAGTTCGGAATAGACAAATTCTTCCGTCGCGAAAACCTCAATGGTGTCAAGATGGATAGAACCCAATTGTTTTTGCATCTGGAAAGCTTTATGGGTAAATAACAAGTAGAACGGATTGACGGATTAAACGCCTTAAACAGGATTACACGGATTAATGGATTAACAGGATTTGAAATCAATAAGCAATTCATACAATGTGTTTGTCTAACAGATTAGATTTGCCATAGACTCAATCCTGTTAATCCGTTCAATCCGTTCAATCCTGTTTAAAACTTTTTGATTAGCGAAAGAGAAATCCAATCAACCTTAAACAGGATTACACGGATTAATGGATTAACAGGATTTGAAATCAATAAGCAATTCATACAATGTGTTTGTCTAACAGATTAGATTTGCCATAGACTCAATCCTGTTAATCCGTTCAATCCGTTCAATCCTGTTTAAAACTTTTTGATTGGCGAAAATATTAGTTATCTAAGGGTATATTATTTTTTCCCTATCCCTAAGAGTTACTCTAGTTATACGACTCACCATGCAAAATACCTTATGAGCCCTGAATCATGATAACTCACCTCAAACAACACACTCTCATCACCGTGTTCAGCCTATGCCTTATCAACACCGCCCTCGCTGCGCCCACCATCCAACTCTCACCCAATACCGCCGTCAGCGGTGGCGAAGAAATCCACTTAACCGCAACAGGCGATGATCCCCCCTACCTCTGGCTAACAGAAGCTGGAGACTTACACCCCTTAAATGACAACGGTACACAAGCCCTACTCACCACACCCCACGTTGCCGGCGACTTCACCCTCACCCTAATAGACAGCCACGGCACCCAAACTCAAACACAATTTCAAGTCATCTGGCAACACTTTTCAGTCACACCAGAATACGTTTATATAGAACCCGGCCAAAGCATAACCTTCGCCTTACACGGCATCACCGACGACATCAAAATCATTGAAGACGCTGGAGAATGGACATGGCTCCCTCAAAAAAACGGGATTCGCTACACCGCCCCTCAACGGCCCGACTTTTATACCCTCACATTTTATCAGGTCAACAAACCCCTAGATACCCGTCTAGCCCATATCAAAGTCTATCCCCCGCTCAAAGCCAGCGAATCCGAAATCTTGATAGAAGACTATGAAACCGCCTTTCTACAAGTCAAAGACGGCGTACCCCCCTATTTATGGATAGCAGGCGGCAAAGGCCAAATCGAGCAACTCAACAGCCAACGCGATCAAATACGTTATCGGCCCGGCAAAATCATCGGCCCAGAAACCCTCACCGTTTATGACAGCACTGGCGCATCAATCGATATTCAAATCACCGTCAAAGGCCTTTTCCGAATCAGCCCAAACCAACAAAGCCTCTGTTTAGACAAAGCCACGATCACCTTTCACGCCTCCGGCGGCGAACCCCCCTATACCTTAACCCCACCCAGCCAAGGCGGCTGGCAAAAAATCAGCCAAACCCCAGAAAGCCTCACCTTAAAATTCACACAACCCGGCCGTTTTGAAATAATCGGCACCGATCAAAGTGGGCACATTCAAATCGCCACCATCACAATCGATCCCCTCCCCTGTCACAGCACCCTCAACCTGCACCCCCCAGGGCCACTTTACCAACACGTCAAAAAAACAAGCCGACTACTCCCCCAATTCACCGTATCCATCCAAGGCCCCAGCACAGCCCCAATCAAATGGACATGCCAAGGCCCTTGCGGCCCAGAAGACTTAAACACCAGCCAAGGCAAACAAATCACCTTCTTTCCGCCCAGCCGAGGCGATTACCAATTAACCGCCCAAGATCAAAGTGGCCGCACCGGGCAAATAGCCATACACCTAACCAGCGACTTATTCCCACTTTACGCCGGCCCAGACAACAAAATAGATAACCTAGAAATGCAACGCGCCTTAAACGCCTTCTTCAAACCCAATTCCTGTTGCACTAGAGCAGAATTTTATCAATTAATACAACACTTTATTAATGCAAAATAAATTTTGCACTCCAATAAATCGCAAAATAAATTTAGAACGAAAATAAATCGAAAAATAAATTTAGAACGAAAATTGGGCCGCAAAATAAATTTGGAACGTAAACCACTATAACTAAATAACGGATAACTCATGAACAGTTTACTCGCACTACTCCTTTACACAGCCCCCTTAGCCGTTACGCCTCAACAAGTGTGGAGTCAACCCGCTCAAATTCATCACTTTCAAGTCACGGGCGGTTTACCCCCCATTTATTGGCAAACCCAATCGGGCGACATCACACCAGGTGAACAACCCAATAGCTTCATCTACCAAGCCCCGCGCCGTTACATGCAAGACAGCATTCGCTTCATTGATCGCAAAGGGCAACAAATCCAAGTCACAATTGACATCCTACGCCCATTAACGATTACGCCCAGCATTCGCCATCTCCCCCTCAACGGCGAAACCCATTTTCGCATTCAAGGCGGCAGTGGGCAATGGCAAATCGAACCGCATCAAACATTGACAATCACCAAACAAGATGACAACATGACATTCAACCTCAAAGCCGGTAGCACGGCCGGATTACACACTATTCAAATACACGATCAAATCACCCACGAACACATTGAAGCACAAATACACCTCTATGCACCATTAGATGTTCATCAAACAGGAGAATTTTAAAATTAAAAAGGCTGTTGTTATAGCCAATTTTATTTATAACGCAAGAGGCGCAAGGGGCGCAAGAGAGACTTCGATTTTTTTTAATAGCGACTCTCTTTAGCGTCTTTAGCGTCTTTAGCGTCTTTAGCGTTTATTTTTTTTCAATCGCAAATAGCCACCCAACAAACGACAAAATACTCAACAAGGGTTTAAATTTTGTGATTATGAAACCAGATATCATCAAAAAGCAAAAAACCTCATGGCATCGTTTATTAGCGAGATTGCTAGAACTCCTACTCTCTCCCCTCAATATTGAGGTACACCCCGATCTCAGCGTGATGACCGATCCCCCAGAGGTAGACATTTTATTATTAAGGCGACAAACCCCCAAATGGACAGACGCTCAACGCGCCTTCTTGCCCGATGGCATTAGAGATAGCAAAGCTTCCGATATTTTGATAGAATTCAAATATACGGAATCATTTAATGAAGATGCGCTTGCTCAAGCCCTGGGTTATGATTTTTTTTATAAACGCGCTAAACAATTAGGGGCTCAAAAAGTACAAACCGTATTATTGAGTGCGAAAAAACCACATTCTGATACCTTAAATAATTCCGGTTATCAGCCCACAGAATATCCGGGGGTCTATCGTACTCAATCTTTTCTCAGCAAAAGAGTTTTATTATTGTCACTGAATGAACTTTCTGATGAACCCCACAATGCTTGGATTAAATGCTTTGCCAGCAAGAAAAAGGTCAAAGAACAAGCTGTCCAACAGCTAAAAACTTTAGGTTTGATTTCCATCACCGAGGAGGTAACATGGCTTATCGGTGGTTTAAAGAAAATTTGGTCGATTTTCTCGAACGGAGGAAGCAAAATGAAGATGACATTTACCCCTGAAGAAGTCACGGAATTTGGTAGAGACTTAGGCGAGGTTTGGTTAGCCCGTCTCAAGCCTTCTGAACGCTTAGCGGGACTCACGCCCCAAGAACGGGTAGCGGGATTAAAACCGGCGGAACGGTTAGCCGGATTAAAACCTGCGGAAATTGAGGAAATTGAAAACAACCTCAAACAGCTTAAAAAGCAGGTACATTAATTAAACCGTCTGAATCAGGATTTACGGATTAAAGGATGTTCAGGATGACTCAATATATTTAATTGCTTATTCGGAAAATCCGAAAATCCTAATTCAGACAATTATTCAACTCAAACAAAGGAGTCAACTCATGCTGAATGCCCTCAATATTGAGGCGCTATCGAATGTGATAAAAATGCCCACGGACGCAAACATCTTATTATTAAGGCGAGAAACCGCAGAATGGACAGATGAACAACTCATCCTGTTACCCGATGGCATAAGGGATAACAAAGCCCTTCATATTTTGATATATTTTAACTCGACACCATTCAATAAAAACGTATTTCAAGTAGCACTGAGTTATGACTATTTGTATAAACAAGCGAAACGATTAAGCGATCAAGAAGTACAAACCATCCTATTCAGTGCTAAAAAGCCCCGGACTAAAACTTTAAAACGGCTTGATTATGTTAAGACACAAGATACCGGTGTTTATCGTTCTACAATGCCTATTTTTGACAACATTTTATTACTCGCACTCAATGAACTTTCTGACGAACCCTATAATGCTTGGGCTAAATGTTTTGCCAGTAGCCTAAAAGTCAAAAAACAAGCCCTTAACCAGATAAAAGCATTAGCTTTAAAGGCCTTAACTTCTGATTTAAACGGTTTATTGGCGGGCTTATCAGCACTTTGGCTAAGCCTCTCAACTGGAATATATGTAGAAGAGGAAATTGAATACGAAGAAGCCCCCACACCTGAAGAAGTCATCGAAATAGGCAGAGAATGGGAACAAACGTTTCTTGACAGCTTAAAAGTAGAAGAGATGTTAGCCCGTTTTGAAGCAAAAGAAGTCTTATCTCATTTAAAGCCAGCAGAACTTGAAGACTACCTCAAACAGCTTAACAAATCGGACAATGCTTGAAGGCCTGATTTTCGTTCCTGTTATTTTGCAAAGACTGGAGTGCAAAATTTATTTTGCAAAGGCCGGAGTGCAAAATTTATTTTGCAAAGGCCGGAGTGCAAAATTTATTTTGCAAAGGCATTGGCAGTTTTTTTATAAAACCAATCTCACGCCAAGCCGCCAAGCCGCTAAGAATAAAACACCTTTGCCCGAAGCGCCTTTGCGTGAGATAAAATTAACCCAAACCGGTATAACAAGGTATCTTGCCCACATACCCTCTGTGTACCTCTGTGTACCTCAGTGATCTCTGTGTTGAAAAAAATCAAAAAACACCTCAAACATCACCTCATAAAAGGAAACGCAAAATGAAAAAACTCATATCGACATTATTAACTGTTGGTTTTCTGATAATAGCTACAGCCGTTTCGGCCGGCTATTCACTCTCATCAAATCCTACGACACAAGGCGAGAATGTTGATCCGCCTAATTGGGGGACAAATATATTGACAATGACGGCTTCCTTGACAGGAGGAAACACATTGTCCATAAGTGTCTCAAAAACAGATGGGGGCACATTCAATTCTAGTGGTACGATGTTTCTTAGAGTTGAAAATCCTACAACAGGCTCTACCTCTACGACTTCTTCAATCATCGCCGGTATTACTCAGACAGTAACGTTTTCTTCGATTAACCTGTTAAGTTCTTGGAGTTACCCCAGGAAGTACTATGCTTATTACCAGTCTGAGCAAAGTGGCGTACCTGATGGCGGCTGGGCATGGGTTGGGCCAATAACAGTTTATGCCACAGGCGATATACAGGTCAACATTATGCCAACTGAAGCAGTCAATGCCGGAGCAAAATGGGAAACGAATATTCCCGGTGTTGGTTGGACTGGGCCTTATAACAGTGGTAAAACGATTACTGGTTTTCCATTAGGTGAGGGTAGCATTGGTATCCGTTTTACTGACATTGCCGGCTGGAATACACCAGCA
>Ga0316201_10002675_pt1 | contig 12785 bp, 13 predicted proteins | sample CS6wburrow_MG_FD_204516 | JGI IMG/M metagenome (GOLD analysis project Ga0316201, IMG submission 204516) | Coastal sediment microbial communities from Delaware Bay, Delaware, United States - CS-6 worm burrow | ecosystem: Environmental > Aquatic > Marine > Coastal > Sediment | place: USA... | reverse complement strand
CCCGATAGCCTCCGGCTGCGCCGGAACCTCGATGATCCGAGCTGTCGTGCCCGTGCTCATGTCGATTTCGGACACCGTGCCGTCCCGCACGTTACTGGTCCAGATACTCGCGGCCGGACCCGGCAGCGCCAGCATGTGGCTCCCGGCCTGGGCGGTGGGCAGGGAATCGTCGATCCTTCCATTCTCTATATCCACGACGATCACGGAGCCTGTCGCTTCCGACGTGACAACGACCCTATCGTCTCCGGGCAGAAACGCGATCCCGTGCGGTCGCTCATGTGCCCCGAGGTCGATCGTACGGGTCACCTCGATGTCCTGAACATCGATGACGGTTAGAGAATTGCCGGGCTGGCGTGCACCATAGTCCGTCACGACAGCCGTTCGTCCGTCCGAAGAGATCGCGACTTCGTGGGGGCCGGCACCGGTGGGCAGGACTGCGAGCTCCCTTCCGGATGCGACATCGATGATGCTTACCGATGACGCACCCTTGTTCACCACGACCAGCGTGCCCGTCAGGTCTGGTGCCTGCGCGGCTGCCGAGGTCGCCAGCGTCAAGACGAGCCCGGCCGTGACCACAGCCGTCGTGCGAAGAGTAATCCTCGACTTGTTCATGCAGGCCTCTCCCAGAGTATGTCCTGGCGCACGTAACGCACGGTTGCTGTTCGCTTACCCGTCAGCGGGCGAGGTTGGTTCCGTTCGAGGGACGGGACCGGTACGAGACAGGCCAGGTCAGGTCGACGCGCGACCGGCTCGCTCGATCGCCGCCACGTCGGCCCGGTCGACCGCTCGATCCACGCGCCGTTTGTATTCGAGGAGATCGTCACGGTTCATGATCCGAACCTTCACCCCCAGGACTTCGCGCTCCGGGCACCCGCTGAACGAGGGACATGCTTCGTACCACTCACCCGTGGCTGCCTCCCGGTATCGTGCGCCTTCCGCGACACAGAGCTCCAGTGGAATTCCCGAGTACTCGAACCGCAGGAACGTCAGGTCCCAGTGTTCGTCCTTGAGCGCCGTCAGAGGTCGGACGACGTAGGGGGCGAGGTCGGTCTCGAGCCGGTCCAGATCGTCCGCATGCACGAAGAAATCGAGATCCACGAGCGGACGGGTCGCGCCCCATGATCGCGCGGCCAGGCCTCCGGCCGCGGCATACTCGACGCCCCTGTCCCGAAACAGGTCCGAGAGCCAGGCCAGAACTTCCGCGGCTCGATCTTCAGATATGAACTCGATACGTCGCTCGATGGGCGCCAGGCCTGCCTCTTTCGCTCTCTTGCGTCCGAGGAACGGCGGCGCAAACAGCACCGTGAGAAGAACGAGCCACCAGATCCTGCCGGATCCGGGGTCATAGGCTCCGAGCAACTCCTGCCAGGAGTTCCCGAGGGCGAATCGACCGAAGATCAGCTCGAAGCACACCGTGAGAAGTAGCCAGACGATTCCCATCGTCCACAACTCGGACGGTGCCGCCGGGAGATCCAGGCGGCCCACGAAGCGGCCGATCAACAATACGAAGATCGCGCACAGGACCAGCGTGCCGATCCAGTGCGCCCAGGGCTCGCCCACCAGCGGACGAAGCAAGGACTCGCGAAGTGCACCGGTGACGATCGCCACCACGGCGAGAAACAGCCAGAAGACCAGGGCGCGCGCCAGGCGCGACGGACTGCGCATCAGCTGTGTTCCTGAACGGGGGCCGCCCGACGACGAACGGCTGACAATCTGCCCCACACGTGACCGATCGGACAAGTTTGCCGGGCCTTACCTGTGCAGGGGCGTCCCACGAGCATCAACCGGAACGACCCACACGGTCCCGGTTCGCGTTGAAGTCACGTACAACGCCCCCGTGTCGAATTCGCCCTGCCCGAATGCGAGACTTCCCGCTCCCGGGAGGCCTTCGGCGACGAGCACGGTTTCGCCGGTGACCGGATCGAACCGCCAGATCGTGCCCTGAACGTTCGCCGCCACGTATACCCGTCCCTCTGAGTCCAGGGTGAGTCCGTCGTTCAGCGCCTGTTCTCCCAGGCGTGCCACGACCTCCGGTGCACCGGTCGGAAGACCTTCCGACAGGGGCATGGCCCACAGCCGATCATCCAGCACGTACGGATTGATCTGCTGAAAGCTCTGTGCGATGTAGAGAGTGCTCCCGTCGTCAGCCAGGGCCATGCCGTTCGGGTGCGCGACTGCCCGGGTGAAGATCTCGAGTGAGCCCTCGAGATCCGCCCGAAAAATCTCGTTCGTTGCGTCATCCGAGACGAGAAATGTCCTGTCGGGCAGCACGAGAATGAAGTTCGGATCTCCGATTCCGCCGTCTACCACGCGCGTGGTGTCTCCCTCCGGTGAAATTCTCCACACGATTCCATCGCGGACCGGGTTCCCGTCGAATGCGTTGTTCGGCCCGAAGTCGGCCATCAGGATGTCCCGCTCGCCGATTGGAGCCAGCCCGAGATTCGAATACAGTTCGACAAGCCTTGTGACGGAACCCGCAGTATTCACTTCCCACAGGGCCCGGTCCCCCGCCACGAACAGCCGGCCCTCGCCGTTGAACGCTATGCCCTCACAGCGCGTGAACGCCCCCTGCACGAAGGGGACCGGTGTCACGGGAAACCCCCTCGCGGTTGCCTCCTGTGCCGTTTCCTGACCAGGGGCATCGCCAGGCAACATGGTCGCGCAGATCGTGAGGACGAATGCGACCCCGGGGGACGGAAGGCGGAAGGGCAGGTTCATGTGGCACCTCGGATCGGGACACGGCGGATCGCTCGGCGATCGGGCCGGTTTCGTGATAGTTTGGCCTTACCTGGTACATGCAACACGGCACCGGAGGTCACGATCGCAGCCCTGACATCGAAGCAACGCGCGCACCTGAAGCGGTTGGCTCATGAGCTCAAGCCCGTCGTCCAGATCGGCAAGGGCGGAGTCAACGACTCGACCGTAACGGCGATTCAGGACGCTCTCACGACCCGCGAGCTCATGAAGGTCAAGGTGCTCGACATCGCTCCCGATGGGGCAATGGAAACCGGCGACGCGCTCGTGAAGGCACTCGATGACACGCACCTCGTGCAGGTCATCGGTCGAACCCTGATTCTGTATCGTCCGGATCCCGAACAGCCCGAGATTCGGCTCCCGAGCTGAGGGACCGACCCCGGTCAGTCCGGGAGGTACTCGGTCGGGATCGGATTGCCGGGTTCCTCACTCGCCCAGATCGCTCCGGTGATCCACCAGCGCTCGCCATCGTTGTACAGCTGGATGCTGTTGATCCCTCTTCCCCCGACCGGACCGTCTGCGGTCCGGCTCCACTCGTAGGTGCTGAACACGTCGGTGATCGGACCGAACTGCCGGGTGACACGCTTGATCTCCCTCTCATAGAACCCCTGCTCGAGAGAGGCGTTGGAGCCCGTAGCAAATGACCCGTGGTCCAGGTTCCGCGCTACCAGGCGCCCAGACTCGTCACGGGACACGACGACGAAACGCGCTCCCGGCAGGTAGAGCGTACTGTCCCGGGCCCAGTCACGAGCCTCACCGGCCGGTCCCGAGACGATGTCGTAGAAGGCCGCGATAATCCCATCGAGAGAGGAAACATCTGCCGGGCTCGCTTCGCGGCTGACATCCCACGACTCCTGTGCAGCAACCGGGCCGGCCCACGCAGCGAGCGCAAGCACCAACACAGCGATCGCTCGCCGATGGACGTGGCGCGGACGTTTCGAGATTGCCTCTCGGCTCATTCAGATTCCTCCGGGTAATCGGGATCATCCTGATCTTCGGTCGGGCCAGGTGGCTCTACCGACAGGCTCGTGTCGAATACGCTGCCAATCTCCACGGCGTATTCCTGGAATTCCCTGGGAACACGGACTACCACCGCGGAGGCAAAGCCACCGCCGAAAGCTGGACCGAAGATGGACGTGTCTCCACCCTCGACGAGTACCGGGATCTTCGCGGCGCGGAGGGCTTCCACGAGAAGGTCCGCCTCCCACCGGGCTCCGAACCGTGCGAGAACGAGCCACCCCGGTACGTCACTCACCGCGGGTCTCCGTGCCCGTGGAGATCGCGTCCGTGCTCGAACTCCGTCGTCGCCTCCACCCGATCCACAATCCGATCACCGCCAGAGTCGCGGGAACGATGACAGCCGATTGAAATGAGCTGCCGAGCGCGATCATCGCGGAGCGGAGGCCCGCGAGGGCAAACGTCCACACCAGGGTCGTCTGGAGTGCGCGGGTCTTCGGCCCGGCCGCCGGAGACTTCCAGCGCAGAATCCCGAGAGCCAGGGCCGAGATCGGGAAGATCAGGGCCTCGGCCTCGAACACGCGCGGCATGTCGAAACCCGTGCGGACGCGAACCAGCCAGTCAGCGGCTGTCGAAAGGCCCAGGATGAGGATCCATGGTGCGCTGCGCTGCATCCGCCCAGCCCGTTCGGTCACGGTCTCGGCCCCGTCCGTTCGACGTCCCGCAGGCCGGTGGCACAGTTGACCTTCCAGGCTGCTGCCGTCGCCCGGCCATCGAGGCGCCCGCCCCCGGGGACGCGTTCGTCGATCAACGCCCGCCCGCCGCCTTCGAGGCGATCACTATCGGCGAGCAGCGCAATGCCCGCCCTCACGTTCCTGTCGGACCAGACGAGCCACAGCGTGTCGGCTCGCAGGAACCACCGAAGATAATCTCTCAGTCGTGGATCATGGGGGCCGGAGACGGGCGCGGCCCGGTAGGTGGTGTATTCGCGTCGCCACTCATCGGTCGAGTCGGGAAGCAGAAGGACCTGATCCGGTGCGACGAGGAGGGCCAGCGCCGCGGAATCTGGGGGGGCGGTTTCGCCGCCGGTCAACGCGGAATCGGCGGCGGCGAACTCCCAGTCGCTGACATCCAGCTCCCAGCAGCCGAGCATATCCGGCAGACTCAGACTGACGGATTCGACGGGTGGAACAGGCGCCGGACGCATCGCCCACCGGGCGACAGACAGCGCCGCGAACACGAGCATGCCGGCGATCAGCGGCGGGAGGAGCCGCTTCACGAATCTCGGGGCCGGTGCCCGGTCCCGGTCGGCAGTCCGCTCACTCCCATTCGATCGTGCCGGGCGGCTTTGACGTCACGTCGAGCGCCAGACCCGAAACCCCATCGAGGGCCAGAATGTCGTGTCGGAGTTCGTCCAGCAGTGCGTCGGGTAGCTCGACCGGCGTGGCCGTCATGGCGCGCTTGGAACGAATCGGGCGCACGACGACGAGTTCGCCTCCGTCCCCCGCCAGGTCGAGGGGGACGAGCACCGTGGGGCACTGCCAGATCTCGTCGTACAGACCGTGCCGGCGCAGTGCCTCCATCACGATATGATCGGCCCGGCGCAGGACATCCAGCCGCTCGTCCGTCGTGGTCGCCGCCAGAGGCACGGCGGTGGCAGGAGGCGCCGACTGGAGGTTCCAGATGCACCGGTTGATGCCGGGGACTTCCGCCGTGAGGACCGATGCCGCCCGGAGGAGCGTCTCCCAGTCGACGTCGCCCGTGAGCAGCACCGGGTGCTCGTAGGCCCTTAGATCGGCCTTCACCCCGACCGAGCGAATCGGCAGGACCTCGGCATCCAGCCCGAATCTGCGTCCCTCTTCGGCCACGAGAGGCGCGATATCGTCGAGTCCCTCGACGGCTCCGATTCCATCGCCGCACAGGAGGCGCACCCCGAGACCCGGTCCGGGGAACGGGTGCCGCCACACGAGCTCGTGCGGGATGCCGAGTCTCTCTCCCAGCTCGCGAACCTCGACCTTGTAGAGTTCGGCCAGGGGTTCCACGACACGTCCTGCCGCCAGCATTTCCTCGATCACCGGGACCCGATTGTGGTGAGTCTTGATCGTGTCGGCTCGCTTCGTACCGCCTGTCTCGATCGTATCCGGATAGATCGTGCCCTGGCCGAGCAGGTGGCCTTCGACGCCCAGTCGCCGTGCCTCGTCCTCGAACACGTCGACGAACGCATTGCCGATCGCCCGGCGCTTCGCTTCCGGTTCGACAAGCCCTTCGAGGGCCGAGAGGAAGCGATCACTCGCGTTTACGAAATGCAGGTTCGTCCCGAGTCCGAGTCCCTGAAAGAACTCGATGACCGCGGCGCTTTCGTCCTTCCGCATCAGTCCATTGTCGACGTGAAGCAGCTCCAGTCTCTCCGGGCCGAGCGCCCGGGCGAGAAGCGTTGCCGCAACGGTGGAATCGACACCTCCGGACGCCAGCAGGAAGACCGATCCGTCTCCCACCTGCTGTCGAATATTCTCCATCTGGTCGGCTATGAATGCCTCCATCGACCAGGTGGCCGTGCAGCCGCAGATCTCGAATACGAAATTCGCGAGCATCGAGTCGCCATGTATGGTGTCGTCGACTTCCGGGTGGTATTGAAACCCGTATCGGCGCAGCGAGTCGGATCCGATCGCCGAGAACCGGTGGTCCGGCCCCCCGTCCGTGGTCACGCTCCACCCGAGTTCCTGGAATTCGGGACCGACCGCCGTCACGCTGTCGTAGTGGCTCATCCAGACCTGTTCGATCGGACCAAGCCCCTTGAACAGCGGATGCTCTCCCACCAGGTGGAGATCTGCGCGACCCCACTGTCGACCCCCGTGCACGACCTCGCCTCCGTAGTGCTTGGCGATCTCCTGGTGCCCGAAGCACAGCCCGAGAATGGGAATGTCGAGATCGTAAATCGCGCGGTTGTAGTCCGAGTCCTCCCCATGTGAAGCAAGACTCGGACTGCCCGAAACGATGATCCCCCGGAATCCGCTGAATTCTTCGATCGGATCTTCCGGCTGACGGATTTCCGCCAGCACTCCCTGACGCCGGACCTTGGTGGCGATCAGGTGTGCGTACTGGCCGCCGAAGTCGATAACGGCGATGGCGTCGTGCTGCATTCGCGGTGTGGCTCCTTGCTCAGCTGGGCTTCATCCACATGGCTCCGGAATAGGGCCCGGGCCTCCTTGGGGGCAAGTCCGGGAGATCTCGCGGAGAACCTCAGTTGCCGGCACTCCACGGTGGAACCACTCCGTTCGAGCGTGCGTAGGCCACCGACTGGCCCAGATGCTCGTGCATATGGGTCACGTACAGGAGCATCGCGGCTCGCTTCGTGGTGTCCCGTCCGAACAGCTTCGTCGCGTCGTCGAGGCTCGCGTCCGGCACGGCGGCGATCGCTTCCCTGGCAAACACGAACGACTGGCTCAGCGCTTCGACCGCACCTTCCTTCAGTGCCGCGAGATCGTCGGTATCGCACTTCGGTTCGAGTGCTTCTGCCTCGGCCGGGGCTTCGACGCCGAAGAAGCGCGGAATGCCGAAGTTTGCTGCTGCCATGTGACAAAAGACCTCGCCTACGGAACGGACGCCCTCCATCGGGCTCCAGTCGTACGCTGAAGCGGGGATCGCCTCCGCGAGACCGACATACTTGCTTTCCATCGTCGAGATGTCGGCGATCATGTCGGCACGCAGACCCGACACGTCGGCGGATTGCGCGTCGACAGGGGCCGCGGTCGAAAGCACACCCGCCGCCGCGACGAGCAGCATCGCGGGAATGAGAGCCTGTGGATGATTCATCACTTGCAGATCCTCCGGTGTTCAGGTTCGGACTCGCCAGACCCGTACGGTAGAGGCCTGAGACGGAGGAGGGAAGGGCGTTCGGGCAGGGCCGAGCCCTATTCGTGTCGCAGAGCATCGATTGGCGACAGACGAGCGGCCCGTCGTGCCGGCCAGGTTCCGAACACGAGTCCGATGAGGAGCGCGACTCCTGCCGCGAATGCAACCGACTCCCACATGAACGCCGCGTGGACCGGAGCGTCCGTCAGCCTGCGGACGACCGCCGCCACGACGCTCGCCCCGGCCATCCCCAGCAGGACTCCAAGCAGGCTCCCGAACCCCGAGATAGCCAGCGATTCGATGAGAAACTGGAGACTGATATCACGGGCCCTGGCTCCGGCGGCCTTCCTCATGCCGATCTCCCGGGTGCGCTCGCTTACCGAGGCCAGCAGAACGTTCATGATCCCGATGCCGCCGACCAGCAGGGAGATCCCGGCGATCGCGCCGAGCACCAGCTTGAACACGAGCATCGCCTGGCGAACCTGGTCGATTCGCCGCCTGTTGCTCTGCAGATTCACCCTCTCGGTCCACGATGTCCCGAATCGATCCGTAAGCCATGCCTCGATCGCGGCCGTGGCCTCGGGCAGGGATTCGACACTCTCCGCTCGGATCCCCAGGGAGGCGGGTCTGCGTCCATCCGGGTCCAGAAGACGGACAGTCCTCGGGGTGAACGGAATCCAGGCCCGGTTCACCCGGTCCGCAGGGTTATCCGCCGTTACCCCGATGATCCGCCAGGTCGTGTCGTTCCAGAAGAACTGGTCGCCGACGACGTGCGCGAGATCGCCGTCGGGGAACAGGGCTTCAGCCAGGGCGGACGACACCACCACAACGGACGAGTCGCCCGAGAGATCGGCCGCAGCCAGGAACCGTCCGGCGGCAAGCGGCCTGGGGAGCATCGGCTGTGCGGCGGGAGTCGTGGCCGTGGCCAGGGTGGCGTGCCGCGCGGTATCCTCCGGGACAGTCGCCCACCCCGACCCGATGGCAAATACGGTTGTCCGTGCGCCGATTGGTGCGAGCAGCCTGCCCAGGTCCCTCGCGTCCTCGTCTGAGAACTCAACGGGATCGGTCCGCCGGATGGCTACTCCATCGACCACATCGACCGACTTCGACGCCAGTATGATCGTCTGCAGATCGGTCGTCTGCTCGATCTGCTCGCGCGAGTAGCGCTCGAGCCCATCGCTCAGGGCGAGGATCGCCACGAGCGCAGCGACTCCGATCATGACTCCGAGAGTCGACAGGAAGGTTCGGAGGGGATTCGCCCGCATCGCATCCAGGGCGATCCGAACCGGCTCGGGGATCATGCGTCTTCGGAGAGCGTGGGGAGGTCAGGTCGTCCTACGGCACGGGACGAAGCGACTTCCCTTATCGTCGATTCGATCTCGGCTTGCTGGGCCAGGAGCCGAACCTTCTCACGTTCCAACTGGAGCATTTCCTGCTGCAGGTCCAGCCACTTCGCAGCGACGGACCAGCCGAGGACCACCGCCGGCAACAGGACGAACGCGCAGAAGATCGCGAAGAATGCGGCGAGCTGTCCGAGCACGGGTGCACTCCTTTCGGCAGGGAGGACGGCAGCCGGTTACTCCGGGTCCTCGGGTCCATCGAGCAGCGAGGGTTGCCGGGTCGTCACGTCCAGCGGCAATGGCTCTTCGATCCCGTCCGTTCCGACGCCGAGCTCACGAAATCGTCGCATGGCGGGAACGAGGCGGCTGTCGAGCGAGCCCGTGGCCTTGTTGAACGCATTCACAGATCGCTCGATATGTTTCCCGATATCGCTATATAAACCAACGAATTTACCGAGCCGAGCGTACAGGTCCTGCCCCTGCGCCACGATCTCTCGGGCGTTGTCCGTCATCTCCTGCTGCTGCCATCCGAACGCCACCGCCTTCAGTAGCGCGTACAGGTTCACCGGGGAACACACCAGGACCTTCTTCTCCGTGGCATACTCGAACAGGTTCGCGTCTTCCTGAAATGCCGCACCAAGGCAGGATTCGTTCGGGACGAACATCACCACGAATCCGGGAGTCGAGTCGAACTGATCCCAGTACGCTTTCAGGCTGAGCTCACGGACCCGCGCCTTCAGAGCCTGCGCATGCGCCGCCAGGTGACGACGGCGCTGGTCGTCGTCTTCCGTCTCCATCGCCGAGAGATAAGACGACAGAGGGACCTTGGCGTCGATCGGCAGCACGCCACCACCCGGGAGATGAGCGATCATGTCCGGTCGGCCGTCGGTCGCATCGGTCGACTGCTCGTCGAAGTCCACGTGCCGTTCCATGCCGGCCATCTCGACCACGCGCCGCAACTGGACCTCGCCCCAGCGACCCCGGGCGGTCGGAGACTTGAGCGCGGCACGGAGGTTCGTCGTGCTCTCGTGGAGCTGACGGTGCGTCTCCTTCAGATCCTTGATCTGCGTATTGAGGGACTCGTATGCCCCTTCTCGCTTCTGCTCGAGGTCGCGGACGTGCCCGTCGAGGCTGACGAGCTTCTCCTGGAACGGAGTGAGCACGCCCTTGAGGTCCTCCTTCGCCCGGATGCTGTAGCTGTCGGCATTCTTTCGAAGCGTCTCCCCGGCCAGGGCGGTGAACGCCTCCCGGAGCCTCTCCTCCGCCTGCGCACTCCACTCGAGCTTCTCCGCGTCGGCTTCGCGGGCCTGGCGCAGTGCGGCCAGCTCCTCGCGCAGGGACCTGGTCTCCTGTTCGTGAGCGTCACGCAGAGAGCGATCGGCCCGCTCCCACGATGATCGGGAGCGCAGCCAGACTCCGAGGCCGATCAGCACGCCCAGCAGCAGGGCGAGCGCGATGGCAAGCACAAGGACCGTAGATTCATTCATGTCGAGTTCGGCGACAGCTACGAGGTTCGGGTCGACGGATCCGGACAACGACCAACCTACAAGCCCCCACCGACGCTCGACACGGTACGCCTTCCAGGGTCAGAGCAGCGGCTCGAGCCGAACTGGAAGCTCCAGAAACTCCCCGGCACGATCGATTCGCAGGACTCGCGTGGATCCGGCTCCAGCGCGCAGGAGTTCGAACACCCCCGCCAGCCTGAGCTCCGACACCGGAACTCCGTCGATGGCCAGGATGAGGTCGTCCACCCGCACGCCGGCACGCGCCGCCGGCGAGTCGGGAATGACGAACCGGGCCCTGGCCATGGAGAAATCCTCTCCATGCGCCACCGGCCAGAGGCCGCTCAGGTCCTCTCCAGCAGACTCGCCGTATGAACCATTCGGTTCGAGGAGGATCCGGCCGCGGGGATAGTCGATCGTGAGCGTGAACTGCCGGAGGACCGCGGCACCGACCGTTCCGGCGTCGGCCCGGTTCTCGAAGCCCGCGGACTCGAGAGTCGCGCCGATCACGGGCGACGAGATCGAGTAGGGACCGATGCGGAAAGCTTCGATCCGGTAGAGGATGCCCGTCGTCTCGCCTCCCACCGCGACGCCCGGAACCGGGATCGTGGCCTGGCCCGGCGCCAGGACGCCCGCACCCTCGTGGAAATTCCGGTTCAACCCGGCTACGTCCGTGCTGCCCGTGTCGAGCTTGAATCTCCCGGGGATCTCCTTTGCATGGGGCTGTTCGATCACCGCCTCGATGAATGGTTCGGCGGCGATCACCTCGACCGCGATCTCCGCGCCGACCACGGGCAGCACGCTGGATGCCTCGAATACCGTCAGCGTTTCGGCCTCGTAGTCGATCCGCCACACGCGTTCAGCGAGGACATCGTGGCCTAAAATGCCGGCGAATTCGCGGCCCACGATCTGCGCCGCGGCCGCGATCGGGATCGCCCGGAGCGTCCAATCCGAAAGTTCGGCTCCCGGTACCCCGAGCGTGACCCCTTCGGTGAGCCCGATCTCGACGGCGCCGCCCGGCTGGGGGACCGTGTCCGGGTCCGAGACGGTCAATGACAGAGCGGCGGCCACCCCCGCATCGATCACGCTGTAGTCGAAACCCGTGTCGAGCAGGAAGGGCAGGGGGTCGCTCCCGTTGACCGAGACCTCGACCCACACGAGACCGAAGTCGGTATCGATCGGGACCTCAGCCAGAACGACTACCTGGCCGGCGTCCTCGGTCCTCGCATCATCACGCGGCGACCGGTCCGGCTCCGATGAGCACGCACCCAGGATCAGCGTCGCCGCGATCGCGGCGGTCCGGCCACCCCCCCGGAAGCAGTTTCGGCGCACGCGGAAGATTCGGTCTGCCGGACGGTAAGACATGACGGGGCTCCCGGTCTGAATCGATCGTTGCTGGTTACGGAACTGACTACGTCGGCCTGCCCTCGCTGGTTTCGGCCCCTGGGGTAACGTAATCGGCGGGAGACCTGGTGGTGACGCGTCCCGCGCGTCTCGCTATACTGCCGGCGACGTCCCGGTCGTGCCCGAGCGACGGTACGCCGTCAGGCCGGACAACTCCGAGACTAGCGAGAATCGGACCGCAATGGCACTCCTTCATTTCTATCGCTCTCCCGCCCTCTCGGCCTCCCGCATCTGCGCTCTCGCGGACCGGACCCGGATAGTGGTTCGACCGGATCTGCATGGAATCGGAGCTGAATACTGCTTCAACGTGGCGGCGGACAGACCGTTATCCGCCAGAGACTTGAGGACTCTCACCTGGTTGCTGTCGGAGACCTTCGAGCCGGAAGGATTCGCCAGCGAGAGCTTCCTGGCGGTCCGGGCGCTCGAGTCCGATTCCGAGTCGACGGAGATCCTCGAGGTCGGTCCGCGGATGACATTTACCACGGCCTGGTCCACGAACGCCGTCTCGGTTCTCCGGGCGTGCGGGATCGAGTCCATCTCCCGCATCGAGCGATCCCGCCGGTATCTTCTCGGACTCGATCGACCGCTTGCCGACCATGAGCGGGCGGCCTTCCTGTCGCTCGTGCACGACCGGATGACCGAGTGCCCCTATCCCGAGCCGCTTCAGACGTTCGAGACGGGAATCGCACCGGAGCCGGTCCGCACGATTCCCGTGCTGGAGCAGGGAATGGTGGCGCTCGAGCGGGTGAACCGCGACATGGGCCTCGCTTTCGACGAATGGGACCTCGAGTACTACCTGGGCTTGTTCCGCGACCGCATCGGCAGGGACCCGACGGACGTCGAACTGTTCGACGTAGCGCAGTCGAACAGCGAACACTCACGTCACTGGTTCTTCCGGGGACGCTTGATCGTGGATGGCGCCGAGCTTCCGCATTCGCTGATGCAGATACTCAAGGCGCCGCTCGACGCGAATCCG
>Ga0316201_10002674_pt1 | contig 12785 bp, 12 predicted proteins | sample CS6wburrow_MG_FD_204516 | JGI IMG/M metagenome (GOLD analysis project Ga0316201, IMG submission 204516) | Coastal sediment microbial communities from Delaware Bay, Delaware, United States - CS-6 worm burrow | ecosystem: Environmental > Aquatic > Marine > Coastal > Sediment | place: USA... | reverse complement strand
TCAGCAATTGCTGACCCTGCGCCGGTTCTTTTTTCGCGTACCGGCAAAGTGCAGAAATTGTAATTGCCCCTTCAAATTCTGCTCATTATCAATACTGCCCACTGGAGGCGATGGAAAATTCACCCCAGAAATTGGGTCGAAAACACTTCTGGCATACGGTTTGCTTCGCTTTACCTGCAGTGGCCGGCGGTATATGGGCCATGGGGGAGGAGCCGCCGGTCAAAACACGAATCACCAAAGAGGGAGGAATAGTATGAAACGATCAATGAAATGGATTGCAGTCATGATGGTCGTCAGCCTGCTTGCAGTCGCTGGGGCTATCGCCGGTGAAAACAGCATTACCGGCACAGTAGTAAAGACAGATCAGGGTATTGTGATCTCTGCCACCGACGGGGATACCTATATCGTCAAAGGCAAAGATTTATCCCAAATGGTTGGGGAGACCATTAAAGCCACCGGCACACTCGCTGAGGAGCCATCCGGCAAGACCCTCACCATCATCCGTATCGAACCGGTGAAGAAATAACACCGCAATAGCGGGCCAAGAGGTTCCGGCGCTCCCCCAACGCCGCAATCATGCCGCCTGAACCCTCCGGGTGACCGAGGTTTCCAGGCCCCCTGGAAACTCCGCCATCCTGTTCACCGCCCATTGCAGCCAGCACGAACCGGCGCGGTGCTCCCCTTGGGAGTACCGCGCCAACCTGTCAACCGGTCTCCTCGAAATATTGTACCTGGTAGGTTTCTACTTCCAGGTCGCCGTCTTTCCATGCATTGGCAGGCAACCCCGCCTTCATGCACAGGTGGGAGAGGAATTCCGGCGCTTCAGGAAGCTGGTCCCATACCTGGGGAAGAAAGGTCGCCCCGTTGTAATGCTTGCGGATCATGACGCCATCCACGCCTGGACGAAGCCTGGCCATCAGATCGTCGCCGTCGTGGTACTCCAGCGGCCGCGGTTCGGTCAGGACGCTGACCTCGATCAAAATATCGTCCAACTCGCCGTCACCCAGCGGATCGAAACGGGGATCGTGAAAAGCGGCATTGAGCGTATTCGTGCGCACCCCTTCCACAAGCGGCTCGCGACCTGTTAGACTGCCGATGCACCCCCGCAACTGGCCTTTTTTTTTGAGCGTCACAAAGTTGCCGCAAGGTTGCCCGAGGACCGGATCTTCAAGCTGGAGCTCTGTTGGTCCGTCCTGTGGTCCCGATGGGGAGCGGCCGAAATGGGCCAGGAGGGTTTGTCGGGCCAGCGCCACCAGGGCACGGCCCTGGGCCTCCGACAAACCCGGCTGCGATGAAGGGAGTGGTGCCATGTGGATCTCTCCTTGTTCGGCGATACCGGTCAGTCCTCCTTTTTTTTCGAGGATCCGAACGGATCGAAAAACGGTGCGAAGGGACTAATTCCCCCTAATCCCTTTTGAGCTGTTGCCGTCATTTGCTGACCCAATTCGAGCCATTGCTGAAACTGGCCGTCAACAGCCTGTTTGTGGGCGATAAAATTCTCGAAGACCTGCTGCAGGTATTTTTCGAAAAATTCACCCAGAAGATTATCCCCGTGCCGAATAATCAAATGCAGCAGCGCCACCGGCAGCAGGGTGTGATCCTGTTTGGCCTCCTCAAGGATAATCTGAGTCAAAATGAAGGCAGTGACATCCTCTTTGGTTTTAGCATCCAGGATGGCCACTTCGCGGCCGTCCTTGATGAGCTGGGCCACCTGGCTGAGGGTCACATAAGCACTCTGTTCCGTATCATACAAGCGACGGTTGGCATATTTCTTCAATATCACGGGGTTTTCCATGGAGATCCTTTCAGTGGTCCAGTCTTACCAGGATGCACAGCTGGGCAACTTGTGTATCGCAGCATACACTATAGTTATACGATCCAAGACGAAATAAGTAAATATATTAATTTGATACAAAGCGTTTTGAATACCGCAACTGCTAATTTAACAAAATATTTTGTGCATTGCACAATTTTTAGTTGACAATATTATTTTTACCCCTATAATACATGCCAAATGGGTGTTTAGCACATTGGTGCATTGCAAAATAAACTAAGTCAAAAGATGAGGAGCCCCTGATGAATTTGGATTACAGCAACTTTACAAAACAGATCGTCGATTTCCAGAAAATGGCATTTACCAACTGGATTTCCGCCACAACCATGGTACAGGACCATACGACCTCGGCCGTAAACACCATGCTGAACCAGAATGCCTGGATCCCTGAACAAAGCCGCAAAGCAGCAGAGGAATGGATCGGTGTCTGCCAACAGGAACAGGTTCGGTTCAAAAGCCTTGTTGAAAAGGGCTTTTCAAGTGTTGAACAGCTTTTAAGCCAGGACAAGGCGTCGAGTCCCGCCAAGGCAAAAAAACAAAAGGCATAATCGTACCCAAAGGAGGATCTTACAATGGATCAAAAACAATTGCTCAAGCAAATGGTCGAGTTCAACCAAGCCACTTTCAACAACACGTTCCAGGCCATGAACATGCTTCAGGACCAATTTGAACGGGTTGCCCAGACGGCCATCGACCAGGCGAGCTGGCTTCCAGAAGATGGTCGCAAGGCCATTGATGAATGGGCCAAGGCCTTCAAGACGGGCCGCAAAGACTTCAAAGCCCATGTGGATGAGAGCTACAAAAAGGTTGAGGCCTTATTTGCCGAATAATGCACCCTTCGGACCAATCGCCGATACGATATGCAGGGGTACACCTGAACCAACGCCAGGAATGCCCCCTGCAATCACTCGGCGATTTCACCTATTGGGCCGCCCTTACTGAGGCGGCGCTTGAGGAATGCAGCAATGGCGAGGATGTCCCGGGTACCGAATACCGGCACGTCGACTGAAAGCGCGCAGTCTGCGACAATAGCGATCAGTTCTGGATCCTCTAAACAGACCGGGACGGTATCACCGGTGGCGTCTGGCCGGTAGACTTCGATTTTGGGGTGTGGCCCCCGCTTGAACCCCTCGGTCAGAATCAAATCGGCAAAACTGAACAGAGGGGCCAGCTCTCCAGGCAGGTGGTCGTGGTCCGCATCCATGACAATTCCTACGCCGCTTGGACTCGAAACCGCCGTTGCAACCGCTCCCGCCTGTTTATGCCGCCAGCTGTCCTTACCGGGCCTGTCCATCTCGAAGCCGTGAGCATCGTGCTTGATGATGGCGATTTTAAGGCCCTCTTCCGCCAACCTGGCGATGATCTTCTCCACGATGGTGGTTTTACCCGACCCCGAATGTCCTACGAAAGAAACGATCGGGGGCAGTGGATCAAGAGAATACCACTGTAAGGGAAGAGACCCCTCCCCGCCGCCAAACACGGCGTCGAAAATGGCATCGTCAGCCGCCATGCATTGCATCTTCAGCTGCCGGTACTTGCGCAGGAGGGCCTCGCCGGCTGCCGTGAGGCAGGTACCGGTGGCCCTGTTGCTCGACACGATTTTGGTTTTGAGGTGCTTTTCAGTGGAGCGGATTTTACTCCAGGCCGATTTATAGGACATTTTCATGCGCTTTGCAGCCTGATTAATGGAGCCGGTGGAAACGATGAGCTCCAACAGCGCCATTCGGCCCTCGGCCATGACAATCCTATTTTTTTCATCGACAATGCGTTGGGTCGAGTTCAATTTAAGGGGCATTCTGCTTTCCTATGCCTATCCTGGCCGGGACTTGCTGTTGTCCAAGGTCCGCTGTTCTTTTCTTCCAGCCCCGGCCGGGCTGTCGATTTGACCCTGAACACTGATCCCGTCTGGCATGCGCGATCCAGTGAGCAAGACGTCACCCTCTCCCGTCAATCCATCTCGCGACCCAGTGGGTCGATTAGTGCCCGGCCTGGACGCAATTGCGCCCCTTGCGCTTGGCATCGTAGAGTGCCAGATCAGCGCTCTGAATCAAGGCTTCCGCGCCCTCCCCGCTGCCGGGGAAAGCCGCTGCACCAATGCTGATAGTGAAAAAGGCCGACCGGTCATCGCTCAGGGGAACGGCTTCCGCGGTGATGGTCTCGCGCAGTCGCTCGGCCAGGGCCATGGCATTTTCTAAAGTGGTCTCGGGCAAGATGGCCATGAACGCTTCGACCCCGAATCGCCCCACGATGTCACTGGCACGCATCATCCTTGTCATGCCATCGCAGGCCGCCCGCAGCACAGCATCACCGTGGTGCGCACCGTAGGTTTCGCAGATGCGTTCAAAATCGTCTATACCCACCATCAGAATGGACAGGGGACGCCGGTGCCGACGCGCCCGTTCCATTTCGATGGATAAATACCGTTCGGTCTCCCACCGATTGTGGCCACCAGTAGCCGGATCGAGGGTGGCCATCATCTTGATTTGATTCTGCAGCTCTTTTTTTTCTGTGAGTGCCTGGAATGTGACCACCGCGCCGTTCACGGCCTGGCTCACCGCATGGGGCACCATGGACAGCAGCACGGGAACGGCGGTCCCATCCCCTGTACGCAGCTCCAATTCGCTATCCCGCAGCGGCAAGCCGTCTGCCAGGCACCGTTCGAGATGATGCGCGAAGGATTTCGTAATGGCGCTGCCGGCGCCGTCCGGCAATAGCACCTGGAAGGGCTGGTGGATAAGGGCATCGGTTTCATACACCAGCATTCTCTCCGCAGCTTGGTTGGCGGCAACCACCTTGGCCTCACTGTCAAGGACCATCACACCCTCCATGAGCGCCTCCATGAGGCACTTCATTGTGCTTCTTTCTAAACTGCGCTGCTGCTCGATGGCTTCCTTGCGAAGGATTTCGAGGCCATAGCACCACAGCAGTGGTGCGACGACAAGGGCGAAAAGGACAAGCTGCTGTGCTGTCAAAAAAAAGGCACTAATAAGAAGCACCGCGGCTGCCCATGGAAGGCAGCGGCGAACGGCGAGCCCAATGGGGGCCCTGCCACCGGCGGTCTTTAATGGAGAATCAGCGGCTTCATGCGCCATGGGTTTGCCTGCTCCAAGGGGGTTTATTCCAGCGACAGTACCGATAAGCCTTTACACCATCGGATAGAGCCATGGCAACTTTAAAATTATGGTATAAATACCGACGGCTACGATAAGACGATGGCCATCGCGGACGCCATTGGCCTCCCCTGACAACCCTGTTTGAGAAACATCGGACCGTTATGCTTTCAACTCCAGATGAACATCAGAATATGCTACCGTATGGAGCCATAATGTGATAGCACTGATCCAGCATGCTCATGTGGCGTGCTTTTTATGTCCGTTCGTTATGTTAAAAAAAACATAACAAAAGCCAAGGGGTTGCCAAAGGATGCTATTGAAACGCTGTTCCGGGGATCTGCCGAGGCGCATGGCCGCCCCGTCAGAATTAAATTTCCGGACAGCTTTGTTGCAAGCGATGCTGGACGCAACCTTGACTAAAAGAGGATAGAATGTGTAACGCCAAATACCATGACGAGCATCTGCGGCGGATACGGGTTGAAGATGCCGTAGGGAGCCACCTGGCCCACGATATCACCGAAATCCGGCCTGGAGAATTCAAAGGACCGTCCTTTCGCAAAGGCCAGAAAATTGAACGACAGGATTTAAGCCGCCTCATGCGGCTGGGCAAACGCCATCTATACGTTCTGGACCTCAAAGAGGGCCAGGTTCACGAGGACGATGCTGTTCTCGAGCTGGCAACCGCACTTGCCGGACCCGGCGTCACATTCTCTGGGCAGCCTCAGGAGGGCAAGCTGCAGCTCATAGCAGCATACGACGGGCTTTTGAAGATCGACACTCAAGCATTGGTAGCATTTAACCTGATTCCCGATGTGATGTGCGCCTCACGGCACCCGGACGTACCGGTAAAAAAGGGCCAGGCCGTTGCCGGCACAAGGGCAATTCCGCTGGTCATCGACCGAACCAGTCTCGACAAGGCGGTGGCGCTGGCCCGGGCAAGCGATCCGATATTCCGCGTCAAAGCCTATAACCGCCAGATAGCCCGTCTGATCATTACCGGAAATGAGGTTTATGACGGACTCATTGAAGACAAATTCGAAGCCATCGTTCGCAGAAAGTTGGCACCTTTCGGGGCCGTTTTGAAAGAGTGCACCATTTTGCCGGACGATATCGATAAAATTGCAGGTGTCACCCGCCGCTACCTTGCCGCCGCTACCGACCTCATCATCACAACGGGCGGCATGTCCGTGGACCCCGACGACGTCACCCGCATCGGCATCCGCCAGGCCGGTGTGGATGCCCTGCATTACGGAGCCGGCGTACTTCCCGGTGCCATGGGCATGCTGGCTTACAAGGGGGATACGCCCATCCTGGGAATCCCCGCCTGTGGGCTGTACCACAAGACAACGGTCTTCGATCTGCTGTTGCCCCGCCTGCTTGCCGGTGAAAACCCTGACGATGGGACTCTGGCGCGACTGAGCGTCGGCGGGCTGTGCCTCGATTGCCCAACCTGCACCTACCCCGCCTGCAGCTTCGGCAAAGGGTGTTGAAAGATCATCTGCCATGCATCTGAATCAGCAATTGTACGATAAAATGGCCGCGCGTGCAGAACGGACGACGATCACCGAGATCTGCATGGGGCTCGGGTACACGGCCGTTACCACGAGCAACGGCGGTGTAGGCCTCGCCTATACCTATTTCGAGAATAAAACCGGGTGCACCCCGGCGGGGGCTTATGTCGATCACGAAGGGCGGCCGGCAGTGGAACTATTAGCGATGATCAGGTCCGACAACCCCCTGGAGCGCAGCAAAGCCCTGGCGTTAATCAACGCTTTGAATTTTGACCGGCTCCAGGGGCTCCCCAATGATCGCCGGAATGATACCCTTTTCGACCTTCTGGGCATCGGGTCCGGCAGCCGGGTGGCGATGGTGGGATATTTCAAACCGTTGATGCGGGTAATCGAGGCGCGTGGGGCCAAGGCGACGGTCATCGACGCGTTTCAGGGGATTGGCGAACCAAAGGCGTTCTTCCGCAAACTGTCCCAATGGGCCGACAGCGCATTGATCACCTCCACTGCCATTTTAAACAATACCATGGAATCGATTCTCGATCGGCTGCCCACAGACGCAAGCGCTGCCGTGCTCGGCCCCAGCACGCCGCTCATCCCCGACCTCTTTGCGGACTGGCCCGCCGTCAAAGCATTGGCCGGCACGGTCCCGGTGGACATTGCTGCGGTGTTGAAATCCGTCCGGCACGGCTTAGGAACCCCTTATCTGCATCGCCACAGCCGCAAAGCAACCATCACGACTCAGGTGACCGCATGAACCAACTCACAGATCGCTATCAGCGCACCATCGACTACCTGCGTATCTCCATCACGGACCACTGCAACTTGCAATGCCGGTACTGTGTCCCCTTTGGGGGGCGCAGCAAGCTTCCCATGGATGACATTCTGACCTATGAAGAGATGTTCACCATCACACGGGCTGCGGTTGCTGCGGGTGTAACCAAGATCCGCCTCACCGGGGGTGAGCCCCTGATGCGCCGCAACATGTTGCAGTTTTGCCGCTGGCTGGCGGACCTGGAGGAGATCACGGATCTGTCCCTGACGACCAACGGTGTGCTGCTGGAAAAAATGGCGGCGGATCTCAAGGCCGCCGGCGTCAGGCGGGTCAATGTGAGCCTGGACACCCTGCGACCTGACCGCTATGCTGAAATTACCGGAAAAGATGCGCTCGGCCGAGTTCTGCGAGGCATAGAGAAAGCAGCCCAGGTGGGCCTGACACCCATTAAAATCAATATGGTGCCCATGCGGGGCGTCAACGACGATGAAATCATCGACATGGCCCGGTGGACCGAAACCGTCCCATACGACATCCGCTTTATTGAATTGATGCCCACCAATGGGTGGGCCAAGGACAAGCACAGCCGACTGCTGATACCGATCGATGAAATCCGGCGCAGGGTAGCGTCCATCGGCCCGCTCGAAGATCTTCCCACCATCAAAACGCGCGGTCCGGCAACCTATGCCCAACTGCCCGACGCCAGAGGACGTATCGGCTTCATTGCCGCCCTCAGCCACCATTTCTGTAAAACCTGCAACCGCCTACGGCTGACCGCTGACGGCAAGCTGCGCGCCTGTCTGTTCGCGGAAGAAGAAGTTGACATCATCGCGGCGCTGCGCAGCGGAGCAGCCCTTCCGGATCTAACAGCGATCGTCCAGTCCTGTGTGGACGCCAAGCCCGAGAGACACTGCCTCAACGACGACCCGTCCCCATTTCGCAATGGCCGGGCCATGCAGGCCATCGGCGGCTGAAAGAAAAACACCACCCGTCCCGTGGTTTCGGGGACGAGTGGTGTCCTTCAGGGCTGTTCTTCAGCCGTTAGATTTAGTCGGGGTATGCCTGGTCCGGGTGATAGGTCAAGGTGATGGTAAAATAATAGGGGGCGTCGTATCCCCAGTCATTGTCCGGCTCACCGTTGAGCGCCTCCGTGTCGGGCAGTCGCAGATAGTTGAAATCACTCAAAGCGAAATAGAACTTGGCGTCTTCCCCCCACTCGCTGCCGATCCAGAAGGTGTCGGCACCCGAGGGGGTAGTGATGTCCTCGGACGCTGTATCCTGGGGCGTGGTATCGCCGGCACACGCTTTGTAGCCATCCGGGGAGGTGGGATCATCCATGATGATCGCATTGCGGTTGCTGTCGCGGTAAAGCTTCCAGACATATTCCACTTCACTACCCGGTGGGGGAACCACCAGGCGCACCTCAACATCGTAGTACCAGCTGGTCTCCGCTCCGGACGGGTCGAGTTTTCCCAGGTCGATCTGAAAGAAGTCCCGATCTTCCTGGTAGTCAACATAGCCGCTGATCCAGGGGAATGTGATGACCGTGGTGCCGTCGCCCGGTTCCGTTTTCTCAATGCCGGCTGCCCCCGCATCGCGGAAGTCAAGCCAGGTGGTGTTGGCTTTGAAATGGGGCTGCAGGCTGGAAAAAATTTCCAGTTCTACTTCAGCAGTTTCTGCGGCTTCTACAGTGGTTTCGCTGTAATGGCGAAGGGTCTGTCCGTCAGTCTCGTCAATGCCGCCCGGGTCTGTGGCAACAGGGACACTGTCAGCGGTGATGTAATAGGCGATACTGCTGCCTTCGTTGTTCTGGGCGTCACTGATTTTAAAGTGGTAGGTGGCTTCCGGGTTGGCATCCTGGGGAACGAGGATGGACGTTTTCAGATGGGTCTGGCCGTCACTGCCGTCCATGTCGGTCACTTTCTTCACCATTTCGACACCACGCCAGACAGTCAATTGATAGTCTACGATGGAGGCATCGGCTATCAGGTCAACGGAGAGGATGCGGGCGCTGGTCGTATCGACCGAGAGGCTGTACCAGTCCACGTCCGAGTGATAGCTGACGAAACCCTCTCTGGCCACCCCACCCGCCAATGCAATAGCGCTGTTGGCCGTGTTGTCGTCGGTGGTCTCAATGGCATCGTTTAAGTCGGACTCCTCCAGGCGGACGCGGTAGTTGGTGCCGTTGTTCAACCGCCGGGGATTGGCGGCGGCCACAACAACGGTGTAGGGGCCGTTAGGAACCCTGAACTGATTCTGGTAAGCCGCTGCGCCGATGGCAAAATCGTGGGATGTCACCAGGGTCATGTCAGCGTCGTAGACGATGACCCTGAAGGGGGCTGTGCCCGTAATGGTCTCTCCCCCGTCGACGGTCATCAGAACCTGATGGTAGGTGGTGGCCCCACCGGCCTGGCCGAGGTCGAACCGATACCAGTCCTGGTCGCCCTCGTGCCCGGGAGAGATGCTCGAGCAGCCATAGTCGATGGTCCCGGCGGCAGTGTAGATGTCCTCGGCATCCAACTCCAGAACCGTCGCATCTTCCACCACGTCGTTGTCCTGGGCCTCACTCACGACCATCGGCTCGATGCCGATGTCATAAGGTGCTCCCAAATCACTGTCCGTGCTGTCGCTGTCTTCCACGATAACAAAGTACGGCCCACTTTCCGGTGTCAGGTAGGCCCGTATGACGTGGTAGGGATCTGCAATGCGCTCGATGCGGTTTCCGTTCTCGTCGTAAAGAGAGACCGCCAACTGCACCGGTGAACCGCCGGCCGGTTTGTGGTGATCGACGTTGACAGCGTATACGCCGCTGGCCGTGGGCGCGAAGGTAAAACAATCCACTTCGCCGATTTCTTCGATCACGTCACTGATCGTTTCGGCGGCTCCGATGGTCAGCGACTGGGCGTTGGAAAAATTATGATTGCCCTCGGCAGAATCTTCGAAGGTGGCGGTCAGAAAATAGGGAATGCTCACCGACGCATCGTCGTCCAGAAGATCCCGAACGGTGATGAAGAGATCTTTGGGTGTGTCGATGAAGATCCAGAGGTCCAGATCGGCCCCGATGGAAGCACCATCGGGTTTGTGCTTGCCAAAGACTCTGACCCGATCCCCATTGACCTCCTCAAATACAGTCACCAGCAGGTCTACATTGGAACCGGATGACCTCTCTTCGCAATGGATATGCAGAAACCGATTGGTTTCGGCAGCCCTGAGGCGATAAGTGTCCACCTCGCCGTCAACGGAAATGAAACTGGTCTGGGTCTCACCAATGGTCAAGGTGCGCACTGCGCCTTCACTGGCATCCTGTTCGCCGGTGACGCCTCCCCCGCAGGCCACGAGGGCCAGCAGGAGGAGCAACCCGATACTGTATCGTATGTTTTTCATCTTCTTCACCTATCTTTCTTAGTCTATGAGTTCGAATTGTCCAAATCCCAGTGACCGGGAGTATGAGCTGTCCTGCAGGGTATTGATGGTCACTTCGGCCATTCGAAATACCGGCGGCGCGTTGGGCCTGTCCTCGGGAACCTGGGCGATATACACCCGGACCACATTATCGCCCGGATCCAGTGTGGTCTTTTTGAAGATGCCGTTGGGCCCGGCTCCGCTGCTGTCCATCAGGCTGATATTGCCGATCTCGACCTGGTACCTCCGAATTCCCTGGGGCAGGTCCGGGAATTCAATGGGATTGGGATTCCCGAGATCGGTCAGCTGATACGAATAAGCATAGCGCTCACGGACCTTTGGATCATTGGCCAGGACATTGGTATGACCCTGCACCTCGAACACGTCCAGGGTGCGGTCCAGGTCGGTGTCTTCCGTGTAGAGATTCTCGAAGGGGTTGGTCCCCATGGACATTTCGATGCCATCGGGGATGTAATCCGCATCGAAGTCGGCCACGAACCGCCATGTCCCCTTGATGGACTCCTCGCAATCGGTCATCCCGTCGCTATCCTGATCCGGCCAGATCCCCGATGGCGGCGGCGGACAACTGCTGTCCTCGACGAGTGGATCGGGCCACATATTGCCGTCATCCATCAGGGATTGGGTCTGGATCTCGAAGAAATCGCTTAACCCATCATCGTCCGAATCGCGGTTCTGGGGATCGGTGCCGTGGCGGGTGATCTCGTCGTCATCGGTGAGGCCGTCCCCGTCGCTGTCCAGGTGCAAGGTATCGATGCCGGGGCGCACATTGTAGTTAAACGCTACGATGAATTTGATTTTGTAGGCATTGGCCAGGCGCATGTCGGTAAAGTTGATAAAATCGATGGCGCCGGCCGACGCGAAGTCGCGAAAGGTGCCATTGCCCGCCTGGGCCATGCCGAACAGCGTATTCTCGGCATATTGTCGCTCGGTCTCATATGCGGGGATATGGTCTCCGGAAGCATCCCGAAAAAGGGAGGAGAGAAAAAAACTGTGGAAATTGAACTGCCCCACCCCCCGATCTTCGGTGATCTGGGTCAACTCTTCCACCTGGTTCCAGATATCCTGCGGCAGCTGAGAGCCGGCATCTGTGTTGGGCATTCCGTCGCTGAAAAAGCAGACGATGTACTTGGAGCGCGCCAGGTCGTTGGCGCCGGATTCCTGGTAGGCGGTATTCATGATGTCGTTTTCGACGATCTGCCGGATATCGGTTACGGCACCCACATAGTCGGTATAGGACTCGTTGCGCACATTATCCAGCACGCGGTTCAGCTCTTCCACGGAGCGGGTATAACCCGGCTCGCCATAGCCGTTGCGCGTCCGGTCGATGGCACTGCCGGCCCACAGCAAAATACCGAAAGAGACGCTGGGGTAGTCATCGGTGTTGTAGCGCTCCAGGAACCGCCGCACCGCGGCAATGCGCCGGCCGTAGGGTTCGTCCGGTGGATTTAACGGGTCGGAGCTGAGCATGCTCAAAGAGCAGTCGATAGCAAAGAGCACCTTCACGGGGAACTGGATGTTCTCCGGGTTCTCGGTGTGAAACTCGCCGATGATGGTGCCCCTCTCCCTGGTGGTGGTGCGCTCCAGCGGCGGCCCGTTGTCACATGCCATGCTCCCGAGCATCACTGCCAGCAGGAGCACTGCTATTGCTATTGGCCTATGCATCGCAAACATCTCCTTTACCATCCCGGTCGGTATCGACCTGATCGGCGTTTTCCACGTTGGGGCAATTGTCACAGGGGTCGCCGATGCCGTCGCCGTCTGCATCTCCATTTTCAGCGCTCTGCAGATTAGGGCAGCGGTCGACGCCGGGAACGCCGTCGTGGGCCTCATCCAGGCCGTCATTGTCATAGTCGTTATCGCACATGTCACCGGAGATATCCCCGTCCAGGTAGTAATCGCTGTTTTCCTGGTTGGGATTCTCGTCGGTGATGCAGTTGTCCAACAGGTCGGGAATCCCGTCATTGTCGTCGTCAGCATCGCAGACATTGCCCAGGCCATCATTGTCGGGATCGTCCTGTTCGGGAAACTCGAGCTGGTCCGTATTCATCACATCCGGGCATGTATCGGCGGCATTGGCCACACCGTCACCGTCTCTGTCCGGATCGCACTCGTCTCCGAGCCCGTCGCCATCC
>Ga0316201_10002673_pt1 | contig 12787 bp, 11 predicted proteins | sample CS6wburrow_MG_FD_204516 | JGI IMG/M metagenome (GOLD analysis project Ga0316201, IMG submission 204516) | Coastal sediment microbial communities from Delaware Bay, Delaware, United States - CS-6 worm burrow | ecosystem: Environmental > Aquatic > Marine > Coastal > Sediment | place: USA... | reverse complement strand
GGCTCTCACCGCGGATAGCAGAGTCGCGATCTGGCCGGCTGAAAACAGGCTCGGTGTGCCCCCACCAAGATATACACTTTGCACGGGGCGTCCCCACACCAGGGGAAGGTCCAGTTCGAGATCTGCTACCAGGGCCTGAATATATTCCTCCGCGGGAAGTGTGTCAGGTGCGGTATGCGAATTGAAATCACAGTAAGGACACTTACGCACACACCAGGGCATGTGAACGTACAGACTCAAGGGCGGGTTACGCAATAATCCCTTCATCCCTCTCACGTAATTGCCTGACCAGTTCTCTCAATGCCTGGCCACGATGACTAACACGACTTTTGTCCGCAGGCGCCAGCTCAGCTGCTGAGCACTGCCCGCCGTTACCGGGCGCAATTGAAATACCGAACAGGGGATCATAGCCAAAACCACCCTGACCTCGCGCCGATTGCAGGATTTGTCCGTGCCAACGGCCGACTGCCACCAACGGTGCGGGGTCATCAACTGATTGCATCAAAACCATGGCACAAAAAAAATAGGCGTTACGTTCAGCACCACACTTTCCCGATAGTTCAGCGAGTAACTTACGTTTGTTGGCATCATCATCAGCCTCACTGCCGGCATAACGGGAGGAATAAATACCCGGTTCACCGTTCAGGGATGGAACCACCAGCCCTGAGTCATCTGCAATGGCGGGCAAGCCCGTAAACCCGGTCGCCTGTCGTGCCTTGATCAGCGAGTTTTCTATAAATGTGCTGGCGGTCTCTTCCGCCTCCGGGACATTCCAGTCACTTTGCGGACGCACGACAAAACCCAGGGGCTTGAGCATGGCAACCATTTCTCGAAGTTTTCCCGGGTTGCCGGTAGCCAGTACGAATTCCCTACCCATGACTCATCCGGACCAGGTTCAGTTCGCCAATGCTGCAGACTGCATATCCATCAGCGAGCGGATTCCCTTTTCCGCCAAGCCGATCAGCTGGTCTAAATCCTCCTTGCGAAACGCATGACCTTCCGCCGTACCCTGCAGCTCTATGAATCCGCCACCATCATTCATTACAACATTCATATCCGTTTCCGCGCGGGAGTCTTCCGGATAGTCGAGATCAAGTACATGTGTGTTGTTAAAAATCCCGACAGAAACCGCCGCTATCTGACCATGTACGGGGTCCTTTTTTATCTTGTTGTTGGAAAGCAGCCACCTGCAGGCATCAACCAGTGCCACATACGCCCCGGTGATGGCTGCTGTTCGGGTCCCGCCATCAGCCTGTAATACATCGCAGTCCAGTGTAATCGTATGTTCGCCCAGTGCACTGCGATCGATTACCGCCCGCAAGGACCGGCCTATCAACCGTTGAATTTCCATGGTTCGCCCGCCCTGTTTACCAGACGAGGCCTCACGGCGCATCCTGGAGCCTGTCGATCTCGGCAACATACCGTATTCCGCTGTGACCCAGCCCTCGCCACTGCCCCTAAGGAATGGTGGCACCTTGCTTTCCACCGACGCGGTACACAATACCCTGGTTTTACCGCAGGCAATCAAAACCGATCCCTCTGCATGACAGGTGTAATTGCGTGTAATGCTGATTTGGCGTAACTCATCTGCTTCTCTGCCGCTGGGCCTCATTGTCTGATCCTGATTATCTGGTCAAAAAAAACGGGGTAAATACGAAGGTCGCTATTCTCAGATAGCCTACTAGCGGGCTAACCGTTAACATTGTGCCACTGTCTGCAATGTGGAAAAAGCAATGATTCGAAGTATGACCGGTTTTGCCCGGGTCGAACGCCAGTATGAATTTGGTCGGCTGAGCTGGGAAATGCGCTCGGTTAATCATCGCTATCTTGATTTCGGGTTGCGTCTGCCGGAAGAGTTTCGTCCGTTGGAATCGGACATCAGAGCCTGTCTGGGCGAGTATCTAAGCCGCGGAAAAATCGAGGCCTCCTTACGTTACGTTGCAGCATCCGGTGCCATTGCCAGCAAACTGGAGCTTAACCTCGGGTTGGCCAGGGAACTACTTGTAATACACGGGGAGATGTCCAAACTGGCCGGAATTGAACGACCGCCCGATATCAGCAAGCTGCTCGAATGGCCCGGGCTAATAGAGGAGAAACGCCCGGATCCAGCGCCACTACAGGCCGCAGCAATGGAACTATTGATTGAGGCTGCCCTGGAGTTACAGGCAGGAAGGAGGCGTGAGGGCGAGCAGATGGCCAACGCGATTCGGGAGCGACTGTCGGCCGTTTCAGTATTAACCGCCAATATCAGGCAATGGCTACCCGAAATCCGCATTGGTCTGAAGCAAAAAATGTTGGAACGGGTGGCCGACCTGAAACCACCCCTTGATCCGGGTCGGGTTGAGCAGGAAGTCGTCATGCTTTGCCAGAAAATCGATGTCGATGAAGAACTGGACAGGCTGGATGCGCATGTTGGTGAAGTTTACCGGGTATTTGAATTGGACGAACCTGTTGGTCGCCGGCTGGATTTCCTGATGCAGGAATTCAACCGCGAGTCAAATACTCTCAGTTCAAAGTCGATTGATCAGCGCACGACACAAGCTGCAGTTGATTTGAAAGTTCTGATAGAACAAATGCGTGAACAGGTACAAAATGTCGAGTAAATATTCTATCCGAGGCAGCCTGTTTATCATTGCTGCACCATCCGGCGGAGGAAAAACCAGCCTGGTAAATGCACTACTGAAGAATGACCACCGGCTGGTCCTGTCTGTATCCCATACTACCCGGGCAGCAAGACCAGGTGAGGTTGACGGCCAACACTACCATTTTGTTACCGAATCGGAATTTGAAAAAATGGTCAAAAACGGTGATTTCATGGAGCACGCCCGTGTCTTTGATCACCATTACGGAACCAACAGCGACTCCGTGGCTTCACAACTGGAACAAGGTCACGATGTGATACTTGAAATTGACTGGCAGGGTGCGCGCCAGGTGCGCTCTGTTTTTCCGGATTGCTGTCCTGTATTTATCATTCCTCCTTCCCTTGAAGATTTGCGAAAAAGGTTGACCGGTCGTGGACAGGACAGTGCACAGGTAATACAACGCAGGATGCGTGATGCACAGGCGGAAATATCCCATTGGGCTGAATTTGATCACCTGGTAGTCAATGACGATTTCGAAACGGCACTTGAAGAACTGCAAGCGATCATCAATGATCACCGTAACGGAAAACCCCGTAAAGTAAATAAAAATCACCAACTTCTGGCACAGCGGCTCGGAAGAAGTTAACATTCACGGTTACGTCTAACACATATTACAGGATTAATAATGGCACGCATTACCGTAGAAGACTGCCTCGAGAACATCGATAACCGTTTTGAGCTGGTTTTAACAGCCACCAAACGCGCCCGCCAGATAGGTCATGGCGCTGAACCGCTGGTCCAGGAAGAAAATGATAAGCCAACAGTTATCGCGCTCCGCGAAATCGCCGAAGGTCTTATCGACGCAGAAGGTGTTGATGTTCTGCAAGCCAAGCTCGAAGCCGCCGAGGTGTTCGAAATGGATCCAATGGAGGACGAGCTAGCTCCCTGAGGGAATTCATGCATGCTGGCGACCCTGACGAACTTACCGGAGCCGGTTCTTGATCTGAGGGACCTTCTCAATACCTATCTGGAACCGGAAAAGGTCGCTATTGTTCTTCGTGCATATGAGGTTGGCGCGATTGCACACGAGGGCCAAACCCGCAGAACCGGTGAACCCTACATATTTCACCCCGTCGCCGTTGCCCGTATATTGGCGAATATGCGCATGGACTGCGGCAGTATTGCCGCTGCAATTCTGCACGACACCATCGAGGACACCACGTTAACCCGGCAGGAGATTGAGTCCCGTTTTGGTGAAGAGGTTGCAAACCTCGTGGAGGGTGTCACAAAGCTGGACAAAATGAAATTCCGTACCCGGGTTGAGGCGGACGCGGAAAGTTTCCGCAAGCTGATGCTGGCCATGTCACGGGATTTGAGAGTCATTTTTATCAAGCTGGCAGACAGGATGCACAATATGCGCACCCTGGGTTCAATGAGCCCGCAATCACGTCGTAGAATCGCACGCGAGACGCTTGATATCTATGCACCCATCGCCGACCGCCTGGGTATGAATAGTATCAAGTCAGAACTGCAGGACCTGGGTTTCGCCAATCTTTACCCCTGGCGGCACCGCACCATCGCAGAGCATATCAGCACGGTCACCGGTGACCGGAGTGAGATCATTGCGGATATCCATAAATCATTGAAAAGGAAAATGAACGAGGCAGGCATCCCCTGCGAAATCAAGGGCAGGGAAAAGACCCCTTATAGCATTTACCGGAAAATGCAGGCCAAAGACCTTTCCTTTTCCGAAGTGAATGATGTATACGGCTTCCGCATCATTACCCATTCTGAACCGCACTGTTACCTGGCCCTCGGAGCAGTACACGGACTTTACCGCCCCAAACCTGGAAGGTTTAAAGACCATATCGCCCTGCCAAAAGCCAACGGTTACCAGTCATTGCATACCGTACTCAACAGCCCGTTTAACCTCCCGGTTGAGATCCAGGTCCGCACCCAGGAGATGGATGTTCTGGCTGAAGAGGGCGCGGCCGCTCACTGGCGATACAAAAGCGGCGAAACCACATCGGGAACAGCCCAGGTGCGCGCACGCGAGTGGTTAATGCAACTGGTTGAAGTGCAACGGCACAGCACCGATTCAATGGATTTTCTGGATGGTGCAAAATCGGACCTGTTCCCCGACGAGATTTTTGTGTTTACACCCAAGGGGAAAATCATTGATCTGCGCAGCAGCGCAACTGCGCTGGATTTCGCTTACGCAATCCATACGGGTGTTGGCAACCATACCCGCAGCATATGGGTTGATAAGGTTGAAGTGCCGTTATCAACCCGTCTGGAAAACGGGCAAACGGTCAAAGTCATTACTGACGAAAATGCGCATCCCGTTTCCGAGTGGCTCGAATTTGTAAACACTGCAAGAGCTCGAACGGCCATCAGACACTACATCAAGAGTCTTGAGCAGGCCGATACCGTGGCACTGGGTCTGCGTCTGCTTGAGACTGCACTTAATGTTCGTGGATCGGACCTTGATGCGGTTCCTGTAAAACGTATGGATCAATACCTGAAAGACAATAACTTTGAGCGTCAGGAAGACCTGCTGACCGAGCTGGCTCTTGGCAACCTGCTATCAAGCGTGGTGGCCGCAAAACTGGCACCGGAAGTGAGCAATACACTTGTTTCCGGTGAGCAGACCGAGGCTCTTTCGATCGCTGGCTCAGAAGGCAGCGCAATGACATTCGCCGCCTGCTGCCGCCCGGTACCAGGTGATAACATCATGGGCTTCCTTTCGGCCGGCAAAGGCGTGGTTGTCCATCGCGTAAACTGCCGGAATGTCAGGGAGTTTCGTAAGCATCCAGACCACTGCATTGATGTCACCTGGGCACCAATCCGTCGTGGCATGTTCGAAGTAGCCTTGCACATTCTGGCCAAAAACGTCCCGGGCGTACTGGCCAATATCTCGGCCAGCATTGGAGAGGCCGGTAGTAATATTGAAAAGATCGAGCAACCCGAAGCAAATCGCGAGATTGCCAAACTACTATTCATCATCAGCGTGAAAGATCGTGACCACATGGCACAAGTCATGCGTCGACTGAGACGTAACCGCAACGTAACCCGTGTCAGCCGGATCATCGCCTGAAGCGCATACAGGGCAGGAGCGCCGTTAAATGAGCAAAAACATTGTCAGTACCGACCAGGCCCCGCAGGCCATCGGCACCTACTCACAAGCCGTCAGACACCAGGGCCTGGTTTTCATTTCCGGACAGATTCCACTTGACCCGGTGAGCATGGAGGTCGTCGAAGGCGGAATTGAAGCCCAGATCCATCGGGTATTCGAAAACCTTTCAGCGGTCTGCAAGGCCGCTGGCGGATCTCTCGACGAGATCGTCAAGCTGGGTGTGTTCTTAACCGACATGGGGGATTTCCAACAGGTCAACACCATCATGGGTCAATATTTCACCGCACCCTACCCGGCACGCGCTGCCGTTGAAGTATCGGCGCTACCCAAGGGCGTCAGTGTCGAAATGGATGCGATACTAGGTGCCTGAATAGTACGGCACTTATAACCTTGATAACCCCCCGGTCCATGGCACTTACAGACCTGCAAGGCGTAGGACCGAAACTCGTCGAAAAATTGAACGCACTTGGTATCAGCCAGGTTGCAGACCTGTTATTTCACCTGCCTTTGCGTTATGAAGACCGCACCCGTATCCACCCCATAGGCAGCTGTACACCCGGACAGCGTATTTTGGTGGAAGGAAAAATTGAACATTCCGCCGTCGTGCGTGGGCGCCGGCCCATGATGGTAGTGGTATTGTTCGACGGAACCGGACGTATCACCTTGCGTTTCTTCCATTTTCGCGTCTACCAGCAACGGCAACTGTCCAGTGGCACCCGCTTACGTTGTTTCGGCGAGATCAGGGCTGGTTACAAGGGCCTGGAAATGGTGCACCCGGCTTATCAGCGACTTAGTGAGCAGGGCGAAGAGCCTGTCGCGGACCGCTTAACACCTGTTTATCCGGGTACCGAGGGTCTCGGTCAGAAAATCTGGACCAAAATTACAGACCAGGCACTGGCACTCATGCGCAGCGGCCAGTTGGAACTCGAAGAACTGCTACCCCCCTCACTGTTGAATCAGCTTAAGTTGCTGCCGTTGGCTGACGCCCTGGATTATATCCACCGCCCACCCCCGGACGCCGACATTTCCGCGTTGATCCAGCGGGACCACCACACACAAAAACGTCTTGCCCTTGAAGAGTTACTGGCTCATAACCTGAGCATGCAGAAGATTCACCGCTTACAGCGGGCAAGAATGGCGCCCGTGATGCCACCAGGGGGCACATCTGAAACTGAGTTCATTCAAGGTCTTCCCTTCAAGTTAACCGGTGCCCAACAACGGGTTGCGCGTGAGGTCCACAAGGATCTTGAGCGTGACCATCCCATGTTGAGACTGGTCCATGGTGATGTCGGCTCAGGAAAAACTGTGATCGCGGCACTGGCCGCATTAAGGGCAGCGGACAATGGTTTTCAGACAGCCATCACGGCGCCCACAGAATTGCTTGCGGAACAACACTACCGTGTCTTCAGTGCATGGTTGAAGCCCCTGGGGATCAAGCCCGTCTGGCTGAGTGGAAAAGTCACCGGTAAAAAACGCACCGAAGCCTTGCAACGGATCAGCAGCGGTGCCGAGCTCGTTATCGGAACCCACGCATTGATGCAAAAGGGTGTTGAATTCAGCCACCTGGGCCTGGTGATCGTCGACGAACAACACCGCTTCGGTGTGGATCAGCGCATGAACCTTCTGGAGAAAGGCGGCAAGTCTGACCGGCAGGCACACCAGTTGATCATGACGGCGACCCCCATTCCCCGCACGCTGGCCATGACCGCGTATGCCGGCATGGATATCTCGGTTATCGATGAACTACCCCCGGACCGAAAGCCAGTAACCACCGTTGTGATGTCCAATGAGCGCCGTGGGGAGGTCATTCAACGTGTCGCAAATGCATGCGCAGGTAACCAGCAGGCTTACTGGGTATGTACCCTGATTGAGGAATCCGATGTCATTGAAGCCCAGGCAGCTGAAGAGGTTGCCAGGCAGCTGCAGAACGATCTGGAAGGGCTCAACATCGGCCTGATCCACGGACGTATGAAACCGGCCGACAAGCAGCAAATCATGGATGATTTCAAATCCGGCAACTTGCACTTGCTAGTTGCCACCACCGTGATCGAAGTCGGCGTAGATGTACCAAGTGCATCGTTAATGATCATTGAAAACGCGGAGCGGCTTGGACTGGCTCAACTCCATCAACTACGTGGTCGTGTCGGACGCGGTTCCATGCACTCCAGCTGTGTTCTAATGTACAACCCACCGCTGGGCGATCTTGCAAAACAGCGCATGGAGATCATGCGGCAAACGGCGGATGGCTTCAAAATTGCTGAAAAAGATCTCGAATTACGTGGCCCGGGCGAAGTCCTTGGAACCCGCCAGACCGGTATGTTGCTGTTCAGGGTTGCCGACCTGGCACGCGATGCCGGACTGCTGAAAATGATACCCGCCGTTGCCGATAAGCTGTTAGAGCAGCACCCTGCACAGGCAGATAAACTGATCCGTCGCTGGATTGGTGATGCTTCCCGTTTCGCTGGCGTTTAGCCCGAATATTTCAAAGGCTTGTTAGTTAGCGAATGGCCAGAGCAAATGATTCCACTTCTGCCCTCGCCTGAACGATATCCTTTTCAATTTGCTGCTTGATCGCATCGAATTCAGGCTCCGCATGGATAGACTCCAGGCGAAAGTCAATTTCGAGCATCCAGGCGCCTCTGAAACCGCGGTCATAGGCCATCTGCAGACTGTCAAGAGCCGCCCTCGACTCACCTCTCAAGGCATGAATGCTGGATTCAGTGTAGTAAATGTCTGCATCATCAACACCGTTGATACGGGCCCTGCGAACAGAGCGTTCGGCACCCTCCAGTCTTTGCTCGGCCAGTACGGTATTGCCTGCATCACGGTGCAACGCTGACAAAATAGTCGCGTACAAAACCTGCTCACCATTCCATTCCTGGTCGGAATCATCACGGATAGCGTTTTCAAATAAATTCCTGGCTGCATCTTTATCACCCGCCACCAGGCTGATCATGCCTTTTTGAAAATAATAATATTGTTGCAATTGTTCAGGTAGCCCCTCAATTGAATCTCCAAACTGCTCACTCAATAAGCTCTCAGCCTTCTCAATTCGGCCTTGTTTTAGCAACAAAAAGAAATACTTGGATTGCAGACCAAAATTATCACGGGCGATTTCCAGTCCTTCAAGCAAAAGACGTTCGGCCTTGTCCATTACCCCTACACTGGCCCACGCCCCGGCAAGTGTTTCTATCACAACGGGGCTATCCGGCTCCAGGTCATAAGAGCGATTGGCATATTGCCAGCCTCCGACGAGATCACCGTTCTTGATCGCGTAACCGGACATGATTCTGAGCAAGGTTGCCGAATCAGGGCGTAAGCTGACCAGGCTCTGCAGTAGATCTTTACCACCCTGATAATCGCCCTGCCGGGTAAGGTTACCGGCAAAATTAATCGCCAGCAGTTCATTCAAGGGGTCAATCACCATCGCCTGCTGCAAAACCTGGCTCTGTTCCGGCAGCCTTCCGAGCTCACCCAGCAGGCCACCCAGCCAAAGGTAGGCGGGTATATAGTCGTCGTTTAACTTGATGGCCTGACGCAAGGCCGATTCCGCTGCATCTCTTTGCCCAATCTGCCAGCGGGCAAGTCCGAGAGCGGCAAACGCTTCAGATGAGGCCGGGTCAATTTCCAGTGCCTTTTCAATCATTGGCATGGCACGTTCAGTGGCTTTCATATTGGTCAGGTTGCCGTACATGGCCAACAACAACCAGGAATCGGCCATGGCCGCATAGGCGGGTGCAAAGGCAGGGTCATGTTCCAGGGCCTTGGCAAACAGGGTGATGGCCTTTTGAAGCTCATCCGGAGAGCGCCGCCACCAGTGGAGCCGGCCGGTTCTGTAGGCTTCAAAAGCTGCCAGATCCTGAGTTCTGGATGTCGGTTGCTGCTCCAAACCTGCAAAGGAATCTACCAGCGCTTCGGCAATCGAACTGGCAACCTCATCCTGGATCGCAAACACGTCATCCAATTTCCGGTCATAGGAGTTTGACCAGATGTGATAACCGTCTTCAACATTGATCAGCTGGGCAGTCAGGCGAATACGATCACCCGATTTCCGTACACTGCCTTCAAGCACGGTGCTGACATTTAACAGACGACCGATTTCACGAATATCCTTGTCGGGTGCGCGGAATGCGAATGACGAGGTGCGGGCCGCCACATGCAGACCACTCACCTTGGCCAGCACATTCAGAATTTCTTCCGCAATTCCATCCGAGAAATACCCCTGGCTGCTGTCTTCGGATAAATCTGCAAATGGCAGGACTGCGATGGAGTTCTCAGGTGCGACAAATTCACGTTGTTGTGATGTAAAGGTTTGCAACTCGTTCGGGCCACTGTCAGTAAACACATTTGAGTAATAACCGTAAAAGCCGTAACCGAGCCCGAACATACCTAACATCATCATGCTGAACAGCAGGGCGTTTTGAGTGCGGGTCAGAAGACTCACAGCATGCGTTTTCTTGACCCCTTCCGTTGTGATATCAAAATGCCAGGCGAGAATGAAGACCAACGGGAATCCCAGCAATAAAACGATAACCACGAGGGTAGGAAACCAGTCCGGGAGCCGTAAGGGCTCAACTGCCGCATCCATTAACTGCAGCGCCACGAACACCGCCACCGCATATGCACCCACAGTGCGTAGGACTTTACGGCGGTTTAATTCCATCAGTACCGTGGATAAAAATGATTGACCCTGTTTCATATTTCTATCAAGCCTTCTTCGGACTATCGGTCTGCGCCGCGTTTCAGGCGAATCAACCCGGAGATATCATGATCCCCATCACCCAACTCTACTAACTTACGATAATCCTTGATCGCAGCTTCTACTGTCGGCATAGAGATATCCAATTCTTGTGCCAATTCCCGGCAGATTAGTAAATCCTTGAGTAAAAGGGACAGTTTGAACCCAACGTCAAATCTGTTTTCCAGCATGCTCTGACCACGGTGCTCCAGAAACCAGCTACCGGCTGCCCCGGCTCTTACTATAGATAATAGACGCTCCGAAGGAAGATTTAGTTTCTCTGCAAGTGCAATTGCTTCACAAACCGCTTCGGCAATACCGGCGATCATCACCTGGTTAACCGCCTTGGTGGCTTGACCGGAACCGACCGCGCCCATGTGTGTAACTGTCGCAGAAATAGCCTCCAGTACTGGCATAATCCGCGAAATATTGGCGGAATCACCACCGGCCATCACCGACAATGTACCTTTCTTCGCTCCTTCAACCCCACCTGAAACCGGGGCATCCACAAAACCGGCACCGGCTTCCTGCAGGCTGACTGAAACCTGCCTGGCAGTTGACGGGCTCACAGTCGAAGTATCGACAAGCACTGATCCCGGTGTAACACCCGGAAGCAGTTGCCCGATCACATCCCGCAAATCCTGATCAGCCGAAACACAGGTGAGTATGACGTTACAGACATCCGCCAACTGCTCAGGACTCTCAGCCACCGGCACACCTGTTTCCTCCGCTATTGCCTCGGCCGTGGCCGTCGTGCGGTTCCATACCCTGGCCAGCAGACCTGCATCTGCAAGATGCATTGCCATGGGCGCACCCATCGCACCCAAACCTATTACACCTGCCCTGATTTGCTCATTCATTGTTTTTTAGAGGGCATCATCACCCTCTTCCCCGGTTCTTATCCTTATGGCCTGCTCCAACGGCTGGACGAAAATTTTGCCGTCGCCGATACGTCCGGACGCGGCCGACCCGACAATGGCTTCAGTCACCGCCTCGACACGATCATCAGGCACCGCAATCTCCAATCTCAATTTAGGCAGAAAATCAACCACGTACTCCGCTCCGCGATAAAGTTCCGTATGGCCCTTCTGACGACCGAACCCGCGAACCTCGGTTACGGTCATGCCCTGAACACCCACTTCGCCAAGCGCATCACGTACATCATCGAGTTTGAACGGTTTTACAATCGCGATAATCATTTTCATAGTGGTATTCCTCCTCTGCTCAGATAGGACTTTATAGCCAGTGTATCCAAGCCGCAAGCACCACTTCCTTCCTCCACGGGTATGCCTGGTTCAATTGGCTAATGCCTGAGAGCATCGCCATAATTTGTGACCACAGTTTTTACAGATTGACTCTCCGTTGCACACCGCAAAACGATAGAGCGAGCCAAATCGGAGTCCAATTGCCTACAGACATTTCAGACCAGGCCTAACGCATATATTTTCGGCCTGATACAAAATCAGGACTTTGAATCAGACACCGTTCAATACAGGACCGTGTCGGGGGGTTGATTTGGGGTTATCACGGGTACATAGCCGTGGCTGTGCGGGTGTGGAAGCACCTCTGATTACAGTAGAGGTTCATCTGTCCGGGGGCTTGCCAAGCATGCACCTGGTCGGCCTTCCCGAAACTGCCGTACGGGAATCCAAAGACCGGGTCCGGGCAGCGCTGATCAATTCCGGTTTCAAATGGCCCCAAGACCGTATTACCGTCTCACTGGCACCGGCTGAACTGCCAAAGGAAGGTGGTGGTTTCGATCTGCCAATCGCACTTGGGATACTTGCCGCATCTCAACAGATTCAGGATTCGCGCTTCGATGATTGCGAGTTCCTGGGTGAACTCTCTCTCAATGGTGAGTTGCGTTCAGTGCGCGGCGTGCTACCTGCCGCCATTCGATCCCGTGACAGTAACCGGACACTGGTCGTTCCGGCCATCAATGCCGCCGAGGCCGCCCTGGTAAAAGGCGGTGAAAAATATTGCGGCGCTTCACTACTGGAGATTGCAAACTGGATCAACGGCGGCCAGCAACTTGAACCATGTAAATACCAATCACGGGACAATCCACCCCCACTGCCCGATCTTTGCGATGTCATCGGTCTTCCCGGGCCAAAGCGCGCACTGGAAGTTGCCGCTGCGGGTGGTCATCACCTGCTGATGGCCGGACCACCGGGAACCGGAAAAACCCTGCTGGCATCAAGATTACCCGGAATCCTGCCACCGATGACGGAAAGCGAGTCGCTCGAGGTCGCTGCCGTCGCATCAGTCAGTTACGGGGGTCTGGATCATCAGCTGTGGGGCATTCGTCCTTTCAGAACACCACACCACTCC
>Ga0316201_10002672_pt1 | contig 12789 bp, 13 predicted proteins | sample CS6wburrow_MG_FD_204516 | JGI IMG/M metagenome (GOLD analysis project Ga0316201, IMG submission 204516) | Coastal sediment microbial communities from Delaware Bay, Delaware, United States - CS-6 worm burrow | ecosystem: Environmental > Aquatic > Marine > Coastal > Sediment | place: USA... | reverse complement strand
CCCTGGATACCCTACCCCGCTTCGCTGTACGCGCACGGCCTGTGCCTCGAACGCCTGATGCTGGCGCGCACCCACGCCGACAGCGAATCCCTGTGGGCGTGTGAGCAGGCGCTCAGTTGCAGCCGGGGAGGAGCCGTGCTGGCCTGGCCGCAACGCGTCACCTTTCCCCAATTGCGACGTCTTCAGCTCGCCGCGGAGGCTCACGCCAAACTGGTTTGGCTCTTTCGGCCGGAACGTGCGCTCCAGGAAGCATCACCGGCAGCGCTGCGTCTGCAGCTGGAAGCGGGCGATCATCGCGGCACCCGAGTCCGGGTCGTCAAATGCCGGGGCAAGCGAGCGCCGGAGCCCGCCTGGGTCCCGAGACCTTTCTCAGTTTATGCGAACCACCTATACCAAAATCGGGAGCATGCTTTGGCTCGCCATCCGCTTTCCGCACCTGCCGCTGAACCTGTTTACCCGGGGTCAGAGCAGCCGGAACATGCCGATCGCGGTGGGCGATACCATTGAGCGGCGCGAACGAATCGTCGACTGCAATCCGGCTGCGCTGAGCGGGGGCGTCAAACCCGGTATGCCGCTAACCGCGGCGCTGGGCATATTGAACGACCTGCAGATCGTGGAGCGCGACCCGGCCGCAGAGCAGCAAGCCCTGCGGCGCCTGGCTGCCTGGTGTTACCAGTACAGCAGCCAGGTGTCCATCCCGGAGGACCGGCCCGGCCTGTTCCTGGAGGCCGGCGCCAGCCAGCGTCTGTTCGGATGCCCGGCCGACCTGGGCGGACGCATCGAGCGGAAACTCGTCCGGCTCGGCTATCACGCCGTAGCCGGCTCGGCCCCGACCCCCGAGGCCGCCTGGCTGGCCGCGCCGGAAGGCCTGCACATCACGGGCAAGGGAACGATACGCCGGCAACTGGGGCCGCTGCCGCTGGAACGCCTGCACTTCGAACGCACCCGGATCGCTGCCATGGAGCGCATGGGCTTCCGCCAGTTGCGCGATTTGCTGCGCCTGCCGCGCAAGACTCTGACCCGCCGCTTCGGCCCCGCCCTGCCCGATTACCTGGACCGCCTACTGGGCGTACAGGCCGATCCGCGAGCCCTGTTCCAGCCGCCGGAGACCTTTCGCTCGCGGCTGGAACTGCCGGCGGAAATCCACGCCAGCCAGGCCTTGCTGTTTCCCCTCAGACGCCTGCTGGAGGAACTCTGCGGGGTGCTGCGCGGTGGCGATACCGCCGTGCAGAGCTTGCGCATTACCCTGGGCCACGAGGATGCCGAGGACAGCCGGCTGGAGCTGAACCTGCAATCCCCCAGTCAGGACCCTGCCCGATTGATGACGGTGCTGCGCGAGCGGCTGGAGCGGCTGCGCCTGCCCGCATCCGTGCGGGACGTCCGGCTGCACGCGCCGCGGTTGCTGCGATTCAGTGCGGGGCAGCATACGCTGTTCCGCGACACGCCCGTGGAGCGGCAACAGGACATCGAGCAGTTGGCCGAGCGGTTGCAGGCTCGCCTGGGTCCGGACGCGGTAGTCGGCCTTGCCGGCGTCGAGGACCACCGGCCGGAATACAGTTGGCGGAGCCGCAAACTGGACGAGCCGCCAAGCTGCATCGCCCTCGCCCACCGCCCGGCCTGGCTGCTGCCGAAACCCAGGCGCTGCGCCATCGAGAACTACGAGATTCTCGCCGGTCCCGAGCGCATCGAGAGCGGCTGGTGGGATGGCCGCGATTGCCGCCGCGACTATTTTGTCGTGCGCGACACCCACGGCAGCATGCTGTGGGCCTATCACGAATACAAGCCCCGCCGCGGCTGGTATCTGCACGGCATATTCGCCTGATCGCCCCGGCCGACAACCCGCCCCTGTGCTATTCTGAGATATTGCTTTCCGCGCCCGCGAGAGCCTGATCCGCCACCATTTCCACGCCGATGAATCCACGAGTCAGTTGCCCCGATCGACAGTCATGGCGCACCTGGTTGCACGACAACCACGACCGCTGCACCGAGGTGTGGCTGGTGTTCTACAAAAAGCACACCGGCAAATCCGGTATTGCCTACCGGGACGCGGTCGAGGAAGCGATTTGCCACGGCTGGATCGATGGACTCATAAGACGCATCGACGACGAACGTTACGCCTACCGGTTCACCCCGCGCCGGCAGAGCAGCAAATGGTCGCCGCTGAACTTACGATTGGCCGAGCGTTTGATCGCCGAAGGACAAATGACTCCGGCCGGTCTGGCGGCTTTCGAACGGCGGAAATGCTACGACGAGGCGTTGCTGGAAGCTCGCCGGTCGGAGCGGGTGAAACTGCCCCGGGAGATCGAAACCAAACTACGATCGAACGAAGCCGCCTGGAGAAATTACACAGCCCTGGCGCCCAGTTATCGCAAGCAATACGCAGCCTGGTTGACGCAAGCCGTTAAACCCGAAACGCGGGACAGGCGTCTCAAGGAGGCCCTGCGGCTTCTGGAAAAAAACAGAACGTTGGGCATGAAATAGAAACGGGTGTCCGACTGATTTGGATCTTACTGATGAAAAAAATCATCTTCGTCGCCTTGGTGGCCCTGGTGATCCTCGTCGCCGCGCCAGTGCTCATCCACCAGCTGCAACCGTCCGAGCCACGCTCACTGGTGGGCGAGTTTCTGGACCCGGCCCGATTCGAGGAGGTCCGATTCCACAATGACGAACAGGCCATTGACCTGGCGGGCATGCTGTTCCTGCCGCCGGGCCCGGGTCCGTTTCCCGCTGCCGTAATCATTCACGGGTCGGGCACGAGCCAGCGGGCCAATCGCTGGTATCTGACGCTGACCCACTACCTGCAGGACAACGGAATCGCTGTGCTGCTTCCCGACAAGAGGGGCTCAGAGCTGTCGGGCGGTGACTGGAGCCAGGCCAGCTTCGAAGACCTGGCGACCGACACGCTGGCCGCGATCCGGTTCCTCTCGACGCAGAACGCTGCGGAAATCTCCCGCATCGGAGTCATCGGCATGAGCCAGGGTGGATGGATTGCGCCGATCGCCGCCGACCGGTTGCCGGACCTGTCATTCCTGGTCAATATCGTGGGCTCCGCTGTCTCCACCCATCAGCAGTTTCTCTATGAAGAGGATCACAACCTGCGCGAGTTCGGCGTGCTGCCGGGAGTATCCAGGGCGCTGGCTTATCTGAGCACGTTTGTAATCAGATCCTGGGTCCAGCGGGATTTCTGGAGTGCAGTCGGCGACTTCGATCCCCTGCCGTACTGGCGGAGGTTGGACGTGCCGGCACTCGTGCTGTACGGGGAGGCCGACACCAATACCCCATCGGCCCACAGCGCGGAGCTGTTGCGCGGACTGAGCAATCCGGAAATAGATGTTCGGACCTATCCCGGATCCGGTCATGCGCTGCAAGATCCGCCCGAGCGTGGCGACCGCCTGTTTCGGGAAGATGCGCTGATGGACATCCGGGATTTCGTGCTGTCGGCGAGCCGCTGAACCGGAGCACGCCCCATGCGAATCGAAGATCCGAGACCGTGGCTCTCCATCCTGGAACTGAAGGTTTCACCGGTGATGCTGACGGTATTGCTCGCCGGTTCGATGTGGCTGGTGGCGCGGCACACAACGAGTTTTGCGATGGCGCCCGAATTGCGGTCGGGGTTGCTGTTGGTTCTGGCGGGTGCCGGAGGGGCTGTCGGCATGGCCGGCGTCTGGTCGTTCCGAAAGGCCCGCACCACCGTCAACCCCTGGCGCCCACAGGCCAGCTCGGCCCTGGTGGCTTCCGGGATTTATCGATGGACGCGCAATCCGATGTATCTGGGGCTGGCGCTGGCCCTGGCAGGCTGGGGGCTGTACCTGGCCAATTTCTATGCCCTGCTGCTGGCTTGCACCTTCGTTCCCTACATGAGCCGCTTCCAGATCCGCCCGGAGGAGCGCGCTCTGCGAGAAGCTTTCGGAAATACGTTCCGCGAATACTGCCGGCAGGTCCGGCGATGGCTCTGACGGGTCTGCCCGAACGGGTTTGCTCGGGCGGCCGCCGAGTGCCTGTTACTCGGCTATCATGCGTCATGCGACAAGAAAGACTGCCAGCGGAGACCAACCGATGAACGGGCTTACTTTGCCACCCGAATGCCGACTCGAAAGGCTGGACCGTCAAGATGGCGGCCTGCGTCATTACGATGCGGATCGTCGCGTGACCAACCCGGTGGCGGCAAACCCGGACGGCGCGCCGGATGCGCAGTAAGGCTGGCGCCGGGAGGCGCGATCTCCGGTGGTTGCTGCTGGCGGCGCTTCTGACGTCGCAGCCCCTGCAAGCCGCCGAAATACGGGTCGCCGTGGCCAGCAATTTTCGCCATGCCATGGCTGAGCTGGCCACTCGATTCGAGGCAGCTGCGGGACACGAGGTCACTGTAATCCCCGGGTCAAGCGGCAAGCATTATGCGCAGATCGTGCACGGCGCACCGTTCGACGCATTTTTCTCGGCCGATGCCGAACGCCCCTTGCGGCTGGAACGCGAACGGCGGATTCAGCCCGGCAGCCGATTCACCTATGCGATCGGCAAACTCGTCCTCTGGAGCCCCCGCGACGATTTCGTCGACCCGGAGGGCAAGGTGCTGATGGTGAATGCCTTTGCACATCTCGCCATTGCCAATCCGCAGCTCGCTCCCTATGGCGCGGCGGCCCGGGAAGTGCTGCAGTCCCTCGGGATCTGGGAACGATTGGCCGGCAAACTGGTGCGCGGAGAAAATATCGGCCAGGCCTTCCAGTTCGTCGTCAGCGGCAACGCCGAACTGGGTCTCGTGTCGCGCGCCCAATTGACGATGCCGGGCCGCCCCTTTGGTGGATCGGCGTGGGATCCCCCGCAGTCCCTGTACAACCGGATCGATCAGCAGGCTGTTCTACTGGAAGATTCCGCGGCCGGCCGCGCCTTCATGGCTTTCGTGCAGTCGGTCGAGGCGCGTGCCCTGATTCGGACTTACGGCTACGATGTTCCCGATGTTCAATGAAGCCGACCTGACCGCGTTACTCATCACGCTGAAACTGGCGTTCATCAGCACCGCGGCGCTGTTGCTGATCGGCACGCCGCTGGCCTGGTGGCTGGCCCGCACCCGGTGGCGGTTCAAGTTCGTGCTCGAAGCAATGATCGCCCTGCCGCTGGTCTTGCCGCCCACCGTGCTGGGCTTTTATCTTTTGCTGGCGCTCGGCCCCAACGGGCCCGTGGGCGGCCTCACGACGGCCATCGGCGGCCGGCCGCTTGCCTTCACCTTCACCGGGCTCGTCATCGGCTCGTTCGTCTACTCCCTGCCCTTTGTCGTGCAACCGCTGCAGGACGCCTTCGCTGCCGTCGGCCGCAGGCCGCTGGAAGTGGCCGCCACGCTGCGGGCTGGACCGGTCGACCGCTTTTTCTCGGTGACGATCCCGCTGGCGCGGGCGGGCTTCTTCTCGGCGGCCGTGCTGGGGTTCGCGCATACGCTGGGCGAATTCGGGGTCGTCCTGATGATCGGCGGCAACATACCCGGTGAAACCCAGGTCGTCTCCATCGCCGTGTACGACCACGTCGAAAGCCTCGAGTACGCGCACGCGCACTGGCTGTCCGCCGCGCTCCTGGTGCTCTCCTTCTTGCTGCTGGTGTCCGTTTACGCGCTCAACCGCCGGCTGAGGGTGGTCCGGGCATGAACATAGAAGTCCGTTTCCGCTTCGGGCTGGAGAATTTCCAGCTGAATGTGAGCCTGAATCTGCCCGGCCGTGGCGTCACTTCGCTGTTCGGGCCGTCGGGCTGCGGCAAGACGTCGCTGCTGAGGGCCATCGCGGGCCTGGACCGGCACCCTGGAGGCTTCCTCAGGGTAGGCGACCTGCTGTGGCAGGATGGCGAGATTTTCGTCCCGCCGCACCGGCGCCCTGTCGGGTATGTGTTCCAGGAGGCCAGCCTGTTCGAACACCTCACGGTTCAGGGCAACCTGGAGTACGGACTGAAACGGGTCCCCGAACCCGATCGGTCCATATCCCTGGAGCGCGCGATCAGCTTGCTGGGAATCGGCCCGCTATTGGCGCGGAGCCCGATTACACTGTCCGGGGGCGAGCGCCAGCGCGTGGCCATTGCGCGCGCCCTGGCGGTAAGCCCGCGCCTGTTGTTGATGGACGAACCGCTGGCTGCCGTGGATCTCGAACGCAGGCAGGAGATTCTGCCCTGGATCGAAGCGCTGCACCAGGAACTGGATATCCCGGTCATCCACGTCAGCCATGCGCCCGAGGAAGTGGCGCGGCTCGCCGACCACCTGGTGTTGATGCGTGCCGGGCAGGTAACGGCCACCGGCGACATGCACGAAATCTTCACCCGCCTCGACCTGCCGCTGGCGCTCGACCCGGAGGCCACCTCGATCATCGAGGCCACGGTGATCGGCCACGACGAGGAATACCGTTTGACCCGGCTCGATTTCGCTGGTGGGGAGTTCACCGTTACACGCCAGCCCATCGCGACCGGCAGCCCAGTGCGCCTGCGCCTGGCGGCGCGCGACGTCAGCCTGACACTGCAGCGGCAGACCGGCACCAGTATCCTGAATATTCTACCGGTCACGGTGGACGAAATTTCGCTCGACGACGACGCGCAGGTCACGGTCCGGGTGCTGGCCGAAAGCGTTCCGATACTGGCCCGGATCACGCGCAAATCGGCCACTGAACTGGGGCTGCAGCCGGGCATGCAGGTCTTTGCGCAGGCCAAGAGCATCGCGTTGCTGCATTCGTCCGGGCCGGGAACGGAATAGCGGCGACAGGATGCTCGAGAAGGACGCTGCCAATCACCAATTTCCGGGAAGCAAATGTTAGAGTAACCCCATCCAAGACCTCTGGACGCCGATGACCGACACAAACCTGAAAGATCTGTTGAACAACCTCCAGGACGCGCTGGAGAAAAGGGAAACCGTCGATTCCGAAACGCTCGACTTGGTGCGGGAACTCGACGACGAAATCCACCGACTGACCGAGGCGGGCGCGCAGGCTGACGAAGTCGAAGGCGTGCTGGATCAGGCGAAGTCGATGGAAGCCCGCTTCGCGGTCGACCACCCGGTCGCGGACCGCTTCCTGCGGGAAATCATCGACGCGCTTTCCCGGGTCGGTATCTGACCGGGAGCGCGAACCTCCGGCCCGGCGCCGGTTGTCGGCGCCGCTCAGTTCAATACGGCGTACCCGCGATTCCGCATGCAGTTCTTGATAACCCGCGCCGTCTCGTAGTCGGCGGCATACAGGCCGCCGGCGCCCCCGGTGACCGCTCCGCTGGCGGCCGACCTGCCGGCACTTCCCCAGATCGCACCCTGGGCTGCGCCCACCGCGGCGCCCGCCGCAGCCGAGTCGACAGCCCTGCCCCCGGTCTCGACCTGTGTAGCAACTTCCTCGCACTCAGCCAGATCTCGCTCGTACTGTTTCATGTCGACATTCGTCGTATCGATGATGGGCTTCTTGGATGCGCAGCCACAGCAGACAGCGGCCGCCAGCAGCAGCAAAAAAACCTTTACCGAACGTGGATGCATCAATCTCCTCCCTTGGCGCCGGCACCGGGCGCTTGTGGCATACTGGATTAGACCCCGACGGCCCGCCGCAGTCAACGCAGCCGGGGGGCCGGCGACCGTGATGACACAACCATGAACACGCTCGGAAAATTATTCCTCAAGGGACTGGCGGTGCTGATACCGGCGGTACTGACGCTCGCCATCTTATGGTGGATGGCGAGCAGTGCCGAGCGCTTGCTGGGCCGCCTGCTATCGGGATTCCTGCCCGAGGGCTGGTACATCCCCGGCATGGGCCTGCTGGCCGCCCTTGCCATCACGGTCCTGATCGGGTTGCTCACGCACGTGATCCTCTTTCAGCGGTTGTTCGCCATCGGAGACGCGATACTCAACCGCCTGCCGCTGGTCAAGAGCCTCTATTCGGCAATCAAGGATTTCATGGCCTATTTCAGCCCGGACAATAAAGCGGCCATGAGCAAGGTCGTTCTGGTCCGGCTTCCGGGCCAGGAATTCGAATTGATCGGCTTCGTCACCCGGGAGGATTTCAGCAAGCTGCCGATAAAAAGTCAGGTGGACGATCCGGTTGCGGTGTACCTGCCGTTCAGCTACCAGATCGGCGGCTACACCCTGTTTCTGCCGCGCGCCTGCCTCACGCCAGTCGACACCTCATTTGAAGAAGCCATGAAACTCGTCCTGACCGGCGCGGTGGCGCGCGAAACTGCCACCCAGCCCGGCGGCAATGACTAGGCGGGAGCCCCGGTTGGGCACGCCGGTGATCAAAATAATGCTGCACCCGGCGCTGGCTCTCTCGCTGCTGCTGTTGGCGGCGGGCTGCCGGGAGCCGGCCTCGTCGAGCTCATCCGGACCGGAGGATCAGTTGCGGCCTGCCGCCGTGATTTCCGGGACGATCACCTACCGAGAGCGCCTGGCGCTCACCGACCGGGCCCGGGCGGAGATCACGCTCGAGGACGTGTCCCGCCAGGATGCCGCAGCCCCGGTTCTCGCCCGGAAGACAATGATGGCGCCGGGCCAGGTCCCTATTCGCTTCGAGTTGGAATTCCAGCCAGCAGATATCGATCAACGCATGGCCTATGCTGTCCGCGCCAAAATATACGACCGCGGGCGCCTGTTGTTCACGAGCGATACCAACACCCCGGTATTGACCCGCGGGGCCGGACGCGATGCCCATCTGCTGCTGGTGGGAGTCGAGGCGCCAGCGCCACCCGGCCGAGACACGCAAGGGACCGCGACGGATGCCGAATTCGAAGGCATGTTCCGCTACATGGCCGACGCCGCCCTCTTTCGGGACTGCCGCGACGGGCGCAGCTTCCCGGTCGCCATGGAAGGAGCATATATAGAACTAGAAAGGGCGTATTTAAATTCCGGAATTGAGGCTGGCAGAGAATTGTTTACACGGGTCACAGGCCGTTTGCAGCAACGCCCGACTATGGAAGGAAACATGAGTGAAGTCAATTTGATAGTGGATATACTTCAGAGTATAGATGCGGATGGTTCCTGTGACCCGAGCGCACCCGTCGAGCTTCTCAATACCCACTGGAAGCTGGTTGAGGTTGACAGCCGGCAAGTAACGGCGCCGGAGGGCGCGCCGGAGGCCCACCTGGTCCTCACACCGGAGGAGTCCGGGGTCACCGGCCATGCGGGATGCAATCGCTTCTTCGGATCTTTCGAAAGCTCCGGCGACCGGCTCGGCTTTTCCGCATTGGGATCAACCCGGATGGCCTGCCCGGAAGGCATGCAGGTCGAACAGGCGTTCTTCGAGGCGCTGAGCAAGACGACCCGCTACGCAATCGACGGGCGGATCCTGACCCTGTTCGAAGACGATCAGCCCGTCGCGCGGCTGGAGGCCTCTGACCCCCCATAGACCATTCGCCGGCAATCTCTCCGGCTTTCCCGGGCGGTGCGACCGACCTTGAGCCGCCACGCCTGTCCGCAATCGGCATATTGCTGTATATTCATACAGCATGCAGCACATCCCACCTTATGCCGAACTGGTCTGCACCAGCAACTTCACGTTCCTCGAGGGCGCCTCGCACCCGCAGGAACTGGTCGCGCACGCAGCGGAACTGGGTTACCGGGCAATCGCCATCACCGATGAGTGCTCCCTGGCCGGGACCGTGCGGGCATTGGAGGAAGCCCGGCGCTGCGCAGAGCGGGGACAGCCGATAGCGCTGATTCCGGGCAGCAGTTTCCGGCTGGAAAACGGTTCGCGCCTGGTGCTGCTCCCCGAAGACCATGCCGGCTACACGGAATTGTGCACGTTGATCACCCGCGGGCGGCGCAACGCCCCCAAAGGCGAATATGCCCTGCCCGATGCGCTATTCGAGCGCGGGCTCCGGCATTGCCTGGCTCTGTGGCTGCCGGCGAACGAAGACGATCTGCTCACGGCACACTGGCTGGCTGCGTATTTCCCGGACCGTTGTTGGCTGGGTGTCAGCCTGAGCCTCGGACCCGACGACAAGCTGCGCCTGCATCGGCTTACCGCCACCGCGCGAGCCGCCAGCCTGCCGCTGACCGCCTGCGGCGACGTTCGGATGCATGTGCGTTCCCGGCGCATGCTGCTCGACGCGCTCGCAGCGGTCCGCCACGGCTGCACCGTGGCCGCGCTGGGTTACCGCACCCTGCCCTCAGGCGAACGCCATCTGCGCCCACGCGAACGCCTGGCCGGGCTGTTCCCGGAGGAACTGCTCGCGTCGAGCGTCGCCATAGCGGAACGCTGCCGCTTTCGCCTGGACCAACTGCAATACCGCTATCCGCGCGAGGTGGTGCCCGAGGGCATGTCCCCGATCGAGCACTTGCGCGAACTCACCGAGGCGGGCATCCGCCAGCGCTGGGGCGACCAGGGACGGGGTCAGAGTCAAGTGCCGGATCAGCCTGCTCCGGCACTTGACTCTGACCCCATTTCTCCCGCGATTCGCCGACAAATCGAGAAAGAACTGCAACTCATCGAGGAGTTGCATTACGAACCCTATTTCCTGACCGTCCACGACATTGTCCGCTTCGCCAGGAGCCGCGGTATCCTGTGCCAGGGCCGCGGGTCGGCGGCCAATTCCGCGGTCTGTTATTGCCTGGGCATCACCGAGGTCGATCCGGCGCGGATGAGCATGCTGTTCGAGCGGTTCATCTCCCGCGAACGGGACGAACCGCCCGATATCGACGTGGATTTCGAACACGAACGCCGCGAGGAGGTCATCCAGTACATTTACCGAAAGTACGGCCGCGACCGTGCTGCCCTGGCCGCCACGGTGATCACCTACCGCCCCCGGAGCGCGATTCGCGACATGGGCAAGGCTCTGGGGTTCTCGCTGACCCAGGTCGACCAACTGGCGCGCAACACCGCCTGGTGGGACAACCCCGAGGGTTTCACGCAGCGCATCCGCCAGCAGGGTTTCGACCTCGACAACCTGAAAATCCGGCATCTCGTCCATCTGGTCCAGACGCTGGTCGGTTTCCCGCGGCACCTGTCCCAGCACGTCGGCGGCTTCGTGATCTCGGAGACTCCGCTGGCTGCGTTGGTGCCGGTGGAAAACGCCGCGATGGCCGACCGCACCGTGATCCAGTGGGACAAAGAGGACCTGGAAACCCTCGGCATGCTCAAGGTCGACTGCCTCGCGCTGGGCATGCTGACCGCCATCCACCGCTGCCTGGATTTGATCCGGGGTCAGAGTAAAAATTCGCCTGAACACGGGCGTCGAAGTAACGATTCAGGCGAGTCGAATTTTTACTCTGACCCCACCCTCGCCAACATCCCGGCCGAAGACCCGGAAACCTACGCGATGATCCAGCAGGCCGACACGGTGGGCGTATTCCAGATCGAATCCCGCGCGCAGATGGCCATGCTCCCGCGCCTCAAGCCAGCCTGCTTCTACGACCTGGTGATCGAGGTCGCCATCGTTCGCCCGGGACCGATCCAGGGCAACATGGTGCATCCGTTCCTGCAGAGGCGGCGCGGCACCGAGCAGGTGGACTATCCTTCCGAGGAACTCGAGGCCGTGCTGAAGCGCACCCTGGGGGTGCCGATCTTCCAGGAGCAGGTCATGCAGATTGCCATGGTCGCGGCCGGCTTCAGCGGTTCGGAGGCCGATGTGCTGCGCCGCTCGATGGCGGCCTGGGCGCGCCGCGGCGGGCTGGAGCACATGCATCGGCGCCTCGTCGACGGCATGCTGCAGCGGGGTTACAGCGAAACCTTCGCAGAGCAGATCTTTCAACAGATTCGCGGTTTCGGCGAGTACGGTTTCCCCGAATCCCATGCGGCCAGCTTCGCCCTGCTGGTCTACGTGTCCGCCTGGATGAAGCGCCACCACCCCGCGGCTTTCAGCTGCGCCCTGCTCAACTCGCAGCCGATGGGTTTCTACCAACCGGCGCAACTGATGCAGGATGCCCGGCGGCACGGGGTGAAGGTGCTGCCCGTCGATGTGCGCTACAGCGACTGGGACTGCGCGCTGGAAAGAGGAGGTCAAAAAAGGGAAAAAAGGGGTCAGAGCCCTTTTTCCCGGAAGCAACTTCTTTACAGACCGACTTCTCAGAAAAAGGGCTCTGACCCCTTTTTACCCGCCCTGCGGCTGGGATTACGCATGATCAAAGGGATGCGGGAAGATGCCGCCCACCGCATCGCGGCTGCTCGCGCCGAACACCCCTTCCGAGACGTGCAGGACCTGGCCGGCCGCGCCGCGCTCGACCGCCACGACCTGGCCGTGTTGGCCGAAGCGGCTGCCTTGCGCGGCTTGGCGGGCCACCGACATCGCGCGCGCTGGGAAATCGCCGCCGTAGAAAGGGGTCAGAGTAAAGTGCCAGAGCAATCTGCTCTGGCACTTTACTCTGACCCCAACGCTGACCCGGTCAGCATCCGTCCGCCCACCGAGGTGGACGACGTGCGCGCCGATTACGCCAGCACCGGCCTGACCCTCGGCCGGCACCCGCTCGCCCTGCTACGCCGCATCCTGCGCCACCGCAGGGCCATGACGGCCAGCGAATTGCAGCAGCAGCCGCATGGAAGCCGTGTCCGCGCCTGCGGCCTGGTGACGATGCGCCAGCGTCCGATGACCGCAAGCGGTACCGTGTTCCTGACGCTGGAGGACGAAACGGGTTACGTCAATGCGGTGATCTGGTCACGCCTGTTCGAGAGGCAGCGCGCAGAAATCCTCGGCGCAAATCTCCTGGCCATCGACGGAACCGTCGAGACCGACGGCGACGTGCATCACCTGATCGCCGACCGCGTTCATGATTTCAGCCACCTGGCCGGAAGTCTGCGCAGCAAATCCAGGGATTTTTGCTAACCCGTCACAGCGGCCAGAAGTACAGCAAGCCCGGAATGGCGA
>Ga0316201_10002671_pt1 | contig 12790 bp, 14 predicted proteins | sample CS6wburrow_MG_FD_204516 | JGI IMG/M metagenome (GOLD analysis project Ga0316201, IMG submission 204516) | Coastal sediment microbial communities from Delaware Bay, Delaware, United States - CS-6 worm burrow | ecosystem: Environmental > Aquatic > Marine > Coastal > Sediment | place: USA... | reverse complement strand
ATTTATTTTGCGAAGGCCTGATTTTCAAACAAAATTTATTTTGCTTCGGCCTGATTTTCAATCAAAATTTATTTTGCATCGGCCTGATTGGAGTGCAAAATTTATTTTGCATCGGCCTGATTTTCAAACAAAATTTATTTTGCGAAGGCCTGATTGAGATTGATAATGACCCTTTTTTTGGGAATGCGCTCGTTTGATTTTGGAGTTAAAATTTTAGTTTGAATTATTAAATTGCAATATGGCAAACTAAAGTTGGAACGTAAAACGAGGCAAAATTACGAATAACGAATAACGGATAATGGATAAAGAATGAATACTAACGCAGTTATTATTGAACCGCCAAAACCGGCCACTGCTTCTGTGATTTTGTTGCATGGTTTAGGTGCCAATGGGCATGATTTTAAACCTATTTTGCCTGCCTTACCGAAAAAAATGACGGATCACACGCGCTTTATTTTTCCCCATGCGCCACAGCGTTCGATTAGCATTAATGGTGGTATGATTATGCCGGGTTGGTATGATGTATTAGGTATGGATTTAACCGCGCAACAAGATGCTGAAGGTATACGTGATTCGGAACAAATCCTGTGTCGTTATGTGGCCAATGAAATCGAACGCGGTATTTTTGCACAACGCATTGTTTTAGCCGGTTTTTCTCAAGGGGGCGCGATTGCCTTGCATACCGGTTTGCGCTATCCTGTTCCACTTGCTGGCATTATGGCATTGTCGACTTATTTGCCTTTAGCTGACACGGTGGAAAATGAAATTCATGCGACTAATCGTAAAACGTCTATTTTTATGGCACATGGGCAATGGGATCCGGTTATTTTATTCTCCCAAGCTGAACGCAGTCGTGCTGAATTGGAAAAACTGGGCTATCCCGTTGAATGGCATAGTTATCATATCCAACATACTCTCAGCCCAGAGGAAATTGTCGATATTGGTAAATGGTTGACAGCGCGGTTGCCGGCTGAATGACGACAAGGATTGGATTTAAGCCACGGATAAGGCGATTGCTGCTTTTACTAAGCAATAGTCAAACTATTGCTCAACCCCTTATTTCATCTTCACATTTTTCAAGATAGCGAAGTCTTATTATGCACAAAAAAAAAATCCGCAAAGCCGTCTTTCCGGTGGCTGGTTTAGGGACACGATTTTTACCGGCCACCAAAGCCAGTCCCAAGGAAATGTTACCTATTGTGGACAAACCGCTGATTCAATACGCGGCTGAAGAAGCCGTCTCGGCTGGTATATCACAATTGATTTTTGTCACGAGCAGCAGTAAACGGGCTATAGAAGACCATTTTGATAAAAATCAAGAACTTGAAGACGAACTAGAACGGCGCGGCAAATATGATTTACTGTCGATGGTAAAGCATATTGTGCCTGAAGGCGTATCTTGTATTTATATTCGCCAACCAGAAGCACTTGGATTAGGTCATGCCGTGCTGTGTGCAAAACCGGTAGTCGGTGAAGAACCCTTTGCTGTTATTTTAGCAGATGACTTGATCGATGGAAAAGAACAACCTTGCTTATCGCAAATGGTCAAGATTTACGAACAACAACGCTCTAGTGTGATTGCGGTTGAAGAAGTAGAACAATCTGAGAGTGACAAATACGGTATTATCAAACCAGAACGGCTATACGAAGGCGTGTGGAAAATCAAAACGATTGTGGAAAAGCCTTCGCCAGCAAAAGCGCCTTCCACGCTTGGCGTTGTGGGACGTTACGTGCTGACACCTGCGATTTTTAATCATCTTGAAAAAATTGAGCGAGGTGCTGGTGGCGAAATTCAACTGACTGATGCGATTGCACAGTTATTACTAGAAGAAGAAGTCTTAGCGTGTCAATTTGAAGGTAAACGTTATGACTGTGGTAATAAACTGGGTTATCTGGAAGCGACAATTGATTATGCGTTACAACATCCTAATTTGCGTGAAGCCTTTAGAGAATATTTGCTAGAAGTTCATCAAGAACTGTCTTAATGTGTTTTATTAATCAATACCTTCGCCAAATTATATAAATATTATGTGGTTATTATCTTGCCAAACGAGACGCACGGCCGTGCGTCGAAACAAGGTTATTTTGGCGGCTCGAAAAGCGCATGAGTCCTTATTCTCCATTTCACGCCATTTTGCGCAAAAACTTTTGCGTGAAATTAAAAATAGGCTTCTGTTTTCGCGCAGCGAATTATTAATTCATAACTTATTGATTTTAAAATAAAAAATTCATATTTTTAAGTGTTTGAATAGACACAGTAACTATAATTTATTTCAAAAACAATAGGTTATTTGATTGGCGAAGGTATTGTTAATGTGTTTTATTAATGACACACAATAACCAACAAGAGCCAAAACAAGAGACTTGCCCCTACAATAAACGTAAGTCATTGAAAATAGGAGATATTAAAAATAAAGGACTGAGCTTATTTAACACCGATTTTCACAAGCGTTTAATTCTCATAATTAACAGTTAAATCAGATTCCGTAAAATGATAATTATGAAAAATGACAAAGCTAGTACAGATGAAACTTTTCCTTGCTAATCTCACGCTGTCCAGATGATTGTTATAGTCATATGATTGAGCCATGGGATTTGAAAGGGTTGATTTAATTTTTCTACTCCTAATAAAATAGGCGTGTGTGTACGTTTGCGAATTTTAAGAAAGAACTCTTTCCCATCGAATTCAAGCTGTCCTGGAAAATTAATAAATTGTCTAAAGATCGTTTTTGCCTGACATTTTTCAAAACGTTCTATATGCGTCTCTTATTTTCACGCTTATCCCTTGATGCAGCCATAAAATGGGCGGGTAATATGATGTGGGGTGGCAAAAATCCTACGGTTCCAGAAAGTTGAAGAGATTTATGAAAAGGGTGTTATTGTCGGTAAAAAAATGTAGTGTTCAACAGGATTGCGCGGAAAAACGGGGGGAAAAAATCCTGTTGACGACTAGATTGAAATCTTGCTCTGAAAAAAGAAAACGCCATAAAGTATTAATCAGTTATAAATTCAACTCGCCGATTGAGCCTATCAATTTGAGCGGCCGTCAGTTGCCAAGCATTAGCCAATTGAAGCGGATCATCCTCACCTTTACCCAAGGCTTGAATACTCGCCTTCACACCCGATTGTTGCAAATAATTTTTCACCGATTGGGCACGTTGTTTAGAGATTCTCTGGTTCAGCTGACGCTTACCTTTGGAATCAGTGTGGCCAATCAAAGTCACTTTAGGGATAGCCTCCCGTTTAAGATAGGCCGCCAGTTTCCGGGCAGATTGTTGGCCTGTTTCGCTTAACTGCGTCCCACCAAATTCAAACTGTATAGGGAGTAAGCGTTTTATAGGCGTGATACCCCGTACATGGGCCCGCATCATACCCCGCCCTTCCCCAGCATCGTTAACAGTCGTTCCTAAACCGCCTACCAAAATTTGTAATTCTTGAGCCAGTTGATACAAATTTTCAATTACCCAATGTTGCGGTGCTTGAGGCGTTGCTTGCGGATCGGCTATTAAATCAAGGGATTGATTCAAAAAATAAGAGGCCGTTTGCCATTGTTGACGACGTGCGGCAATCTCCCCATAAACCGCTTGAGTTTCCCAAGCCATCGTCGGCGCTCGTTTCAGCCAGTCTTCTGCCGCCTTTAAACGCCCTTGTTTCATTAAACGCTTCGCTCTTGCCGCCGCGATTTGTGCCATACTGCGTTTCACGTCATCTAAATACACCTCCGAACAACCCGCTTCCCTAAGCGCAGGTAATAGGCTTTGCAAGGTTTCAAAATCATAAGCCTGTACCGCTTGTGTGACTCGTGATTCATAGTTCACACAAGCGGCGAAACTTTCTGTCAGTATGCCGGTACTCAGTAGCCCAGTGAACACCAGAACTTTGATGCCGACTAAGCGGCGCGAATAGGAAACATTAAAGAATGTTTGCATCATTAACTCCTTGATCATTTATCAGTTAAACAAAGGCGATTTTAAGGTACAATCTCATAATGAGCCACTTTAGCAGAATAATGTATAGAACGATTAACGCCCTTTTCATCTTGTACAGTCTGGTTAAGCTGTTCACGTAAGAGTCTTAATATGCTCTGTGCCTCTTTCGCCGGTTTCCTTTCAAAAGCAAAACTAAAGTGGCTATACCATGCTAACGCCTCTTCTATCAAGATAGCGAGCAATAGGCTTTTACCCGTCGGTTCCTGCACCTCAAATTCAAAGGGATAAAAAATATCAGGAATCGTCAAGATTTCAGTTATCAGTTATCAGTTATCAGTTATCAGTTATCAGTTATCAGTTATCAAGGCCTTGATATCCACTATGTTCAAGGCCAACAGATTTATCTGACAAACTCTATTTGTAAAGAGGCAGGATTTTGGCCCACAAACAAATCAATAGCCAATTGGGCCGTGGTTTTAACAGAGGCCTTAACTGTCGCTTCATTTTGGAGGGGATGAGTCGTCGAGCCAACTTGAACATGAGTATTCTCAACGTTCTTGGTCATCATTTTGTCCTTTCCCGCACCAGTTCGATGAAACTGGCCTAATTATAGTAAACTTACAAAGAAATCTAGGCATCATTGCCATTTAAAAAATGGCAACCCGACTTATGTAGGAATTTGGGAAGTAGTCGATAACAGCAATAAGATTATTGAAATGACTTATGTTGGTATAGCCTTTCCCGATCTCATGACGTACATTTATATTTAAATTCGCCATTGCAAAATAAATTTGGAACGAAAATTGCGCCACTGGTACATAATATGAATAGCCAAGTTAATATTTCCCCGCTAGGGAATGATACAATTCAAGTTTGTTTTAAAATACCTCAAGAAAAATGGAATGACATTATTCAAATAATGCGTCAAATTGGTTTTGAACCAACAAACGTAACACTTGGCGCAAAAGCAATCCCTTGGCGAAATGCTTTTCCTGAGTACAGCGATGCGATGATTGCAAGTATTTCCCTTAAAGAAACTCGAAAGATGGCAGAAAAAACTCAACAGCAATTGAGTCAAATGACGGGGATTCCGCAGCGACACATCTCTGAAATCGAAAATGGTAAGCGAACAATCAGTAAAGAAATAGCAGAAAAGTTTGCAGAAGCCCTCGAAGTGGATTATCGTATTTTTCTATAGTATTTTTAGTATTACAAATCTGTGTTTATACGCGGAATCTTCGGACTGACTAACCCCGGCTTAGAATCCTAAGCTTCCGCGATGGTTTTTTGTTCTGGTTACTTTGCTCTCGCTGGGAACCGAATCAACTTTAACGGAGAACAACTCAAATGACAGTTCATTCACCAGAGGATATTTTGCATAAAATTTGGATTTCTCCTGAGAAACAAGATTTGGAAAAGCCCGCTTTGGAAAAAGGCTCACAACTCCCCATTGTTACCAAAGAAAAGAAATGTCATTAGCCCTCCAAGAACTAGGTGATGAAGATTTAGAATGGACAAATGACATCATATCTGCTCGGAAAAACAAACGCTATTCCCACACACAAAGAATAAGTAAATATCCTAAATTGAATTAGGATTTAACAATTGAAAATAAATTTTAGGACACTGACACAACAGATTTGATAAAAAGTTGGGCCCAGTCATCACTCATCATTGCTCAAGTCACATTATCGTTCACCTCAAAATTATTTAAAAAAAGACTTGATATAGCGTTTCCCGATTGAATGAACCGAAGGTCAGCTACGCTAAGTACAAATCATTATCGTTCCAAATTTATTTTGCGGTTTTTTTTCGTTCCAAATTTATTTTGCGGTTCGATTTTCTTAATATAACTATACTTAGCACCGTCATAAATTGCGCTTTTTTAATAATCGCCATTTTCTCCTTAAAAAATGGGGATTAACGACAATTTTTAACACTATGCAAAAGCGCAAATTGTGACGGTGAACAGTATAACTGCCCATAAATCGCAGATTCACCAATTCTTTGTTGTACTCAATCCAGGAATGAAGTCAAACTTCGGCTCGAAGCTACGCGAGATCATCCGCTGTACTCAATCCCCATGAGTTTCAACGTATATGATTAACCCGACAGAAGCTTATACTGATGCACAGTGGGATCGGGCCCATTCCCAAAAAACATTATCAATCTTGGCTGTCGCAAAATAAATTTGGAACGAAAGCCTTCTCAAAATAAATTTCTCGTTATAACGGATTTGGGGGGGGAACTGTTTGAGCCTATACGGTATTTTAAGGAGTTAAGGCATTTTTAGGTTGGGTTTGCCAGACAAAATCACTCAAAAAAGGGTATCAAAACTCACGTAAATCGTTGAAATTATTATTGCCCCCCAAATCCGTTATAATGGGCTACCCCTTATCAAATGAGCATCTTGCTTGACTGATAACTGATAACTGATAACTGATAACTGAAAAAGTGAAACGTATTCTATACCTGTCTGATTATCAATTGTGTGTGCTACAAGCCAATGGCAAATCATTAACCGAAATTCAACGTTTTCAATTGGATAACAATGGGGAAGCCGAATTTGCTAATTATTTGAGCAACAATCCCAAAACGCCTATACATTGGATCATTGATAGCACTCAAGAAGAGTATCAAGTTTTAACCATACCCCATGTGGTTGGCAAAGATCATCGTGATGTGATGAATCAAAGAATGAAACGTCTCTTTGATGATACTACCTATACTTATGGCGTTATTCAAGATCGTGAAAAGTTTGGGCGGCGAGATGATCACGTTTTATTAACGGGCCTGAATAATCCTGCCAGCTTACAACTTTGGTTAAACCTCATCACAGCCTTTAAAGTACCGTTAGTTGGCATTTATTCACTCCCGCTATTAACAGAGGGTTTGCTCAAATATCTCCCTAAAGCACCTTACACTCTCTTGGTGGCGCAAACGCCACAAATCAATTCGCACACTTCGGCTGGGCTACGTCAGAGCTTTTTTGTTAACAATAAATTGAAATTCAGTCGTTTAATACCTTTAAACGCGCTTGAACCTGAAGAATATGCTCAATATGTTTTAACACAAATTACCACCACTCAACGTTATTTAGAAAATGCGCGTCTATTGCCAGTAACCGAAAATGCTGAGCCGTTATCAGTTATCCTCTTGACGGATACGGCTAAATGTGAAGCTTTTCAGGCTCTTAATAACGATATGGTGACGTTCAATAAACAGGTTTTAGATAACCACGCATTAGTGCGTCGTTTGGGTTTGCAATTTGAGCCGGAAAGCTGCGGTGAAGAAAAGCTTTTATATTTACACCATTTTGTGGCTTTTCAATTATCGCGCCGTTGGTACATTAAAAACCATTACGCTAAAGCTGCGGAGAGACGCTATTTTTTTTATAAACAAGTGCGTATTGCGTTTTATATTACCTCGGTATTACTCGTATTAGGGGCCGTGGCGGCGAGTGCGATGATTTTAAAAGACGCTACTGGAGTCAAACAAAAAGGCGAAAAAACGGCTGTGCGCGTTATCAAACATCAAGCGCAGTTAGAATTACTACGTCAACAATCGCCTCCAAACTTACCGCTTGATATTCTATTGATTCGCAATATTGTTGATATCGGTTCTCATCTTGATGCTCTGCATCTTTTGCCACAAGAGGCTTGGTATAAACTGAGCCTAGTGTTAAATAATCATCCTTACTTATTTATTGAAGAACTCAAATGGGGTGTAGGCTCTTCAAAAAAGGCCCTTTTTCAACACGATGCGAACCTCGTTACGACTGTTGATGAAGACGGCACTGATGAGTTAGACGATTTAGACGAATTTGATCCTGATACCCATTTTATTGAAGGCATCAGATTACAGGGTAAAATTGAACCTTTCAAAGGTAACTATCAACAGGCCTTATACATTTTTAATCAATTTATCAAGGCCTTACGCGAACAGGGTGAGGTTTTTTGGAAAATCGAAGTCTTGATCGCACCCTATAATCCGAATAAAAAATTGCAAGGGCAAATTGGTAGCCCTACTCAAATAGGTGAAGCCCCGTTTCTCATCGATATCTTAATTAAACACGCTTATCTACAAGAAAAATTGTAGTGCTCAATAGGATTTCACGCAAAAGTTTTTGCACGCAAAAACGGGGGAAAAAAATCTTAAATGGAAAATGGAAAACTAAATAGAACGTTGATGACGCGGATTTATGGCCTGATTAACACTGATTAACACTGATTAAGATGACTAAGTACTGAACCCTAAATTTTGAGGTATTTTAATAGAAGCAATGTTTATTTGTAATTAGAGACGCACGGCCGTGCGTCTCTACGAAACCGCGAATTGTAGAGACGCGATGCTTCGCGTCTCTTTGCGGTAAAATACCTGTTTATTTGTGCTTCATAAAAAAAAGTCAATCCTATTGCATATCTTGTCAAACGATTTGTTTAATGGTTCGTTAATTTATATTACAAAATTTCTGATTGTCACGGATTTTGGGTCGTTCCTACAAACAGTGTTAAAATCGTCAAAATGGGTACCGATTTGAAATGAGAGTGGGATTCAAGCCAAAGGCAAGCTCACTATAAATGATCATCAGTGTCATTAGCGTTCTATCAATATCAAATCATTTTATTGAAAACATGAACTCTTCAAAAACGTTTACGATAACGGCAATTGATTGGAGCGTTTTATTCAGCGCCTTGATTGTATTGACTTTAAGTCTGATTCTCAGCGCCCTTCTGATTTGGGGCAGTCAACAATATGAGAACACGATGACAAAATGGGAACGTGAACAACGTAGTCAATTGGGAGATATACAGGCAAAATACAGCCGACTTCAAGAAACCCTTGAAATTGTCGAAACGGGCTACTTTAAAAAATTTAATCAATTGACTGAAAAAGGATTTTTTATCAATGGGCCCAAATTAACCTTGCCCGATCAGCGGTTAAAAATGTTTAACGAAATCAAAAGATTGTTGTCTGAATTGCCTTTATTCAAGGCCAATTATGATTTATCAGAAACAATACAATACAATGCGCCTGATAGCTTTATAATAGAACCTGAATTGAAAACCTATCAAACCGCCTTAACTTTAACTTTAGATATCTTACACGAAGCCGATGTGCTAGAATTAGTACAAGCTATAGAATTTCAGCAATTTGCAGGCCTATTTAATTGGCACACTTGTCACATTAAGCGAATCCGCGAATCAATTGATTTAAAAGATGTTTCACAACCTTATTTCAATGCCACTTGTGTATTGGTTTGGTATATTTCTAAAATCGAAAATGAATGATGATGCGATCTATTTATACCATCATATTATTAGTCATTGTGTTCAATGTGTTTCAATCGGTATCGGCAAAAGAATTGCAACGTTTATTCACAACGGCCCAAGAGCGTGCGGTACTCAATGCGAATCGGGAAGAACCGCCCCCTCCGCCCCGTCTACCGACAACCGATTCTGCAACGCCGTCGTCAGTCGCGCCCCGGCCCAAACCACCTCGTTACATTACCTTTAATGGTTTTATTAAACGCAGTCAGGGGCAGACAACGCTATGGATAAACGATAGCCAAGATTTATTTCGACAAGGCTTTTCTGTTGAATTAGACAAAATAACCGAAAAAACGGTCCCCATTTTATTATCCAACAAACGACGAATCGATTTAAAACCAGGGCAAAGCGTTAATACGCTCAATGGCACAATAAAAGAGAATTGGGAATAACGAAAATCCGTCTAGGCGATAAATCGCCTACTACAAAAAAATTATGATGTCTCATACTCACACACAATCAGGCGTAGCCTTAATTATTTTCCTAACGATTTTGATATTAGGGATAACGGCCATTTTGCTGTCTGAACTCAACACACGTCATGATTTGATGCTTGAAGATCAAGCGCAAACTCGGCGAGCGTTGATACAAGCAAAAGAGGCGTTGATTGGGTATGCGGCCAGTTATTATGATTATGACGAACAACAAGGCATGTATGGATTTCTACCTTGCCCTGATCTGAGAATTAATGTGATTCCTGAAGGAGAGGAAGATGGTAGTTGTGGTAGCACAGATAAAAGCAGTTTAGGTAGACTGCCTTGGAAAAAAATCGGATTGCTATCATTACGCGATGGGGCTAAAGAATGTCTTTGGTACGCCGTTTCTGGCCCTTACAAACAGTCACCCAGAACCAGTATGCTCAATGAGGATACTAATGGTTTGTTTAACGTTTCTGTTTCTGATGGTACTGACACTTTACAATTGACAGGCACTCAACCACAAGATCGTGCGGTTGCCGTCATTATTGCACCTGGAAAAATCCTTTCAAACCAAAATCGAACCCCCGTTAACAAGGGTAAGGGCGTAGAAATCTGTGGTGGCAAATATGAACCAACGGCTTACTTGGAAACCGATGTTAACAATCTTGTTGATGACGATTTTGAGGGATTCTTAACGGCTCAAGATATAGTAGCCCAAAATAGTGATAATTCTAATCCAATTAATGACAGGGTAGTGTATATTACCCGTGAAGAATTATGGGGCGCTATTCGTAAGCGTCTGGATTTTATGAGAAAAATGCAATATTTAACCAGAAGTGCTGCCTCATGCGTCGCAAATTACGCTAATTCATTAACTGATAGACGTTTGCCTTGGGCAGCCCCCGTTGCTTTAGCTGATTATGGTGATAACGCGGAATACAAGGCTCAAGAGAGTGTTTTATCAGGTAGATTACCAAATGATATAAAAAATTCTTCAGGTTCAAACGATTTTTTAATCACGAATTGCGATTCTACTATAATGACTCCTGAATTTTTAACGTTGTGGCAAAATTGGAAAGATCATCTATTTTACGCCGTTGCCAATGCCCATCAACCCAATGCCAGTACAAGCACGCCTGTTTGTGATAACAGTGATATTCTGTCAGAAAACGATTGTCTACAAGTCAATAATAATAACTATGCGGCTGTGGTTATGTTTTCAAATGGGCCACTTCCAGTAGTAGGCAGTCCCGCCAAAGAACAACTTCGTGATAACAAAGGAGATATTACAAATTATTTAGAAGGACTCAACGCTGTTGTTAATACTGATGGAAAGGGTATTTATCAACAATGGAATCTGTCTGACGATATTAACAATCCTGACAATATAAATGACATTTTATACTGCATTCGTGATAATGATCTTGCCGTGATGCTTTGCCCATGTACACCTGCAATGAAAGCTATTCATAGCTGGTGTCCATGATATGATTAAATGAGGTCATAAAAAGAGAGGTGTTCCTTATGAAACATCAACATGGTTTTACCCTGATTGAACTCGCAGTCGTCTTAACGATTATCGCATTACTGATAGGCAGTCTCTTAATTCCCCTGACGACTCAAATTGACGTTGCCAAAATCCGCAGTACGGAAAAAACCTTAGAGCAAGTTAAGGAAGCTTTGATTCATTATGCGGTAGCCAATAACCGCTTACCCTGTCCGGCTACAGACGTTGACACGGGTTTAGAAGTCAATACGGTGATGAATTGCCAGATGGAAGGTTATTTTCCTTGGGCCAATTTAGGCATGGGCCGATACGATGCTTGGGGAAATCCCTTCATCTATCGCGTTGATCAAATGTACACTCAGGAGATAATGACTCCGAATCTGACTTCTCTACCCGATACGTTCAGCAACATTGAGGTGCGGGATATCCAAAATAATCCTGTAGTCGATTCTGATGTGGTTGCCATTATTTACTCAACAGGTAAAAATGGAGAAGCCTATCAACCTGCTACCCAGTTCCCGAATTTTATGGGAACCAACAGTCATCTGTGGCTACCCCTCAAAACCATCAGCAATCTGATTATTGCCCCCGCTTTTGCCTTGGATAGAGGAAGCGACGATATCTATTATCAAGACAGTCTGATTCCTAATAAGTACGATGATGTGCTGATATTTTTATCAAAAAGCCATCTTGTCGCGGTGAGCCAAAGAGTACAAACTACGACGGTGGCTGTGGTAATGCCGGTACTTGATGATAGCGTTTATAGTCCAGAACTTGAGACACCTGTAGTAGATTCCACGGGTTCTGAACAAACTGGGAATACGGGTTCAACTAACAGCGATTCGACTGAGGGCACCTCAACAACTGACACGGGTTCAAATGATGCCGCTTCAAGTGGCACTGACTCAACTGACACGCCCTCAACTGACACAGCATCAAATGATAACCCCTCAACAACTGACACGGCTTCAAATGATGCCGCTGCAAGTGGTACTGGCGCATCAGAAAATCAGGGGGGGGCTGGTAAAGAAGAGCCAACAACGCCGCCTGATAATACCTCAAATGATCCCCCTTCAAATGACAACACAGGGCAGGGCAGTCAAGTAGAGGAAAAAACGCCGCCTGATAATACCTCAAATGATCCCCCTTCAAATGACAACACAGGGCAGGGCAGTCAAGTAGAGGAAAAAACGCCGCCTGATAATACCTCAAATGACGGCACTTCAACTGACAACAGTTCAACAACTGACACCGGCTCAACTGGTAGCGGTTCAACTGATAGCGGTTCAACGGATACGGGTTCAACTGATAGCGGTTCAACGGATACGGGTTCAACTGATAGCGGTTCAACTGATGGTGGAATGAATAGAAGTGGCGATGGCTTTAATCCAGACGGCGATTTCGGAGGCTTAATGGGTGGCGGATTTCTACAACAATTTGATAATCAGCCATGAACCCGCATTGATAACTTAACAAACGTCTCTACAAAACCTATCTATTTGAATAATAAAATCTTTTTGACATCAATACCTGGCTTTGTAGGGACTCTCGATTGAATGATGAAAACTTCAAATGGTTTTAGCCTAATAGAAATGGCGGTCGTAC
>Ga0316201_10002670_pt1 | contig 12792 bp, 22 predicted proteins | sample CS6wburrow_MG_FD_204516 | JGI IMG/M metagenome (GOLD analysis project Ga0316201, IMG submission 204516) | Coastal sediment microbial communities from Delaware Bay, Delaware, United States - CS-6 worm burrow | ecosystem: Environmental > Aquatic > Marine > Coastal > Sediment | place: USA... | reverse complement strand
AGCCCTCCATCGGTCTGCACCAGCGAGACAATGAGAGACTGCTGAATACACTCACCTACCTGCGCGATCTGGGCAATACGGTTATTGTAGTGGAGCACGACGAAGAGGCGATACGCAGCGCTGATTTCGTACTGGATATAGGTCCAGGTGCGGGCGTGCATGGGGGAAACGTGGTCGCACAGGGATTGGCCGCCGATATTGAACGGGTGGAAACATCACTCACCGGACAGTATCTCTCCGCCAAACAGCGTATCGAGATCCCATCGCGTACGCCACGCGATTCGTCCGCAGCCAGTCTCACCATTCGAGGCGCATCCGGCAACAATCTCAAGCAGGTTAACCTGAATCTGCCGGTGGGGCTCTTCACCTGCGTGACCGGAGTATCCGGCTCCGGCAAATCCACCCTGATCAACGATACCCTTTATCCGCTGGCCGCCACCACACTCAATGCTGCAAACCGCACCGCCGCACCCCATGCGGAGGTGCTGGGACTGGAAAATTTCGACAAGGTTGTCGACATCGATCAGAGCCCCATCGGACGGACTCCACGCTCCAATCCCGCCACCTACACCGGCCTGTTCACCCCCATTCGTGAGCTGTTCGCCGGCACTCACGAGGCCAGATCAAGAGGGTATACACCGGGGCGCTTCAGTTTCAACGTCAAAGGGGGGAGATGCGAAGCCTGCAGCGGCGATGGCGTGATCAAGGTGGAGATGCATTTCCTGCCCGATATCTATGTGCAATGCGATATCTGTAAAGGCAAACGCTACAACCGGGAGACACAAGAGATTCGCTACAAGGGAAAGAGCATCGACCAGGTTCTCGACCTGACGATCGAAGAGGCTCTCGACTTTTTCGACGTTATACCCGCCGTCAAACGTAAACTGCAAACGCTGATGGACGTCGGCCTCTCCTATATAAAGCTGGGACAGAATGCAACGACGCTATCCGGCGGTGAAGCGCAAAGGGTCAAGCTTTCACGGGAACTCTCCAAACGCGATACGGGTAAAACACTGTATATTCTGGATGAGCCCACCACCGGCCTCCATTTTCACGATATCAAACACCTGCTGGAAGTGCTGCACCGACTGCGTGACCACGGTAATACGGTGGTAGTGATCGAGCACAATCTCGATGTTATAAAGACCGCTGATTGGGTTGTAGATCTGGGCCCTGAAGGGGGTAACCGGGGGGGCGAAATCATCGCCGAGGGAACACCCGAACAGATTGCCGAGAGCAGCGCATCTTATACCGGGCAGTACCTCAAACCGGTGCTGGCACGGCACGCTGAACAATTGCACACAACTGATACATGAGGCGGGGATGCCGGGTCGTCAGCTAATGTACCAGCCTCGCCTAATGTATCACTGCCACTGCTTGTCCGATCTCCAGTCCCAGCAGTGCACTGGCACTCCCCCGGTTGACCGCAATTTCGACCAGTCCAATTGAGTTTCGGTACCAGAAGGGCTGGCCGCTCTCCATCTCACTGAAGACTCTCGCGTAGGGGATTTCCGCGTCAGCCGCCAGTAGTCGGGCATCATCGCGAATGGCGGCTGCGCTGATGCCGGTGAGCAGGTTGCCATAATGGTCAACATAAACTATCTCGGGCAGGTGGTCCGGCCAACTGGAACCCTCCAGCATAGTGGGTGTCAGTGGCAGCAGGGATAGCCGGCTGCCCACGGCAACGGCCGCAGCGACCGGAGCAAACAGATCCCGACCGTGAAAACTGACTGATAGGTTGTCAGGACGCCAGTCAATTGCCCGCACGATAGCATTCTGTGTCCGGTGCAAAACCCGGGAGAACAGCCCGTTGTCCGGTCCGACAAACCAATGGTCTTCGGTCTCCACAAGCAGCGGGAGCCGGGAACCCCCTACGCCGGGATCGACCACAGAAAGGAAGAGCGTTTTCTTCGGCAGATGATGCGACAGCGGCTCGAGAAGATAGGCTGAAGCACGAGGATTGCACTTGGGCGCATCCGAGATCAGCCGGATTACCGGTATATTGACCCCTCGATCAAATAGCACCGCTTCCATCTGTCCGGTGTATAGTCCTGCTTCGCCAAAATCTGTAAATAAAACAATCCGTTCAGGCAGCCGCTTGTTTCTGTTCGGTGTCATCGCCAAACTCCACTACAGTATGCTTGTGCCAGCCGAACGCCAAAGCCGGGAATAGAGAGGGGAGGGAGATCGTAATCCGCCAAAACCAAAAACCGGGCAAATGCCCGGTTTTCTGTCGATATGTGGGCCTGCTGAAGGTTAACCGGCTTCAACAGCGTCGATGTCGGACTCGGGTCGGTCGATCAACTCAACGTATGCCATAGGCGCCTTGTCGCCGACACGGTAACCACATTTGAGAATACGCAGGTAGCCGCCTGGGCGCTCCTGATAACGGGGTCCCAGCTCGTTGAACAGCTTACCTACAATCTCGTCATCTCTCAGACGCGAAAATGCAAGGCGACGTCTGGCGGTGCTGTCCCCTTTACCCAACGTAATAATCGGCTCTGCGACACGGCGAAGCTCCTTCGCCTTTGGCAGGGTGGTTTTGATCAACTCATGCCGCAACAGGGAACAGGTCATGTTTCGAAACATCGCTTTACGATGTGAACTGTTGCGATTGAGTTGCCGTCCGGATTTGCGGTGACGCATGGATCGACTTCCTTAAAAATATATTAAAAAATCTTATCTGGTTAATGGGCCCGACGAATGCCGGTTAAACACCGTCATCCAGCCCTTCGGGCGGCCAGACTTCCAATCGCATTCCAAGCGAGAGTCCACGGGTAGCAAGTACGTCCTTTATCTCTGTCAATGACTTCTTACCCAGATTAGGCGTTTTGAGGAGCTCGACCTCGGTGCGCTGAATCAGGTCCCCTATGAGAAAGATGTTCTCCGCTTTTAGGCAGTTGGCTGACCTTACGGTTAACTCCAGGTCGTCCACCGGACGCAGCAGAATCGGGTCAATGGTGGAGGTCCGGTCTTCCTTGGGCGGTTCGGTACTGCTGGTATCGTCCAGTTCCACGAACGAAGAGAGCTGATCCTGCAGGATAGTGGCAGCCCGCCGAATTGCCTCCTCCGGGTCGATGGTTCCATTAGTCTCCAGATCAATCACCAGTCGATCGAGGTCGGTGCGCTGCTCCACACGCGCGGCTTCGACCGCGTAGGATACGCGCCGCACCGGGGTGAAAGTTGCATCCAGACTGAGACGACCAATCGGCCTGTCGTCGCCATTCTGCCTGACGGTGGAGGGCTCATAACCAAGTCCACGCGCAACTTTAATCGTCATGCTGATTTCGCCTTCCTTGGTCAGGTTGGCTATCACATGGTTGGGATTCGCTATCTCAACGTCGTGACTGAGGGTAATATCGCTGGCCAGCACCGGGCCTGGGCCTTTTTTACTCAGCGTCAGAGTATCTTCGCTCTTGGCGTGCATTATGACTGCAAGATCCTTGAGATTTAGCAGTATATCGAGCACGTCCTCCTGAACACCTTCAACTGTGGTGTACTCATGCAGCACTCCTTCGATTTCAACTTCCACCACCGCCGCACCTGGCATGGAGGAGAGCAGAATACGGCGCAATGCATTTCCCAGGGTATGCCCAAAGCCACGCTCCAGCGGCTCCAGGGAGACTTTGGCATGCCGCTCGGTAATGGTCTGTACATTGACCAGGCGCGGTTTTAGAAAATCGGTAACGAATTCCGGCATTTCGACCTCTTAATCCTTTCCTTTACTTGGAGTAAAGCTCAACCACGAGTTGCTCGTTGACTTCAGCCGGTAACTCGGAGCGATCCGGGGTACGCTTGAAGGTGCCTTTCATTGCCTTGGTATCCATTTCAACCCAATCGGCAAATCCATACTGCTCAGCAAGTGCGAGTGAACTTTGGACACGCAGCTGTTTTTTAGCCTTCTCCCGAACCGAAATAACATCATCCGGCTGCACCTGATAAGAGGGAATGTTCAGAATCCGGCCGTTTACTTCAATAGCCTTGTGGCTGACCAGCTGACGCGATTCTGAACGTGTGCTGCCAAAACCCATGCGGTAGACTACATTATCCAGCCTCTGCTCAAGCATGCAGAACAGATTTTCGCCGGTGGCACCCTTGCCCTGGGCGGCAGTCTTGTAATAGTTACGGAACTGTTTTTCCATCACGCCGTAGATGCGGCGCATCTTCTGCTTCTCCCGCAACTGCAATCCATAGTCGGAAAGTCGCCGCCGGCGGTCGGTAGTCTGACCAGGCTGCTTCTCCATATTGCATTTAGATTCAAGAGAACGCACACGGCTCTTGAGAAACAGATCCGTTCCTTCTCGCCGACTGAGCTTACATTTGGGTCCGATATACCTTGCCATGATCTATAAACTCCGAATCAGACGCGACGCTTTTTGGGCGGGCGGCAGCCATTGTGGGGTATTGGGGTAACATCAACGATGCTGGTAATTTTAAATCCAGCATTATTGAGCGCACGCACCGCAGACTCTCGTCCCGGTCCGGGTCCCTTCACGTTTACGTCGAGGTTTTTAACCCCATAGTCTTTGGCTTTCTCACCGGCACGGTCGGCAGCCACCTGCGCTGCAAATGGCGTGCTTTTACGCGATCCACGAAACCCGGATCCTCCGGATGTGGCCCAGGAGAGAACATTTCCCTGGCGGTCCGAAATCGTAATGATGGTGTTGTTAAACGAAGCGTGAATATGAACCACGCCATCGGTGACGGTTCGTTTGACCTTTTTCCGTGCGGGACTTGGTTTTGCCATTGGCTTATTCCTGCAAACTCTTAATCTTTAAGATGCAAACCGGCGTTGCCGGTGGTCTTCATTATCTCTTAATCGGACGACGCGGCCCTTTCCGGGTGCGAGCATTTGTCTGGGTACGCTGACCCCGAACCGGAAGTCCACGGCGATGACGTATGCCCCGGTTGCAGCCCAGGTCCATCAGGCGCTTGATATTCATTGACACTTCGCGGCGTAAATCACCCTCTACGGTAAACTTTGATACTTCCGCGCGCAGTCTGTCGATCTCTTCTTCGGTTAGATCTTTAATCTGCGTTACTTTATCCAACCCCGCCGCGGCGCATATATCGCTGGCGCGGGCACGGCCAATGCCGTAGATGGAGGTAAGCGCGATTACAGTGTGCTTGCGATCGGGAATATTGACGCCTGCAATTCGGGCCATCAGGTTGCTCCTAAAAAAACCAAACTCATCCGCGTCACGCGCGGAAAACGCGTAACTTGATCTGGAAATATTCAACAAATCAAGCAGAAAAAAGGGCTCCAACTCAACCCTGACGCTGCTTGTGCCGCGGCTCTTTACAGATCACACGGACGACACCATTGCGACGGATGATCTTACAGTTTCTGCAGATCCTTTTGACAGATGCCCTAACTTTCATGATCTATCTCTCCAAAACTCTTACTACTGAATCTCTGACGGTCTCAACGGAGCAAGCCTGCTCCACCCGGACCTTTCAAATTTGCCTTCTTCATCAATCCTTCGTATTGATGCGACATCATGTGCGCCTGCACCTGAGCCATGAAATCCATTACGACGACCACGATAATCAGAAGCGACGTTCCCCCGAAATAGAAGGGGACATTCCAACCCACGATCAAAAATTCCGGAAGCAGGCAGACCGCCGTGATATAGATGGCCCCGGCAAAGGTCAAACGAGTCATCACACTGTCGATGTAACGCGCGGTCTGCTCTCCTGGTCGATATCCCGGGATGAATGCGCCGGAACGCTTCAGGTTGTCAGCCGTCTCCTTCGAATTGAACACCAGCGCGGTGTAGAAGAAGCAGAAAAACACAATCGCCATCGCATACAACAGTACATACAGTGGCTCACCGGGGGATATCTTGGCGACGATATCCTGCAGCCAGCGCATATTCTCCTGCGTGCCCACCCACTGCCCCAGCGTCGAAGGAAACAGGATTATGCTGGAAGCAAAGATCGGTGGAATAACGCCTGCCATATTGAGCTTCAGAGGCAGGTGACTACTCTGCGCGGCGAACATTTTCCGGCCCTGCTGCCGTTTGGCGTAGTTGACTGTTATCCTCCGCTGCCCCCGCTCTACAAAGACCACAAACGCGGTAACGGCGATGGCCAGAATAAAGAGCGTCAGCACGGTCAGCGCATTCATCTCGCCGGTACGAACCAGCTCCAGAGTGCTGCCCACCGCCTGCGGCAAACCGGCGACGATACCGGCAAAAATAATCAGGGAAATACCATTGCCGAGACCCCGCTCGGTAATCTGCTCCCCTAACCACATCAAGAACATGGTTCCAGTTACCAGTGAGACAGCTGCGGTAAATACAAATCCGGGTCCACTCTGAATCACCACGTTCATGCCCGCTGCCTGCTGGCTTTGCAGAGCAATTGCAATGCCAACCGCCTGAAAAGTTGCCAGTGCAACAGTACCGTATCTCGTGTACTGAGTGATCTGTCTGCGGCCCTGTTCTCCCTCTTTCTTCAATTGCTCCAATTTCGGAATCACCGCACTCATCAGCTGCATGATGATGGAGGCTGATATGTATGGCATGATGCCGAGCGCAAACAGGCTTGCGCGCATCAAAGCACCACCGGAGAACATGTTGAACATGTCCAGAATGGAGCCTTGTTGCTGGTCGAACAGTGCCGCAAGCGCAGCGGGATTGACACCCGGGACCGGAATAAAGGTTCCGATCCTGAATACCAGCAATGCGCCGATAACAAACAGAAGGCGCTGCCGCAATTCGGTCAGTTTACCTGCTCCGGCCATGCCCCCCATTTTAGCCTGATTTACCATTTATTCCTCTATCGATCCGCCGGCAGCTTCGATAGCCGCCCGTGCACCCTTGGTAACACCCAGTCCGCGCAGCGTCACCGCCTTATCGATACTTCCTGACAGAATAACCTTGGCCTGACGTATGCTACGCGGCAAGACACCGGCATCCTGTAACGCCTTCAGGTCTATCGCGGCAGACTCAACCAGCGCCAGCTCGTGCAGACGCACCTCTGCGCTGTAGCCTGCCTTGCGGGAAGTGAATCCAACTTTAGGCAAACGGCGCTGCAGCGGCATCTGACCGCCTTCGAATCCAACCTTGTGAAAACCGCCGGAACGGGATTTCTGGCCCTTGTGGCCACGCCCGCTGGTTTTACCGGAGCCGCTGCCGATGCCTCGACCAAGACGCTTTGAGTCCTTATTCGCCCCCACAGCGGGCTTTATGGTGTTGAGACGCATTTTTAAGCCTCCTCTACCTTGATCATATAGGATACTTTGTTGGCCATACCGCGGGTCGCCCGGGTATCCTCCAACACCACCGATTGGTGAATCCTGCGCAGACCCAGCCCACGCACGCAGGCCTGATGTCTCTTCAACCTGCCCACGAGGCTACGCACCAGGGTCACCTTCATCATCTTTTTCTCGGACATGACTTACCCCAGAATCTCTTCGAGCGTTTTTCCGCGCTTGGCGGCAACCGACTCAGGATCGTTCATCTCGGTCAGCGCATTGATGGTTGCCCTGACCACATTGATCGGGTTATTGGTGCCGATGCACTTGGCCAGAACATTGTGCACGCCAACCGCCTCACAGACAGCTCGCATCGCGCCACCGGCAATGATGCCAGTACCCTCGGAAGCAGGCTGCATATAGACTTTTGCCGCTCCATGACGACCAATCATCGGATAATGAAGCGTGCCTTCCTTCAACTTGGCTTCGCGCATATTTCGGCGCGCAGCTTCCATCGCTTTCTGGATCGCTATGGGAACTTCTCGCGCCTTGCCGGTACCGAATCCGACGCTGCCGTTGCCATCACCCACCACAGTCAGCGCAGTGAAACCGAATACACGCCCACCTTTGACCACCTTGGCAACACGATTTACGTTAATGAGCTTTTCGATCAGGTCGTCGCCGGTCGGATTTACGTTGTAGTTCGACATTCTCTACCCCTTAGAACTGAAGGCCATTTTCACGGGCGGCGTCAGCCAGTGCTTTAACCCTCCCATGGTATTTGAAACCTGCCCGGTCGAACGCCACACGTTCGATGCCCGCAGCCTTGGCACGCACGGCAATCTCCCGGCCCACACTCGCTGCTGCCGATACATTTCCACTAGGCCCTGCCAGCGCTGTTTTTACCCCTTTGTCCAGAGTGGACGCACTGACAACCACCTTCTCACCATCCGCTGCTATAACCTGGGCATACATATGCCGCGGAGTACGAAAAATAGTGAGTCTGTGAATACCCAGTTCCCGAATCTTGGCGCGGGCACGGCGAGCCCGACGCAAACGTGATATTTTCTTGTCCATCGTCGCTGCCCTTTATTTCTTCTTGGCTTCTTTACGAAGCACATGCTCATCCGCATAACGGACGCCCTTGCCTTTATACGGTTCCGGTGGACGGAAAGCGCGAATCTCCGCAGCTACCTGGCCAACCTTCTGTTTATCGGTACCGGAAACCACGACATCGGTTTGGGACGGTGCGGTTATGCTTATGCCTTCCGGCGCCGGATAGTCAACCGGATGGGAAAAGCCAAGGTTCAGGTTTAGAACCGAACCTTTCATCTGGGCTCTGTAGCCTACCCCGATCAGCTTCAGAGTCTTACTGAAACCTTCGCTGACACCAACAACCATGTTGTTGATCAGTGCACGGAATGTTCCGGCCATTGCCCAGCCCTCACCCTCTTCCTTCACGGGTAAGACTTTGACAACACCCTCTTCCTGCTCGATTTTGACCAGATTATGGAGCTTCAACTGCAGCGTGCCTTTTGCACCTCTAACAGACAGTTCGTTGCCCGACAAGTTCAGGCTCACGCCGGAAGGCAGCGTTATCGGATTCTTTGCTATGCGTGACATATTTCGAACCCCCGGTTATGCCACGTAGGCCAGGACTTCACCGCCGTGTCCTGCAGCGCGCGCCGCACGATCGGTCATGAGTCCCCTGGATGTGGAAATGATGGCAACGCCCAGTCCGCCCCGCACCTTGGGCAACTCATTGCTGCCTTTATAGATCCGCAATCCAGGGCGGCTCACGCGCTGGATCATGTCGATAACTGGTTTACCCTGGAAGTATTTGAGGTCGATACTGAGAATCGATTTGACTGACTCCTCAGCGACGCTGAAACCCTTGATATAGCCTTCGTCCTGCAGAAGTTGAGCAACGGCTACTTTCTTCTTTGAAGTAGGCATTGCGATTGCCGCTTTGCCGACTTGCTGGCCATTGCGAATACGCGTAAACATATCCGCTATCGGATCAGACATACTCATTTTAAACCCTCCGGGTCAAACCACCGTAATCGGCGTGATACCCAAATGATTGCTGAAAAAACCGCCAAACGGCGGCGTTTGCGCTTACCCCAACAGGGGGCGCAAAGTATACACTACCAGCTTGCCTTTACAAGCCCGGGTACATCACCGCGCATAGCTGCTTCGCGCAATTTGTTTCGGCACAACCCAAACTTGCGGTAAACACCATGAGGTCTTCCGCTGGCACGGCATCGGCGCTGCTGACGGGAGGAGCTTGCGTTGCGTGGCTGCTGCTGCAACTTCAGCACTGCTTCGTCAATCTGTTCCGGTGTACTCTTGGAATCATAGATAATCGCCTTTAGTTCAGCGCGTTTAGCGGCGTATCTCTTTACCGTTTTTTCCCGCTTGAGTTCACGGGCAATCATGCTCTTCTTGGCCATAAGCTGTCTCAGTTCTTGAATGGGAAACGGAACGCCTCCAACAGCGCCCGCCCTTCTTCATCGGTCTTCGCAGTGGTGGTAATGGTAATATCCATGCCACGCAATGCGTCTATCTTGTCATAATCTATTTCGGGAAATACGATCTGTTCCTTCACGCCCATACTGTAATTTCCCCTGCCGTCGAAAGCCTTCCTGCTAAGCCCTCGAAAGTCACGAATACGCGGTATGGAAATGTTAACCAGGCGATCGAGAAACTCATACATGCGTTCACGCCTCAGCGTCACCTTGCACCCGATCGGCCAACCGTCACGTACTTTAAAATTAGCGATCGACTTACGCGCCTTGGTGACGACCGGCTTCTGGCCGGAGATCCTGGTCATGTCGCCGACCGCATTCTCCAATATCTTTTTGTCGCCCAGCGCCTCGCCAACGCCCATATTCAGTGTGATCTTGGTAATCCGTGGTACCTCCATGGCGCTTTTATAGCTGAACTGCTGCGTCAGCTTACCCACAATCTCATTACGGTATACCTGTTGTAATCTTGCCATCTCTCGTACCCGCCTCAAATATCCACAACTTCACCGTTGGACTTGAAAAAGCGCACTTTGCGACCGTCCTCCAGCGATTTGAAACCAACCCGGTCGGCTTTACCGGTTACCGGATTGAATATCGCGACGTTGGATACATGCATTGGCATCTCTTTATCCACTATGCCGCCCGGCTCGCCCTTCATCGGATTTGCCTTGGTATGCTTTTTCACGATATTGATGTTTTCGACGATGACCATGTCGCTGCCGGGAACACTAAGAACAACGCTTTGCTTGCCTTTGTCTTTTCCGGCCAGAACAATTACCTGGTCACCCTTCTTGATCTTACGCATGGACATGATTGATCCCTCAGAGTACTTCTGGGGCAAGCGATATAATCTTCATAAAGCGCTCGCTTCTCAGTTCACGGGTAACCGGCCCGAATATCCGGGTACCGATCGGTTGCAGCTGGTTATTCAGCAGTACTGCGGCATTGCCATCAAAACGGATCAGCGAACCGTCCGCACGGCGGACACCGGTTCTGGTACGAACCACCACTGCGTTGTATACATCGCCTTTTTTAACCTTGCCACGGGGAATCGCGTCTTTGACGCTTACTTTAATGATATCCCCAATGCCGGCATAACGGCGATGTGACCCACCCAGCACCTTTATGCACTGGATACGTTTGGCACCGCTGTTATCGGCGACATTCAGTATTGTCTGCATCTGGATCATTGGTATGTTCCAATATCTAATTATTAACTAGTCTTAATACCCAGCCACCATATTCGGCGCGAATATCAAGAAGCCTTTCCTATAACCTTGATCAGACGCCAGCTCTTACTCTTCGCCAACGGCCGACACTGCTCAACGACCACCAGATCGCCGACAGCGCACTCGTTGGCCTCGTCATGGGCGTGAACCTTGGTCGACTTGCGCAAAAATTTGCCGTACAGCGGATGCTTGACACGTCGGTCGACCAAAACAGTGATCGTCTTGTCCATCTTATCGCTTACCACACGCCCCTGTAGGGTTCGATTGGCTGATGTCTCACCGTTCATTTCGCATCACCTGCTCTATTCTCGTTCATTACGGTCTTGATCCGTGCTATCGCCTTGCGTACCCGATTCATCTCCGAGGGACGAGAGAGCTGGCCCGTGCCTTTCTGCATTCTCAGATTAAACTGTTCTTTCCTTAGATCGCTCAGCGCCGTCTCCAGCTCTTCCGCGCTCTTATTACGAAATTCTGTTGCCTTCATTACAATACCGTCCGTTTCGTAAAGCCCGTTTTAAACGGAAGTTTGGCCGCTGCCAGCTGGAACGCCTCTCGCGCTATCTCCTCGGAAACGCCTTCGATCTCGTATAGCATTCGTCCCGGTTGAATCTGCGCGACCCAGTATTCAACGTTACCTTTGCCCTTACCCTGGCGAACTTCAAGCGGTTTTTTGGTAATAGGCTTATCAGGAAAAACCCGTATCCATAATTTACCGGTACGCTTCACCTGGCGCGTGATGGTACGACGCGCTGACTCTATCTGGCGTGAAGTCAAGCGGCCGCGGTCCAGCGCCTGTAAGCCGAATTCACCGAAGCTGACCTTGCAGCCAGTTTGCGCGAGGCCCCGGTTACGCCCCTTCATCTGTTTACGGAATTTGGTCCGTTTTGGCATTAACATCTCTTATGCCCTCTTTCCGGAAGACTTACGCGAAGGAGCCGCTGCTTCAACCTTTGGCTCCACCCCGTCAAAAACTTCGCCTTTGAATATCCACACTTTTACGCCAATGACACCATAGGTGGTGTTGGCCTCAGCCAATCCATAGTCGATATCCGCTCGCAACGTGTGCAACGGAACCCGTCCCTCACGATACCACTCGCTACGGGCGATCTCCGCGCCATTCAGCCGACCGGAAATGTGCACCTTGACGCCTTCAGCCCCCAATCTCATGGAGGTCTGCACCGCTCGTTTCATGGCTCGCCTAAACATTACACGGCGTTCCAGTTGCTGGGTAATACCTTCGGCAACGAGACGAGCGTCCAGTTCGGGCTTGCGGATCTCTTCGACGCTGACGTGCACCGGAATCCCCATGCGGCGCGAAAGCTCGCCGCGAAGGGAGTCTATATCTTCACCCTTCTTACCGATGACAATTCCAGGTCGCGCGGTGTGAATCGTGATATGGGCATTCTTGGCTGGACGATCAATCTGAATCCGGCTGACGGAAGCCTGGGAAAGCCGCTTGCGCAGGTAGTCCCTAATTTCAATATCGTTGTTCAGCAGGTCCGCATAGTCCTTGGAGTCTGCATACCATTTGGATGTCCACTCTTTAACAATGCCCAGCCGCAAACCAATTGGATTTACTTTCTGACCCATAATGGCCTCTCTATGCCTTACTTGTCCGACACAGACACAGTGATGTGACTGGTCCGCTTTAAAATTCGAGCCGCCCGGCCCTTTGCCCTGGCCCGAATTCGCTTCATTGTCGGCCCTTCGTCAACCATGACGGTAGCAACCTTCAACTCATCGATATCCGCACCCTCGTTGTTTTCTGCATTGGCGATCGCAGAATCCAGGACCTTCTTCATCAGGGCAGCGCCCTTTTTTTTACTGAAGGTCA
>Ga0316201_10002669_pt1 | contig 12793 bp, 11 predicted proteins | sample CS6wburrow_MG_FD_204516 | JGI IMG/M metagenome (GOLD analysis project Ga0316201, IMG submission 204516) | Coastal sediment microbial communities from Delaware Bay, Delaware, United States - CS-6 worm burrow | ecosystem: Environmental > Aquatic > Marine > Coastal > Sediment | place: USA... | reverse complement strand
GTGTAGATGTCGAGCCTGGGTTTGCCGGGATACCCCACCATCTCGACGGTTTTGGCCAGTTCGAGGAACTCGAAGGCATCCCAGCGGCAGTCGTTTTGAGGGCATTTATCGTATTGTCCCAAAAGGACTGGGTAGAATTCTCCCAGCCGGGTTAAAATGGGATAGGCCCCCAGCATTCGGAACACGCTGCGCAAGCTGCAGTCATCGGAAAGCTGCAGCTGATGCCCCAGGCAACTCAATGGTTCCTTCACCGCCTGGCCGTTTTCCTGGGTCAAACGCCCATCGGGTTTCAGGCAGACGCGGTTCATCTTTCAGGGCTCCTCATCCGTTTGAATGGCATGGTATTGCATTAAATGCTATCACAATAAGGCCCGGATGAACAATCGACCGATAACCACCCGCCCTAATCTTCAGGTTTGAGGTGATCCGGCACAATCACCATCTTGAGCAGCAGTGGTTTCAAAAACGACCAGCGAATACCAATTTTATGAATCTCCTCCATGTCCCGGATGGCGTCCCAGCAGTTGTGACAAGGCGAAATTACGAGCTTTGCGCCGGTAGCCAGAATCTGGTCACGCTTGGTGATCAGGCCCTTGTTGCGCTGTTCACGGTACTTGCCAATGCCGTTGAACCCACCGCCGCCCCCACAGCAAAAATTGTGCTCCTTGTTGGGCGTCATCTCCCGGAAATCCTCTGCAATATAACTCATGATCTCCCGGGCACAATCAGCCAACCCGCCGTTGCGGATATAGTTGCAGGAGTCCTGGTAGGTCACCGGTTCTTTGATTTTTTTGTCCGGGTCGATCTTGAGCTTCCCCGTGCGCAGCGCTTCGGCCACCCACTCCACGTAATGGAAGCTGTCGACGGGCGGCTTGCCATTTTTAAGCCCGGCCCAATAGGGTCCTTCCAATACGGTGGCGCGATAGGCATGGCCGCATTCGGTTACCACCATGCGTTTGGGTTTGAGACGCTCCATGGCGGCGTAGACGCTCTCTACCTGCATCTTGCAGGCTGCCCAGTCACCGGCGAACATGGCCAAGCTGGTCTCTTCCCAGCCTTCGCTGGGCACGGTCCAGTTCTCCCCGGCGAGGTGGAATAAAACGGCCGCCTCGGCCAGATCTTCAGGGTAGTGCTTCACCTCACGTGCGTTCACCGTATAAATGATATCCGCATTGGGCTTGTCGATGGGAAATTCCAGACCGGGCCAGTCCTCTTCCCACTCCTCGCACATCCACTCGCAGGTTTCAGTCCAGTCTTCGGTTGTAACGTCCATCTGGGCCCGGTAGATACGGTGCATGCCGGCACCGATTTTCAATTCCCAGGGAACGAACCCCTGAGAGTAGCACAGACCGCGCAGGTAGCCGAACATGACCCCCATATCAATCCCAAAAGGGCAGTAAAGGGCGCACCGGTTGCAGCAGGTGCACTTGGACCAGGCCGTATCCATCACATGGCGCATGAAGGCATTGTCCACCTGACCCTTGCGGCGCACCAGTTCGCCCAGGGTGGATTGAATTTTATAGGAGGGAACCTGCTCGGGGTTGTGATCGTCGGTCAAATAGAGAAAGCAGCTCTCGGCGCACATCCCGCAGTGGGCGCAAATTTCCAGCCAGGTTTTCAGACGGGATTTGAGGGTCTTCTGGATGGTCGCCCAGAGGGCGTCGGAATCAACATCCAGCGCTTTCATCTCTTCGTAGTATTGCTTGCCGCTCTTGTCGGCCAGCAGGGCGTGCAGTTGTTCTTCCGTATCCACCGTCTGTTTGTTGCAAAGGATTCCTTCGGGCATGATACTATCCTACCTTATTGCGGGGATTGGTCACGCGACACTTCCCCGGGGTCTGTTGGTCATCGGCTGTAAGGCCGATACCAATGATTAAATGCCATTTATCGATATGCATGGGTCGTTTACTACCATGGCATGCTTCTGCCTTTCATGCCCCCGCGTTTGATTCCAAAATCCATTCCAATCTGAGCCCTGGACAGAAAGAAGAGCAGGAAATGGGAAAGCTTGGTGAAGGGAATGGCAATCAGCAAAACCTCACCGCTGAGGATGTGGGCAATCAGCCAAAAATTATAGTTGCCAATCTGCTGATGGGCCAGAAAACCGGTAAAAAAAGGTGCAATGGCGATAACCAGAACCAGCAAATCATATGGTTTGGTGAGAATGCGCACCTGCGGCAGGGCAATGCGGCGCAGCAGAATGAACACGCCGGCCACCATCATGGCCACCGTCAGGGTATCGGCCAGGGCCTCGGGGATGGACGGCAAGCTGAATCCCCAGCGCTCCTGCAGCAGCAGATTGTGTCCCAGCAGGAACAAGGGCGTGATCAGCAGGCCGATATGAAAGACGAAAACAAGTATGGTGAACACCGGGTAGAACCGCCAGCTGTGCGTCCCGAAGGGTATGAGCCAGGCGATAATGGAGCGCAGCGCACCTTTGATGCCATAGCTGGCATGCTCGGCGTAGGCGACGCGGTCGGCCTGCCAGTTGAGCCCACGGGCATACCAGATGAACCGCCAGATCAGTCCGGCGAAGAAAATGAAAAAGGTGAGCAAGGCCAGTGGCCCGGTGACAAACTCATACATGGCGAACTCCTATTTGTCTATCGTCATTGCCGATCCATTTGGCGTCGGACGGCAAATGCTAATCGTCATCATCACCTGTCAGAAACACCCAGAAGGCCGGCATGGCGATCAAGGCCAGCACGATCAGGAGGTAGATGATATTTTTGGTGTGGAGCATGAACTCCTGGAATGTATTGAGTGCGTCCATTGCGTTATGACCTCTTTTTCTTCTATTCCACCGGCCGGTTCCCCGCCATCGCCAACCCTGCGGCTAGTGGGATTCGTAATCCGGATGTTCGTAAAGAATGGGCATGCGGGTCACGATGAAGCGGAACACCAGAATGCCCACGGTGACGATAAATACCGAAATAGCGATCTCCATCCAGTGCGGGAAGTAACGCTCGCTAGACGGCAAATGATAGTTGAAGGCCACCATGGAGACATTGAGCCGGTTGACAACAATGCCCAGCACGGTCCAGGCGGCCGTCCAGCGGATCAGTTTGGTATTCTTGTCTCTTGCCCCCACAGCATAGAGGAAGGCCGGCAGGGCCACGAAACCGAGCATCTCGAAGAGGAACCAGGCGCCGTACCCGGTGGCGAGATAGTGCCAGTTGTCATCTGCCGCGACACCGATGACTTTGATGATGAAATAGCCTGCCAGCACCCAGGCGGCCGCTTTGCCAAATCCAAGGGCCAGGTCGTTGTGGCCTTCTTTATGGGCGTCGTCCATTTTGTTGTGGAAGTAGTGGTGCGACAAGGTGCTCTCGAATATCACCATGGACAACCCCGCAATGGTGCTGGTGACGAAAAAGTAGATGGGGATGTAGGGCGAGTACCACAGCGGATGCAACTTGGACGGTGCGATGAGAAAGAGGGCACCCAGAGAGCTCTGATGCAGGGTGGACAAAATGACCCCGAAAATGGTGAGCAGCATGGTCAGCTTCACCACGATGCTGCGGGCCCTTTTGAGCCCAAGCCACTCCATGGCGGCCGGTGAAAACTCGATGAACAACACCGTCAGGTAAAGGGCCACACAGGCACCCACTTCAAAGAGCAGCGAAGTGGTCCCCTGGGATACCAGGAAAGGATAGGGCAGCCGCCACGGCTGCCCCACATCGTAGTGCAGGGCAAACACCACCAGGGCATACCCCAGGAACCCGGTCAAAATGGCCGGCCGCACCGCAGCGTGATACTTCTTCATTCCAAAAATATAGACAGCGGCGGATGTGACATAGCCGCCGGCGGCCAGCGCCACTCCCACCAGCAGGTCGAACCCGATCCAGATCCCCCAGGGATTGTAGTCCGACAAATTGGTGGTGGCACCCAGGCCTTTGGTAAAGCGAATGGCCGTCAGGACCAGACCGATGATGACGATGATACCCGCAATCACGTTAAAGGGTGTGACCAGGGTACTGCGGTCTGTGGCTGCTTGCTCCGACATGGTTCCTCCTAAAATTTAGGCATCCTCCGAAGTCTCGGCGGAGCCTCCGGCGTCTTGATCGTTTTTGGCGGCTTCGGCTGCCGCTTTAGCCGCCTCATCCAGGGCTTTTTTCACTTCGCGTTCGATGGCGGCCTCTTTTTCTTTACCGGCCTTTTCCATTGCAGCCGCCAATTTGGCCTCTGCATCGGCTGTGGTTTCGGCGATCGCGTGCGTCACCGCGGCTTGCTGTTCGGCAGTGGCGATCTTCTCTTTACGTTTGTTGATCGCGTAGATGCCGGTAAGCAGCACGGGCCACAAGCCAACCACCATGGGAACAGCTCCCAGTGCGCCTTTGGTGAGCGCACCGGCCGGGATGGTTCCCAGATCCTCGCGCAAGCCCACTTCGGAAAAAGCAGTGTCTGACAGGTAGAGCCAGTGGGTGCCGCCCATCTCTTCTTCACCGTAGATGTGATCGACGTAGCGCTCGGGATAATCGGCGATGCGCTGGCGAGCCACCTTTAGCAGCTCGGACCGTTTACCGAAAATCAAGGCTTCGGTGGGGCAGCTTTCGACGCATCCGGGCAATTGGCCATTGACCACCCGGGGGTGACACATGGTGCATTTCATCACCCGAGGGGTGAAGGGCTCGTCGTATTCGTAGGTCGGAATCTCAAACGGGCAGGCGATCATGCAGTAGCGGCATCCCACGCAGATTTTGGCGTTGTAGACCACCGCGCCTTCCGGCGTCTTTGTGAAGGCTTTCACAAAACAGGCCGATGCGCAGGCCGGTTCAAGGCAGTGGTTGCACTGTATCTTGGCAAAGACCGGCTTTTCCCCGCCAAATTGGTTTACCACGGTGTAGGTTTTAGCGGTGGTGCGGCGTTTCTCGTTCAAGACTGTCAAATCATCAAAGGGCCGATCCGGTCCCGGCAGTTCATTGACGGTATTGCAGGCAGCCTCGCATTTGCGACATCCCACACAGCGGGTGATGTCGTGGAGCACCGCCACACTATCCGGGTACCCTGTGAATTCCTTGTTGGAAGCCGCTTGGGCCTTGGTTCCAATGGTTCCGGCGAGGCCTGCAGCGCCCATCCAGCCTAAGAATTTTCTCCGTGAAATCGACATACATTTTACCTCAAAAGCTGCTTCCCATTATTTGCGTTTGGCATGACAGGAGGTACATTCGCGGGTGGCTGGTTTTTCAAGCCCCATCTTGTCATGGCACTGGATACATTGCTGGTGATAGGCCGCCATCAACCCCGGCCGGGTCAAATTCAACGCCTCGGACGTCTTGCCGTGGCAACTGGCGCACTGGGGCGGCTTGACAGACGCCGGGCTGTTGTGATGGCAACCCTGGCACAAGGTGGTCACATCCCCATGGAACTGTTCGGCCAGTTTGCTGTCCCGCACCAGTTCAGCCAATTTCAAAACAATGCGGCGATGCGGAAAATCCGCCGGCTCGTACTCCCTGGACAATTTTCGAATTTTCACCGTCTCGGGGATCTGATCTACCGAAAGCGTCCCCGTAGCCGATGGACGCGCGGCCAGTAATTCAGCGGCCATAGCCGCGGCGGCATCGCCGGTTGGCATGCGGTTGTCCTTAAGGGGGGCCAAATGGCAGTTCTTGCAGGAGTCTTCGGCGGCCAGGGATCGACTTTGAGGAATACTGCTGTGGCAGCCGGCGCAGGTCGGTTTTTCTTTTTCCTGGTTGTGACAGCCGACGCAGCTCGCATCGGCATTGCGCTGGTGCATGGCCTGGGCCAGCTTCACCTGTTTGCCTTCCGTTGCACCGTCGATGGTGTGACAACTGGCGCAGGCGGTCAACTCAGCATGGTGGCACACCCGGCAGCTGTCGTTATAGCCTTCATGGCCCTTGTGATTGAATGGCACGGCGTTCATGCGCACGGACGGATTGTCCGGCCTCTGTTCGTCGGTATAGAGTTTAACCAGCAGCGCGTCCGGCTGTCCGCGCTCCATCCGTGGGATATCGGCCAGTTTTTCAATCATTTCCTGCTGGATCGGGTCGTGGCAACCGGCACACTGGACAGGTCCACCATCTTTATTGTTGGCCGTCAGCTTCCGGTGGCAGGCAAGGCAGGCCTGGTGGGACGCCAGCCGACTGGAAATGCGATTCTCTTCGGTTTTATCCTTGTGACAATAGAGACAGGCGCCCTCTTTACCCTTGTCGTAAAACAGGGCTTTGGTTTTTTCATTGTAGGCGTGATGGCAGGTCTCACATTTCTTGTCATTGGCTTTGACATGACGGTAGTGCAGGGATTTATCCAGTCCAATGGGCTGCCAGCTGGATGGCGGAGCACCCTCCTTGACGTGGCATTGGCCGCAGGTCACCGGACCGCTGGGGTTGTCGGCGGTCTTTGTCTCCTTGTGGCAGCTGATGCACTTGTCATGGTAGATATCCATGACGGTCTGTTTGTCCGCATCCTCGACACGCTCAAATTTGGAAATCAGCCGATCTTTGATTTCCTGATGGCAGGCCAGGCAATCTTTCCCCAATTTGGCCATCGCCTCGGTGTGCTTGTCATGGTAGAACGGGACTGCTGGTCGCTCGAGGGGGCCGAATGCCTTGAGGCCGTCGATAATGATCAGGTCCGCCCGCGGGGACCCGGAGGGGACCGCCGGAGCTGTAACGGCATGTGCCGCCCAAACCGCACCCAAAACGATCACTGCGGTCAACCAAAACCCCTTCATGAATCGGTAGTTTTTTCTACTGCCCATAGTTCCAGTTCCTTGCATCCGAACTCCTTGGCGCCCCGGGGCGCATTGATCCAGTCAACACCTGCTACCCCAAGCCGACCTGCGCATTCGCATCGAGCAGATCCTGCATTGAGGTGTCGTCATATATGTTAAATGCCGCCGTCTTGACGTTTTTCCAAAGAATTGAAAAAGCACATTGGTCAACGAAAGGGCATGCCGTCTGGGAAACGCAGGCGATGCAATGGGAGGGGCCCTGCTTTTTTTCCAGAAAACGGAGCACATCCCCAACGCTCACCTTTTCCGCCGACTTGGTCAGAAAGTAGCCGCCATAGAACCCACGCTTTGAGGCCACGATACCGCTGCTTTTAAGCTGATTGAGAATTACTTCGAGAAACCTGCGGGGAATGCCCTGTGCCGCGGCGATTTCAGAAATTTTGGTGGGGCCGTTGTTTTTGCGCTTGGCAAGCTCATAGATGGCGCGCAGGGCATACTGGCTTTTTTTATGGGGTATGAACATAGTACTTTCTCGATCTGACAAGTCGACATACTTGTCGACTTATATAGTCGGGTTATAAATTCCAAGTCAACTATTTTTTCCGCTTTTGCCGCACAAAGTTCAGCAGATCTTTGTTCTGATTTGATAACAAAAGGTTAGCTTGCCACCACCACCGCCTTGCCATGTGCACGACCATGGGGTATGATTCATACACATGAGCGCCTGTTGAAATTAGCGTCACGGATGCCCCGATGCAGCTCCTAATAATCACAGGATGAACCGCATGCTGGTAACCCAGAAAAAACAGTACGCCCTGCGCGCCATTTTCGAACTGGCTAAACAAAAGGACATGGGACCCTTAAAGACCGCTGAGATCGCTAAAGTCCAGGCGATTCCGCTGCGTTTTTTGGAGATCATCTTGAATCGGCTCAAGCATGCAGGGCTCCTGGAGGCCAAAAGAGGATACCATGGCGGCTTCCAGCTAAAGCGCTCGCCGGCCGAAATAACGGTGGAGGATATATTTACAGCGCTTGAACATCCGAAGGAGGGGGCAGCCTGCGTCAGCTGCATTTCTGAAAGCGACTGCCCGCTTTTTGGCGGGTGCGCATTTATGCCCCTCTGGGAGGAGATGCAAACCGCCATCGACAGCATCTTCCGCAACACCACCATTCAAAAACTGTTGGAAAACGAAAAATCCCACCGATAAGGTCTGCGGTTCTGGAGATACCTGAGAAAACTCATTGCAGGGGGTCTCGAGGAAGCCAGATGGTGAAGGTGCTCCCCGTTCCCTTCGCCGATACGACATCGATCCGGCCACCGTGGGACTCGACAATCTTGCGCGTCAGCATCAAGCCTATGCCGGTTCCCCTGCTGCCTTTGGTGGTAAAAAAGGCCTTGAAGATCTTGTCCTGAACGCCTTGGTCCATGCCGCCGCAATTATCGATCACCTGGTACCGGAGGCCGGCATCGGCCACTTCGGAGACCAACTCGATGCTGGCCGAATCCACACACTTGCCCCCCTGCAAACAGGCGTCCATGGCATTGGATACCAGGTTGAGCAGGCACCGGTAAATTCCCTCGGGTTCGAGGGTCATCTCAGGAATGCCTTTGCCGGCAAGGAGTTTCAGCCCGATGCCGAACTGGTGCGCCGTGGGCTGCATCAACTCATAAACCTGCCGCAGGGGCTGGTTCGGGTCCGTTAGTCGAAAGCGGGGCACGCCGGGGTTGGCGATATTGAGCAAATCCAGAGACAACTGCTGGATGCGGTCAACGTTGTCGCGTACCATTTTCCACCCCTGGCGCAGGTATTTGGGATTGTTCAGGTCAAGTCCCTTTTCCACGACAAATGCCCCGCCCTTGAGTCCACCGGCGACATTCTTGATCGCATGGGACAGGCCGGCCACCGTCTCACCCATGGCGGCCAGGCGCTCGCTCTGCACCAGTTGACGGGATTTTTCCTCCACCATCCGCTCAAGGTTCTCGGTGTAGGCCCTGAGTTGCCGGCGCATGGAAATGCGTTCTTTGGCACGTTTGAGGGCAATGTCGAGGATGTCGTCATCAATGGGTTTGGTGATAAAGTCGGTGGCATCGAATTTTAAACTCTTGATGGCCAGCTCGATATCGCCATGTCCGGTAATCATGATGATTTCCGTGTCCGGGTCCTCGGCCTTTATGGCCTTGAGCAGATCGATTCCGTCCATGCCGGGCATTTTGATATCGGTCAGGACAATATCGGGGTGGCGGCGGCTGAACACATCCAGCGCTTCTGTGCCGCTGGCTGCCGTAGTCACCGAATAGCCGCGATCTTCCAACGAGAGGCCGAGTACTTTACGGAGCCCGGCTTCATCGTCGACCAAAAGGATTTCGTCGCTCATTGTGCTTTCCCGTTAATGGGGAATTCAATAATAAAACAGGCCCCGCCGTCGGGATTGGACCGCGCAAAAATGTTCCCGCTGCACTCTTTGACAATGCCGTAACTGATCGATAGCCCCAGGCCGGTGCCCTCTCCCACCTTCTTGGTGGTGAAGAAGGGCTCAAAAATTTTATCGATGATATGGTCGGGAATCCCGGCGCCCGAATCGCAGACCTTGACCTGAACGCGACTGCCCTCGCGGACGGTGACCAGCCTGATGCGTTTGACGGCATCCGGATGGTGGTGCCCCGGCCCCCATTTTTCTTCGATAGCGTCGCGGGCGTTGATCAGCAAATTGATCATTACCTGTTCCAACCGACCCGGATCGCCCAATATCAGTGGCAGGCTTTCATCAATTTGCCACGCCACTTCAATACCGCGCACTTTGAGTTGCTGGCTGAAGATGTCAAAGGCCTGCAACAACACCTGGTTCACATCCACCTTTTCCAGGTTAAGGTCGGTTTTGCGGCCGAACTGCCGCATGTGATTGATTATTTTGGCAGCGCGCTGGACATGGCTGTCTATTTCCTCGGCCATGGTAAAAAGTATATCCGGCTTGATGGGCTCCTGGGCCCGCAGCTTGCGCATAAAAAAATTACTGGCGGTCTTGATGACCGACAGCGGCTGGTTCAACTCATGGGCCACCCCGGTGGCCATCTCGCCCAAAGTGGCCATCTTGCTGGCCTGGATCAATTGCTGTTCGGCCTCCAAGCGCTTGGTAATATCACTGATGGTCACGAGGCGGACCTGCTGCCCGCCATATTCCGAAGGCGATATGCGGATGGTCACAAATCTCGGCTGGCCATCCTTGCTGCGCTGTTTGACCCGCTCCACCAGCGCAGCGGTATGCAGGCTCTTGCGGGTATAGTCGCTGGGAGGGTCCCAGAACAGATCGACAAACCGGGTTCCGATCAGCTCGTGGCGGCTAAATCCGTAAACCGAGTCGACACTGTCGTTGCAGTCCAGGATCTCCAGCGTCTCCGGGAAAAGCACAAAAACCGGATTGGGGATGGTGTTGAAAATGGCATGGTACTTTCGCTCCGATTGCTCCAGCTTCTCTTCCAGCTGTTTACGCTCGGTGATGTCCAGATTCATTTCCATGGCCGCAGTGATCGACCCGTCCGGTCCCTTGATGGGGGTGGTACGGACAATCCAGTGCTTGACGGTGCCGTCCTTGTCGATGCCGGATTCTTCACTGTAATGCGACGCTCCATCGAGGAACGTTTTCTCTACCGGACAGACCTCGCACTTCTTGTCCCGACCCTTATAGACCTGATAGCAGAAATCGCCGATATGGGGGTCAAATTTCTCCTCAAACTCACGGTTAAAGCCGATCAATCGATAGTCCCGATCCTGAACCGTAATGACGCAGGGGACCTCTCCGAACAGGTTTTGATACTCATCGCGCTGCTGGTTGAGGGCGCTGGTCTTTTCGCCGATGGCCCGTCCCATTTGATTAATGGCGCTGGCCAGCTCGTGCATTTCATCGTTCTGATGGATCTCCACAGTCGTGGAGTAATCGCCCCTTTCGATGCGGCGGGCCCCTCGAATCAGCTGACCAATGGGGTTGGTGACAAATCGCAGGATGAAAAAAATAATCATCAGTGACGAGCTGAAGAACAGCGCAATGGCCAGAATGACAAAATTGGTCCGGTGGGTGGCGATTTCCTGGTCGACCGCACTGAGGGAAACCTCCAGATCGAGTGCGCCGAGAACCTTCTTGTCACTGGGGTGAACGTGGCAGGCCTCGCTGTCGCAGCCGCTCTCATTGTATACCGGGCTGATAATGCCGAGCACCCGGTGGCCACTGTCCGATCTAAAAATGCGGACCCGCTGCTCGATGGGGGCAAAGGTCGACGGCGGTTCGCTATGGTGGCAAATGTGGCAGGCTTCGTCTTTTATGTTGGTTTTTTGATCGATCTCCTCATGATTGTTGGAAAACTTGATTTCGCCCTGCTTGTTGTAGATGCGGATCTTCTCGATATCGTTCTGGCGGGAGATATTGTTGATGGTCTCCTTGATATCATCCCTGGAGTTGAGCATCATGGAGTAGTGCAGGCCAAGGCGGATCGTGTTGCTCAGCCGGTCCACATTGCCGGCCAGATCCACCATGATGCGGTTTTCGAAATAGTTGAGATTGAAATATCCCCACAAGGAGAGAGAGAAAACCAGCACAGTGCCCACGCTGACGAGGAGTTTTGTGATCAGGCTGTTGCGCAGACTCTTTTTAAAGACCTCCATGCCTTTTACCCCGATCCTGCCCTATGGTGCACTGCCGGCATAGCGGTACCAGCAGAAGTTGACCAAGCGATAGGATTGAAAATAGCCGATATCGTCCGATGGGTCAACCAGGACGATGCGCCCTGCAGCCAGCCGGCAGCGGTGTTGAAGGGTCTTGTATTGGTTCGAAAGACATGTTATTAGTCTCTCCTTCGCGGACACCGGGCCAATCATTCTGCATGCCTGGTAAGGATGGACACGATTCGATTACGGAGGAGTCACCATGCCAAAAAAACTCAATCTTGCCCCCTTTGCCATCGTCATCGGAATTGCCGTTGTTCTCCAGCTGGCGCTGATCGGGGTCGATCTCCAGGAGACGCCGGCGAAAGTGGCCAAACGGTTTGCCGACGCTTACTATGCCATCGACGGTGACATGCAGGATTACCTTTGCAGCGATTTGGCCCAGGACGGTGAGCTCGTCGGGGACTACCTGTATACCAAGCAGCAGGAGGCCGCAATGCGCGGAATGCGCACCAGCTATCTGCGGCATCAGATCACCACAGCGCATCTGCAAGTGGTTGACAAGACGGATGACCGTGCCACGATTCACCTGACCGGCACCACCCGTGTGTGTATCCACCCGGCCTTTATGATCATCGGCAAACTATTTAAGATCGGCCATGATTATCCCATGGATGAAACCCTTGAATTGGTCAAAGACAACGGGCAATGGCGGGTATGCGGCAATCCGTTCGGGTTAAGCCCCCAGGGCTGATTGACCAATAACGGAACTGGACCGGGCCGCGTCTGCATCGAAGCGCCCGGTCTTTTTTTTGCGGGCCGACGGGCCCATTGACCTCCCTAACCATTGAGATGCACAGCCATGGATTCAACTGACCAGCGCCAGACCATCTGGGTCTATCATCAAGACGACCGCGCCCTGGGAAAAATCGAGGGTATTCGAAAATCCGGCGGCCAGGCCATCGCATTGAAGGTTATCTTGATCGACGATCCGCTGCCACCCATCATCGACGATACCGAGGCGTATCTGCCCGATCCTGTCGGTGCGGATCTTGTCCTCGATTACCTGCTGCATCCCGACTTGAGCCATGCCCTGGCCGAAAAATGCCGCCAGGCCGGCATTCCCGTGATTGCCTCCGGGAAAAAGCCCCCCTTGGAGGACGCGCTAACACCGCGGACGTGCTGCGCTCTGACCCAGCAGGACGGACTCGGCATCTACGGGCAACTGTTCGGCCGGCCGGAGTATCGGGTCGGCGTCGAGGCGGGGCGCATCGTCTCGGTGGAAACCCTCCGGGGGGCCCCCTGTGGCGCCAGCGAGGCCGCCGGCCGCCGCATCATCGGCTATACCGTTCAGGAGGCACCGGTGCGCATCGGCCTGGAGACCCAGTTTTCCTGCGTTGCCGACCCGGCCAGCTGGGACCCGATCACGGGAAAAAGCCCAGTG
>Ga0316201_10002668_pt1 | contig 12794 bp, 15 predicted proteins | sample CS6wburrow_MG_FD_204516 | JGI IMG/M metagenome (GOLD analysis project Ga0316201, IMG submission 204516) | Coastal sediment microbial communities from Delaware Bay, Delaware, United States - CS-6 worm burrow | ecosystem: Environmental > Aquatic > Marine > Coastal > Sediment | place: USA... | reverse complement strand
GAATTCACCCGGGTCGGTGCTGGCCAGCGGCTGGGCGACGAAATAGTAGTCCTGTCCGGCTGTCAATTCGACCGTGCCGAAATCATCCAGTGCATTACCGATCCGATTGTCATCGGGGTTGGCCGGATCGAATGGCGCCGAGTAAATCTGCAGGCACATGTCGATGTCGAAATCGATCGAAATATCGGTGTAGTAATAAGAGCCGTCGTTGCTGACCTGCATCGGGCCGGAAGCCACGTAGGGCCCGTTACCGCAATCGGTCGCCGCGGTCGGGCTCGAACCCGTGAATTCACCTTCCGTCATGGCAGGAACCACGGCAACGGCTGATGACCCCACGGCGCCGGGCCCGGAGAATGTCACCGCCCAGGCGCCTTCGACGTTTTCGCACCATTGCTGCACCACCAGCGTGTAGTCGCCAGCAGCCATCTGAATGGTCTCCGCCACGTCAACACCATTGGGCGTAATGAGATTGTCAAAAGGAGCACCGGGATTGAACCCCCCCTGGTAAACCAGGGCCGTGACGTCAACGCCATTAAAATTGAACGCATCCTTTATGGCATAGAACCCGCCACCGGCAATTTGGATGGTTCCGACGTTCTGGTAGGCCAAGGGATCATCGCCGCCACAACTGCCCGGCAAGGGCTGCAGGCGCGATTCCGAGCCATCGAACATCCCGGTCAGCACAGTGTTGGCAGCGAGCGATACTCCAGGCAGTGCCAGAGTTACCAGGAGCAGAACCCCCTTGAGTGTACAAACCTTCATCATGTTCTCCCTTGCAAATTCCGACTTCGGTGCCGGAGCCCGTTCAGCCGATTGAGTCCGATTATAGTATTCCGGGCAGAATCCACCAGCTTTTTCGGCGGTATTCGGCCCATTCGGAATACCTCGACAGGCTGGCTTCCTTGTGCACCATGTTGACCGCAAACAGGCCTCCCCAGACCAGGGCCAGCACCAGCCAGGGCAGCCAGTGCCATACCATCAGCGCGAAGCTGCCGTAAACCATCATCTCGCCCAGGTAGTTGGGATGGCGCACGAAACGGTGCATCCCGTCCATGATCAAACCGGGCTGCAGCCGCAGTGTGAAATACTTCTGGGCATCAGCGGCGACCATGATGACCGTGCCGGTCATGCACAGCGAAATGCACAGTGCGTACCAGGCGCCGTCGACAAGCGGGTAGTCGGGTTGAGAGACCCCAGAGATGAGCAACCAGCCAAATACCCAGTACCAGCCAAGCACGCCGAAGAAGGCGGCGGCGCCACCGCCCAGGGTCACCCGTTTCTGCCAGCCGGGATCGGGAAAGGCCATGTCCTTGATGAACCAGGCCAGGCCATAACTGCCGTGCATGGCGAGATACACCCAGGCGGCCATGGACTGATTCCCATACCACCACATCAGGAATCCCAGGAACACAAAGGTGCCGCATTTCTGGAAATTGATCACCCAGGCAAGCTTCCAGGGACGCGGTCCGCCGCCGAGGTCCTGCACCAGGTAATCCGTTGCGCGGCGGATGTTGGCTGCCCAGCGGGGAGGTGACACCGCAGGCTCCATCAGCGCTTCGTTGTCTTCAGTACTCATACGGTGATTATGACAGCTTGGAAAACATCTGTGACTATTGGTTTTTGCCCCGGATCACGAGATAATTCGCGGATGACCCGAAGATTCGCCAGCCCGACCAAATGGCCACTTCATTGTGTGGTTTAGCCTCGAATCACTCCTCGAAACCCCGTGAGTCCTGACCCCGGTCGACGCAAATTTATTGCCATTGCCGGCAACATCGGGGCGGGCAAGTCTTCGTTGCTGGACTTCCTGACGTCCACCTACGATGTGGCGCCGTTCTACGAGCCCAATGACAGCAACCCCTACCTCGAGGACTTCTACCGGGACATGAGACGCTGGGCATTTCAGTCGCAACTGTTTTTTCTCAGCAACAAGTTTCGCATTCACCAGCAGGCCGACCGCACGCCGGGCGTGGTCATCCAGGACCGAACCATCTTCGAAGATGCCGAGATTTTCGCGACCGCCCTGCACCAGATGCGAAAAATCGACCGCCGCGACTGGGAGACTTACTGGGCCTTTTACCAGAGTATCCTCGAAGCAATCCAGCCGCCCGACCTGATGATTTACCTGCGCTGCCCGATGCGAACCCTGCGCCGCCGGATCCGCCTGCGCGGACGCGCGATGGAACAAGCCATTTCGCTGTCCTACCTGAAACGCCTCGAAAAATTGTACGAGGAGTGGATCGCCAACTACGACCTCGGCGAAGTCCTGGTGCTCGATACCGACCGCCTGGATTATGTCAGCGACCTGGTCGACCGGCAGGATGTCCGGCAGCGCGTGGAGAGCCTTTTACCGCGTTCGCTGTTGCGCAACAAAGGATCACAGAGAAGCTGAATCAGGGTACAATTCACGATCCGAAAACTGACCCTTCGAAAAAAACCGGAGACTGGAATGACCTTCAGAAAAGCCCTGGCCATTGCCCTGCTTTCATGGGTATTCATGCCCACCTGGTGCCTGGCGGAACCGCCGAGCCTGACGGTCAAGATCAACGGCGCGCTGCCGGCGACCGGCAATGTCGAAGTCTCGGTTTTCAATTCCGCGGAAACCTTCATGAAAACCACCTACCTGCAGCGCTCCGGCAAGGTCAGTGAGGACGGTTCCTGGTCCACGGAATTCGCCTCACTGGAAGAAGGCGAATATGCTGTCGTGGTGGTGCACGATGCCAATGAAAACCGCCGGCTGGACAACGGCCTGTTCGGTTTCGGCGGTGAGCGCTACGGATTATCCAACAATGCCTGGGCCCTGTTCGGGCGGCCGGATTTTGATGACGCCAAAATAAGTGTGACCGGCCCCGTCGAAATAACGATCGACCTCGACTGACCTTAGAACAGGGCAACACCCCGCACAAAGAAGCTGACCGCGTCGGCCAGCAGCAGCAGGCCGATCACGCCGAGCATTAACGGCAGCAACACGGCACTGACCTTGTCCAGGAACTGATTGATTCGAGTCAACAGCGGCCTGGCCCTCTCCCCCATGATGGCTGACAACAGCGGCACGGCCGCGAAGGGCAGCGCATAGACCAGGTTGTAGGCCATCAGCATCCCCACCGTATGCGATGCCGACAGGTCGGCTTTCAGAACCTGGTCGATGGCGGCGAAGTAAGGCACGGCAAACGGTATGCCGATGAAGTTGACCGCGGCGCCGAAGCCGAACGCGCTGGCTACCGTGAGCTTCGGAGCGGATTCGTCCGGTCGTTTACCCTTGTCGTTGCGACTGCTGAATGCCAGCCACAGCAGGACCAGGGCCAGCACCAGTTCGATCACGAAATCCACCGTTCTGGGTTGGGCCAGGTAATTGGAGATTCTTTCCATGAACAGCGCCAACACGATTCCGGCCGTGAAATACGCTGCCGTATGCCCAGCCAGCATCGCGGAACTGAGCGCCACCGGGCGCTGGCTGCCCGCCGCGTACACGAGGAATGCAAACAGCACCGGATTGACCACATCGGTCAGCAAAATGGGCAACAGAATGGTCCAGATTTCCATACACCGGGCTCCCTGGGGCCGTAGCATTCTAGTTCATTTTTGCTAGACTCGAATGCAATGAGCGATTACCTCACAGTGCAGCGCGAAAAAGAAATTCTGAAAATAGAATTAAAAAACAATTGGATTTTCAGAAATTTAAATGATCTTCAGCATAATCTGGACAATATAGAGACAAACGCTGAAAAACGCGTTGAGTTCCGCTGTGGCGGCCTGAAGGATTTCGACCTTGCCGGCGCCTGGATCCTCTACGAACGTGCAATGGACTTCGAAGAACTTGGTCTGACAGCCGACTTCGAGGGGTTTCGCGCATCGCATTTCAAGTTCCTGCAGCACATCATCGATATCGCAGCACAGAAGGAGTACATCCCCGGATTTTTCGATCCCCAACCCCACCACCCGGTGCGTGACGGCATCCGCACCCTGGGTAAAAACACCATCGAGGCGGTGGACTCGGTCGGTTACATAGCCCGCGCCGTGCTTAATGGCATCAAGCGCCCTTCCCGCCTGGTAGTCGGGGAGACCATCCGCCAGGTACACGCCACCGGAGTGGCGGCCATCCCGATCGTGATGATGGTCTGTTTCCTGATGGGCATCGTGCTGGCCTACCAGAGCGCCCGCCAGCTCGAGCAATTCGGCGCAAACATCTTCATGGTCGACCTGGTGGCCAACTCCATATTCCGGGAACTGGGCGTGCTGCTGGCCGCCATCATGGTCGCGGGACGTTCCGGCTCGGCATTCGCCGCCGCGCTGGGCACGATGAAGTTGTCGGAGGAAATAGACGCCCTGCGCGTGATGGGCCTGAACCCGAACCAGGTGCTGATCATTCCCCGGGTGCTGGGACTGATGATCGCCCTGCCCCTGTTGACGGTGTTCGCCAACGCGGCCGGCCTGCTCGGCGGCGCCTTCATCGGTGCAACTGTGCTGGACATCAACTGGCTGGCGTTTTCGGATCGCCTGGCGCTCACCATCGACACCAACGACGTGCTCGTTGGCCTGACCAAGGCACCGGTCTTCGCCTTCCTGATCGCTGTTACCGGTACGTTGCGGGGAATGCAGGTAAAGGGCTCGGCCGAGGAACTTGGACGCCTCACCACGGTGGCGGTGGTGCAGTCGATATTCCTGATCATCGTCGCCGACTCCCTGTTTACCGTAATCTATGCGCGGATCGGATTCTGATGACAGAGGGTCACGAGCACATCATCCGCATCCAGGGCCTGGTCAATCGCTTCGGGCCGGTGACCGTCCACGACGGCCTGCACCTGGGGGTGCGCAGGGACGAGATTCTGGGCCTGGTGGGCGGGTCGGGTACCGGCAAGTCGGTGCTGTTGCGCAGCATCCTGGGCCTGCACAAGCCGAACGAAGGGCAAATCGAAGTACTCGGCCAGCCGATACATTACCTGGAGCCGGGGCCGCACAAGAACTGGGGCGTACTTTTCCAGGACGGCGCCCTGCTGTCCGGGCTGACCGTGCAGGAAAACGTGGAGTTACCCATCGCCCTGCACTCCGACCTGCCCGTGGAAACACGCCGCGAGCTGGCTGTCCTGAAGATCTTCATGGTTGGCCTCGACCTGACGGCGGCCGGAAAATACCCGAACGAACTTTCCGGCGGCATGCGCAAACGCGCGTCGCTGGCGCGCGCCCTGGCGCTGGAGCCGAAGATCCTCTTCCTGGACGAACCGACCGCGGGGCTCGATCCGATTTCGGCCACCGAATTCGACGGCCTGGTCAACTACCTGAAAGCCAACCTGGACCTGACCGTGGTCATGGTCACGCACGATGTCGACACCCTGTTCGGCGTCTGCGACCGCGTGGCCGTGCTGGTCAACAAGGGCATCATCGTCGATACTCTGGAAGAAATCGTCAAACACCCGGACCCCTGGATCCAGGAATATTTTGGCGACCCGCGCGCTGTACGGGCACGCAGGGCAGCAAAACAGAGAGCCGGGAACTGATTCATGTTCAAGGGAGACCGAAATTTCACCGTAGGGCTGTTCGTGACCATCGCGATCGCGGTGTTCGTGACCTTCGTGGTCTGGTTGACCGGCCGTACCGGTGTCGAGGAAATGAAGCGATACTCCCTTCTGTTCGACAGCGACGTCAGCGGCCTGGCCATCGGCGGCCCGGTCAAGTACATGGGAATGAACATCGGCAGCGTTACCCGGATGACGCTGGAGAAATCGGAAGACATCCGTGTGCGCGTGGACATCGACGTGCTCGAATCGACACCGGTGGACAACGGCACCTACGCCAGCCTGACACTGCAGGGCATAACGGGCGTGGCCGTGGTCAACCTGCAGACCGAGCCGGGCAGACACTCACCCCTGACTCCGCTTGCGGGACAGGAATACCCGGTGATTCCCGTGCGCGTGGTCGGCTTTTCAGCGCTGCTTTCCAGCGCCCCGGAGATCATGGCCAAGCTCAATAGCCTGCTGACCCAGGCCGGGGAAATGCTGGGAGAGGAAAACAGCTCGTCGATTACCGCCACGCTGAAAAACGTCGAAAACCTCACGGCCTCGCTGGCCGACAACCGGGACACGATCGCCGCCCTTCCAAACGAGATTCACGGCACCCTGGCGGAAATACAGCTTGCGGTCAGCCAACTGAGGACCGTGATGGATGAGTTGAAACCCGGTTTGGACGGCACCGTTGAGAACCTGCAAACCAGCACGGATAACCTGGCCAGCATGACCGCCCGGGTCGATCGGCTGGTGCATGAGCACGAGGACGACATCGGACGATTCATGGAAGACGGCCTGGCAGAAATCCCTGCCATCATGCAGGACGCGCGGTCCACCCTGCGCGAAATCGAGAAGCTCGTGCAGAAGTTGCAGCAAGATCCGTCTCAACTCATTCACCGCCGCGATCAATCGCAAGTGGAGATCGACCCTTGACATGAAAAAAGCACAGCTATCAGCAATCGTCCTGGTCTGCGTCCTGGCCTGTACTGCCTGTGGCGGCGTATTGACCAGCGATCAGCCCGCGCGGCAGGACTACCTGCTCAAACCGATGTCCCTTGCACCGGCGCAGCCATCTGACCCGCCCAGCCTTTCCCTGGCGGTCAGCGCGGTACCCGGCCTGGACAGCAACCGCATCCTGGTCGTCGATCCGGAGGCCCGGCTCAACAGTTTTGCCGGCGCCCACTGGCCGGACCACCTGCCCGAAGTGCTGGGCTCGGTCCTGCAGCGCTCGCTGACCTCGAGCGGCCTTTTTTCGAGCGTGGAAACCGGTGCCCGGACGGTCCGCGCAGACTGGATCGCCGAACTCGAGATCCAGGAGTTCTATGCCCTGCAAACCACCTCGGGCATCACGTCTTCCGTCCGGGCCTTGCTGGCGGGCCATGTGTTGTGCGATGGCAATCGGCAGGTTTTGCGGCTTGCGGCAAGCGAGTCCGTGACGGACGAGCGTCTTGCAACCGTCGTTGCGGCTCACCAGGATGCCCTGGATGACGTCACCCACCAACTGATCGAACAACTGAAGACCGCTTGCCCGTGATAAGCAGAAAAACGACGTTGAATTCTATCGCCACCGCGATGGCTTTCACGCTGCTCGTGCTGACCACAGCATGCGCCACGCTCGACCCGGACTACGAGCAGCCAACCGTTACGCTGAGTTCAATCAGGGCGTTGCCGTCCGAAGGCGGTATGGTGCCGTCATTTGAAATCGGCCTGCAGGTGATCAATCCCAACCCGGGCACCTTGAACATCCAGGGGGTCGTGTACACCATCGCGCTGGAAGGCCACGAACTGGTCAAGGGCGTCGGCAAGGATTTTGCCCCCATCGAGGGTTACAGCTCGGGTGACATCAAGCTGACCGCCAGCGCCAATCTGCTATCGGGCCTGCGCTTCTTTACCGGAATGATAAGGGATGAGAAATCAGGGCAGTCGCTGGACTATGAATTCAAGGTCAAGCTGGATCTCGGCGGCATCTATCCGTCACTGAAACTCACCGAGAAAGGCCAACTCGACCTGGGCGGCACGTCCTCCGCGCCGGCCGCATCGTCACCAAGGTAAGGCGTAGCCTTCCTGGTGCCAGAAAGTGCCGGTCTCGGCCATGCCGAGACTGTCCATCCTCTGGATCAAGCCACTGGCCGACTGCTCCGGCGGTATGCCGGTCCCTTCGGTCATATCCGTGGCAACCCAGCCCGGGTGCAGCAGGAACACTCCGATTCCGTCCGGCTCCAGGTCCACGGACAGGCTCTTGCCCGCGATATTGACCGCCGCCTTGGACATGCGGTAGCCGTAGGAGCCGCCCGAAGTGTTGTCTTCGATGGAGCCCATGCGGCTGGTTATGATGAATACCCTGGAACCCTTGGCCAGGTTGCCCCGCAGCGCAGCCGTCAGGCGGATGGGGCCGATGGAATTGACCTGGAATTGCCGCTCCATCGCGGCGTAATCGAGGTTGTCCAGCGAAGTCCGCTGCAGGATGCCCGCATTGTTGATCAGCCAATCCAGGCGCCGCCCTTCCATTCGTTTCGCCAGGGCTGCGACCGATGAATCGGAGGTCACGTCCACGCCCTCGATGACCTCCACGCCCAGCCCTTCCAGTTCCGGGCTCGCATGGCGGCAGGCCGCAATCACCTCGTCACCGCGTTTGGCGCACTGGCGCGCCACCTCCAGGCCGATGCCCCGGTTGGCGCCACTGATCAGAATTTTCGTCATCAGGATTTCTCCGTTTAAAGTCGATGGCCATATTGTGTACCATTCCGTTTTTCCATGCTGAATTCAAGCGATGAACCTGGGCGACCTGATACCCGACCCCTACCTGAGCCGCGCCGCTTTGATCCTGCTGCTGCCGATACTGCTGGCCGCAGTGCTCGGAGCACCCTGGAAGGCTTTGCTGGCGCGGCGTGAACGCCAGAATGCCCTGGGCGTCGCTATCATTTGCCTGCCCCTGCTGTGGTCAATGAGCCCTGAATTACCGGGCGGGGCCAGGCTGCAACTGCTTGGCATGACCACGGTAGCACTGATTTTCGGCTGGCAGCTCGCCTTGATCGCAGGAACCCTTGCCGCGGCCGTGCTCATCGTGGTCGGAACCTGGCCGCTGCAGGCCGTGACCCTCAACCTGTTGCTGGTCGTGGTGGTGCCCGTCGCCGTCACCATGGGGGTGCTGTGGCTGGCCAACCGCCTGCGGCGCACCAACCTGTTTATCTACATGTTGGGCGTGGCATTCGGAGGCAGCATGCTGGGTCTGGCAACTTCATTCCTGGTCGGCAGTTGGCTCTTTGAGCCCGGGCTGGACCATGCCGTGGTCCTTTTGATCACCTTTCCCGAAGGCTTTCTGAATGGCTGCCTGATCAGTGCATTCACGGTTTTCTACCCGGAACTGGTGAGAACCTACGACGATGTCCGCTACCTGGGGAAAGGCGGCTGAGCACGCCGGGCTAATTTGAAAAAGAGAGGCTCAACAGCTTCTTACGCATGTTCCAGGCCACCTTGCCCACCACGGCGGCGATACTGGCTACCGTGTTGAGCGGCATGAACACCAGTGCCAGCCAGCCTTCGCCCAGGTCGATCAGCGGAGTGGCCAGGAGCCCGGAAAGCAACAGGGCGAAATCCAGCAGGGGACCGGCGAACACCAACCAGGACAGGAGCAGGACGATCAGTCCGGTCAAAACCACGCCGGCCAGAACCAGTAACTTGACCTTTTGCGTCCTCGCCATGACCTGCGCCGTGATGCGCTCACCCTCGAGATCCTGACTGGCTTCGACAAACCACTGCTGCAGTGCCGGGTCGTGTCCGTTACTTGTCATGATGCGTCGACCTCGCTTGATTCTCCGTATGCAGAAAGGGCCTGCTGCAACTGCCCCGCGCCCCGCCGAATATTTGACTTGACGGTGCCGAGGGGCAGGCCGGTGGCCGCGGCAATCTCCCTGTGACTCATGCCCTCGTGATAGTTCAGAACCAGGCACATGCGATCGGGCTCATCCAACTGCGCCAGGGTGCGATCCAGGTCCAGGACCATGCCGGCCGGCTCGCTGCGGGAACGTTCATGACCGGACATCTTTACCGCACCGCGCAGCGCATCGTGCTTGCGCAGGTGCAATAACCAGACCGAAACCGCCACCCGTCTCAGCCAGGCGCTGAACGCACCGGCTTTTTTCAGCTTGCGAATGTTCAGCCAGACCTTCAGAAACACCTGCTGCGCAAGATCGTCGGCCAGGGTGTAGTCGCCGCAAAACCTTCGCATCAGGTTTCGAACCGAAGACTGCCTGCGACGCACCAGTTCCTCAAAAGCCTTACGGTCACCTGTACGCGCCAGGCTGACCACGTAGGCCTCCGGGCATTGGGGATAGAAATCCTGTGCCTTGAGCACAACGGTGCCTCTTCAGACCTCGTGGTAACCCGATGGTTTTTTCGGTACGTACCAGCGCCGAGCGATGCGGCCCGCGGCCAGCAAGCCGACGCCGATACAGGCCACCAGCGCCGAAACGCCCAGCAACGGCAGCCGGGTATCTTCGAACTGCATGCCGAGAATCAAGCCCAACAGGGCCAGCCCCACCGCCACGGGCAGCAGGATCAAGCCGGCCAGCACCAGGTGCCGGTCGATACGGTCGTTGCCGCCGCCACCGGCCGACAACAGCTTGTCCAGCATCTCCTCGTCCACCGCCTGGCCGCTCTCGAACAGCCGCCGCACGGTCTCCTGCTGCGCCTCGCGCTTGCGAATGTCATACCAGATTCCGGCAACTACCACCGAGGCGATGAAACCCCAGAACGCGAATGCCGCCAATCCCGCACCCAGTGTGTAACCCTGCATCGTCTTCTCCTGTTGTTTGTTCCGCCTGTATTGATAGAGATGCCTTTTTCGACGGATTGGATGAGCCCTGCGATTTGTTTCTTACAGGCCCATGCAATTGGCATAGTAGGTCACCGTGGCCGGCCAGTCCGAGAACACCCCGGAAACCCCAACGTCCCGCGCGAGCACGTGCAGAACCTCCAGCATGTCGCTGTCTCTCCTGATGACACCGCTTCCAGGCCATTGAGGCCCCGGGTTGATGCCGTTCAGGGTCTGGTAGTACCAACCGCCGCCGGATGCCAGCGGACCGGAGCGTTCCAGTGACCAGGTGATGATCTCCAGCCCGGCGGCACGTGCCGCGAGCGCATAGGACGATGGAACGATGCCTTTCGGGGTCGCCTCCAGCAGCATCCAGAGCGGCGGCGCGATGACGCCGACGCCCAGGTCGGCGAGCTGCCTCAGTCCCGGATCCCAGCTTGCCGGGTTGCGGTGATCGAAGCCGGCGTGTTCGTAGCGCCCGTCCAGGAACAGCGCGCGACGGCCGAACGCCGGCTCGTGTTCGATCCAGTACAGGATGTCTTCCAGCTCGAAAGACTGCAGGCGCACGTCCGCCGCGGGCACGCCGGCCTCCTTGTACTCATCGATAATCTTCTGCGCGTAATCCTCGCGCGTAAATCCTTTGAAGGGCATCTCGACGTCCGGCTTTTTCAGTTCCGGAATCATTTTCACACCCAGCTCGCGAAACAGCTCGATGCTCTGCCGGTGGGTCATCAGCGTGCCTTGTCCGCTGTCCACGCCAAGATACTGCTCAGGGGTCGTTGCAGAGGCATCGAAACGGTCTGCCTTGCCTCGTAGCGACAGAAATTCCTCCAGGCTCAGGTCACTGGTGCAGCAAGCCGCAGAGGCCGGAACGGTCAGCCGGCCTGCCGCGTCGAACCGGGCCGGTGTAAACGGCGTGGAGCACTTCGAGGCCAGTTCAGTGACGAGAATATTCGTTGTCGTATGCAGGTCACACGGTGAATGACGGCAGACCAGCTCGAGGTCGCGCGTAAAAGTGACATCGCATTCCACGTAACCGGCGCCCTGGCGGGCTGCCGCGAGGTACGATTCACGCGTATGTTCCGGAAAGCGCAACGGAGCCCCCCGGTGCGCAATCGAAAAATCGCTTCGTTGAAACGGACCACGGGCACCGGCCTCGAGCGCGCTCTTGAGGGGGCTGTCGTGCAGGCCGGACACCAGTTCGGCGGGTCGGGAACCCGGATCGATCCGGTTTGTATCCCCTGCCGCACCTGCGTATGCGCCGGCGCCCCCGTCATTTCCTGAAAGCGGCTGGGACAACACGCCGGCGATGAAGGGAATCAGCAGTCTCTGACGCATCACCACCTCCTGCCATGAAGCACCAGCTTAACCCGATTCGGCTCAGCCTGCCTCGAAGTCCAGCAGAATATCGCCGCCGGCGACCTGTTCGCCTTCATCGAAGCGGAAAGCGGTCACGGTGCCGGCCTGCGGCGCCCGAATGGTGTGCTCCATTTTCATCGCCTCCATGATCAGCAGTGGCTGCCCCTGCTCCACTGTCTCCCCTGGCCCGGCAAGCAGTTTGACGATCACGCCGTGCATCGGTGCGGTAAACTGGCCGGCGCCGGCCTGGGCGCCTTCATCACCGTAATCGGGTTGCGCCAGCGAGAACTGCATGGCGCCGTTCTGGGTGAACAGCGTGAAGTAGCCGTCGTGGGGAACGACGGTCACACGCTGCCGGTGGCCATCAATATCGGCGTACAGTTCGCCACCCTCGAGATGGCCGCTGGCGAGAACGGTTTTTCCGGCGGCCGTAATCCGGAACCGGCGGCCGTCACCACTGCCGACTTCCACCACCGGTACGTCGTAGGCCGTTCCATTCAGAACGATTGCGCCACTGTGAACACTGACCTGGTTCAGCCGCCATGCATCAGATGCATTCCAGGGCGACCACGGGTCCTGTTTACCCGCCCGCCGGCGCGCTTCCGACTCCATCCGCAACAAGAGGTACAGCGACGCCAGCGGCAAATCCTGGACCCGGTCCTGCTCGGATGCTCGAAACAGCGCGTCGCGGTGCTCGTCGATGAAGTGCGTATTCAGTTCGGCACGCCGGAACGGCGCGCTCGTGGCCAGGCTGTAGAGGAACGTCAGGTTGGTGGTCACGCCGCTGATCCGGAAGAGGGACAGGGCCCGCGACAGGCGAGCCAGCGCGCGGTCCCGGCTTTCGTCCCAGGTCACCAGCTTGGCGATCATCGGGTCATACCATACGCTGACCTCGTCGCCCTGCAACACGCCACTGTCCACCCTGACGTGCGCACTTTCGCGCGGCGCCTCCAGGTAGCGCAACACGCCGGTGGCCGGCAGAAAACCATTGTCCGGGTCCTCGGCGTAAATGCGGGCTTCGAAGGCGTGGCCGCGTATCAGCAGTTCATCCTGCCGGGCCGGCAAAGGCTCACCGGCCGCTACCCGGAACTGCCATTCAACCAGGTCCTGGCCGGTGATCA
>Ga0316201_10002667_pt1 | contig 12794 bp, 11 predicted proteins | sample CS6wburrow_MG_FD_204516 | JGI IMG/M metagenome (GOLD analysis project Ga0316201, IMG submission 204516) | Coastal sediment microbial communities from Delaware Bay, Delaware, United States - CS-6 worm burrow | ecosystem: Environmental > Aquatic > Marine > Coastal > Sediment | place: USA... | reverse complement strand
CACGAACGCTTGCAGAAAGTTATGACCAGATATTCATTGAAGGGAGCCCTGGACTATCCGATAGATCCGTCATCGCTTGGCGTGCTGCTCGGCACTTTCGCCGGAGAGGATTAATCATGCTGCTGGAAATACCAAAGGTTTTGAATGTGGCGCAGCTCGCCAAAATCGATGAGATCCTGGATGGGGCCGAATTTGCGGATGGAAAGCTAAGTGCAGGGATGGCTGCCCGCCAGGTAAAAGATAATGAGGAGCTGATAAAAGAGCCGAAGCGAATGGAGTTGCTGATTCGAATTCTGCTGAGCAGTCTGGCCCACAACCGGGTCTTCAACAGCGCGGCTCTTCCTTATCGCATGGCCGACCCGATAATTTCCCGCTATCGGAGCGGCATGCAGTACGGTGACCATGTAGACGACGCGATCATGGGTAAAAGCGGTCCCAGGCTGCGCAGCGACGTTTCCATGACGCTGTTCCTGCGTGATCCGGAAAGCTATCAGGGCGGAGAGTTGATGATCCGTACCTCGTTTGGGACCAGCAAGGTCAAGCTGGCGGCCGGCGATGCGGTGATCTACCCATCTTCGAGTCTGCACCACGTTGCCGAAGTGACCGCCGGTGAGCGGCTCGCAGCCCTGCTATGGGTGCAGAGCCATGTACGCGATCCCGCCCGGCGGGAATTGCTGTTCGAGTTGAATCAGGCGCGGGAGCAGCTGCTGGCGGAAGCGCCCACAGAGCGGAGCACCAGACTGATAGACAGGTCCTTTGCCAATCTGGTGCGCATGTGGAGTGATGTTTAGGGGGTTAATGGTCGTCAGTTATCAGTTATCAGTTATCAGTTATCAGTTTGCAGTTTTTAGAAAACGGCTGGTTTAAGATAACTGCCAACTGCCAACTGCCAACTGCCAACTGCCAACTGCCAACTGCCAACTGCCAACTGCCAACTGCCAACTGCCAACCGAGTACTGAATCAATAGCCCCCTTTACGCTTGGTCTCGGGCAAACCGGCAATCTTGCCCGCCTGCTTGGCCGGGCCCATCGGAAAGTGAGCGTACAGCGCCTTCGAGTCCACCTTGTCCAGATCGGTCCAGACACCCTTGAAATGCTTTACCATGTTGCGCTCGTTGGGTTGGTTGCCGTTGTTGTTGAAATACTCGTCGCGCAGATAGTTAATAATATCCCAGGCTTTTTCGGACAGGGTGACGCCCTCTTTTTCAGCGATCTCTTTGGCCACCTCTTCGTTCCAGTCTTGCTGGTTCACCAGGTATCCGTTATCAGTTACTTCGTATGACATATTCATTCTCTCCTTATGCGATTAGGACTTTGCGAACGACGGTTACCGCCCCGGATCCACCAACCGGTGTTGGGTTCAGATTGTGATGCATTCCATGTTAAATGGGGTAACATAAAATTAGAATCATTTTGCGATAGGAAATTTTTAGGCCTCCCCTAAAACGATTTCTGGGGAACGAAGAGACCGCAGCCCATCGATCGATGCGCTCCAATTCCTGACTCCTGCAGCACTACGGCATCCTGAAAAGATAGATTGGCCACCAGCAGGCTACATGTTTGCAGTGACGAATCGGGTCTGCTCAGACTGCAGGATTTTCCGCACAGTATTTTTTTGAAGCGCACATCCATTGCGGTTAACTGATCTACCGCCCAACCAATGAATTCTTCTTCGCTGACACCCTGCGGTCCTGCTACATAACGCGAATAGAGGAAGTTGGTCATGCCAAGATTCCGCAGTTTGGATTTTCCGACGACCATGTTGTGACCGCGCAGCTGCAGGGTATTCCCCGAGAGTGCCCGTGCCTTTCCGATTCTATCTCTGGGCAGTCGCAGTACCAGCTTGACTCTGCGCGAGAGATAGAGCAGATCGTCAGACGCCTCCGGCCTTTCCCAGCCGTTTCCCGAATCGGCGCCATGGATGATATGCAGCCCCTCACTCGGGTCTTCCCCGAACCAGTGCAGTATGCGCTGAATCTCCTGCAGCAAATCCCAGGCGTGATCGACCGGCAGCGTGGGGCAGTCGATCTGAAACGCCAGGTCCACCACCCTGTCCGGTACAACGAACTGCTTCTCGTCAACCTCTTCTTGCCAGTACATGAGCTACTCCGGGATGTGTGCCCGCAGCTGATCCTTGTCAAACCACCAGCTATCACCGGTAAGAATATCCAGAACCTGACTCAGGCGTGGCAGAAATTTTTCCGGATCGTTCAATCCCAGTTGCTCCACCCAGAAATCGAATATCTCCTGTTCTTCCACATTGCTGTGAGTCCGGGCCACCTGTCCCAGCATCTGTCGGGTAAAGAACCGTAAATCCTGCTTCTCCTTTCCCTGGGCACGCAGCTCCACAAGATAACCGGCAGTGGCTGCCGCTACTGCCGCGCCGTCTGAGCGGTCGGGGGATTCGTCCACCAGGTGCTGCAGCATTGCAACGCTTAACTCAGGATCTATCGGAAAAGTGACTCCCAGCCATATACCGTGCGCGAGTGCTTTGACCGACTCGTCCCGGTCACTCTGAAACATGATGTCGCAGGCCTCCACCCCCCGCAGCCAGAGCTGTCCGACTACTGCCTCATCCAGGGCTCCTCTGGCAATTTGCCAGGCCTGGTCGAACAGGTTTCCCTCCAGCAGCGCGTAGCCGCGGTCGAGGGTCAGATGCAGCCTCTGGTCCAGAGGCGCCCCCGCGGGCAGGGCGTTGATCTGTTGCTGCAGTTCCGCCAGATGCAGTTCCACCAGCTTCTCCGACGTCGCGGCGTCGTCTGCACATTCGTTGTTACCCAAATGGAGTTCGGGTTGGAGATACTTCATTGCGTTGACCTCAGGTGAATGCTGCTTCCAGGCGATCTTCCCAGTTGTCCGGTGTGTCGGAAAACTGGGGTTTAACATCGATTCGGAAGAACATCTCTTTTTTTGACCGCTCTTTGACCTTCGCAACCAACGCTTCGAAGCTGTCGACCTCTGGGTGTTGCATCAGCACCTCGCTCAAGTAGAGCATGCTTTATCTCCCGCAAAGCTGAAAACATTTACTGCCGAAATCCGCTGCTCTGTGAACGACCGAGTGCGGCTGCTCTCCTATCATATTCCCCTGCCCTTGCAAAGGTAAAATACCCTAGGAAATTACTCTGGTTAATTTTATTGAACATCAATTCACAACCGGTTGGCAAGCAGAGTGGTAAATGATTTATGTTGCAATGCGTCAATCACCAAGAAGATATTTCTGAAAATATTTACAATAAAATGTTATTAACCAATTGTTTTAAAACGATATTAAGAATTAACTTAGTATAAATTTCATATATTAACAAATGTGGATATATCTCTTTGTGGATAGGCGCCGTTCGGGAAATCCCCCCCCATTAGCGGGATATTTTGCTGCATAAGGAAATCCTAAAATGCTTGTCATGTTTTGGAGTCGGGTGGATAGGTCTGCCCGTCTAATTAGTGAAGGTTTGCGAATCCAGGGTACTTCTTGAGCGCCATCATTGTCACTTCAAATCTGGAGCACGAAGCGATGCGTTGGCCGAAATGGATGCCCATGATTATAAGACCCAATGGGAGATTGAATGATGGCAAAACCGATGCACCCTACCCCGATGCTTGACCAGTTGGAGAGCGGTCCCTGGCCGAGCTTCGTAACCGGCCTCAAGCGTCTGGCCAAAGACAACGACATAATGGTCGACCTGCTGGGTCAGCTGGAGACCTCTTACGAAACCCGCAAGGGTTACTGGAAAGGCGGCACCGTGGGTGTCATTGGTTACGGTGGAGGCATCATTCCCCGCTTCACCGAGCTGAAGGGCGACGACGGCAAAGCGCTCTACCCGGAAGCCGCCGAGTTTCACACGCTGCGGGTAATGCCGCCCCCCGGCATGCACTACGACACCGACACCCTGCGCCAGTTTTGCGACATCTGGGAGAAATACGGTTCCGGCCTGATCGCTTTCCACGGCCAGTCCGGCGACATCATGTTCCAGGGTTGCAGCACGAAAAATGTGCAGCCGGCGTTCGATGCGATCAACGAGATGGGCTTTGACCTGGGTGGAGCCGGTCCCGCCGTGCGCACCGGCATGTCCTGCGTTGGCGCCGCGCGCTGCGAGCAATCCTGCGTCGACGAGGGGCGCACCATGCGCACCCTGGTGAATAACGCACTGGACGACATGCACCGTCCGGCACTGCCGTACAAGTTCAAGTACAAGGTATCGGGTTGCCCCAACGACTGCATGAACTCGGTGCAGCGCGCGGACCTGGCGACCATCGGCACCTGGCGTGACGACATGAAGGTAAACCAGGAAGAGGTGGTGAAGTTCGTTGCCGAGAAGGGGCGCAAGTACGTGATCGACAACGTGATCACGCGCTGCCCGACGCAGGCGCTGTCGCTCAATGACGACGATACCCTGACGGTGGACAACGGCAACTGCGTGCGCTGCATGCACTGCATCAACGTGATGACCAAGGCGCTCTCGCCGGGAGACGACAAAGGGGTGACGCTGCTGTGCGGCGGAAAGCGCACGCTGAAGATCGGCGATCTGATGGGCACCGTGATCGTACCGTTTCACAAGCTGGAGACGGATGAGGATTTCGAATGGCTGGAGGAGTTGGCCACCGAGATTCTGGATTTCTTTGCCGAGAATGCGCTGGAGCACGAGCGTACCGGCGAGATGATCGAGCGTATTGGCCTGACCAACTTCCTGGAGGGTGTCGGCCTTGAGATCGACCCCAATATGATCAGCCGGCCGCGCATGAATCCCTACTTCCGTTCCGACGACTGGGACAGCGAAGCCGCCAAATGGGAAGAGCAGAAAGCATCCGTATCCTGAAATCCGGCCCGTCTGACAATCAACTCCCGGGGCTATCAGCTCCGGGAGTTCACTTTATATTGATGACCCTTGCCGCAGCGCGCTTTGCGACCGGTATTCACACTGGATGAAGTCAGCTCTCATCCTGCGCCGCTTCCGTTATGCTTTTCAACCCCCCCGAGTTTGCAAGTCCACCACCCTGGCTGGTCTCCTCTGCGTATTTCTCCCTGATTTTCAATATCGACGGCAAAACCCGGTGAAACAGCGGTACCAACTTGGGATCAAAATGTTTTCCCTTTTGTGCATCGATATAGTCGATCGCCTGCGCTACCGGCCAGGCCGATTTATATGGACGCGCGGTGGTCAGTGCATCGAACACATCGGCGATCGCCACGATGCGCGCTGCGATATGAATCGCCTCCCCCCGTTGGTGCTGGGGATAACCCGTCCCGTCCCATTTTTCGTGATGACTCAATGCGATGTCCCGGGACAGCGTCATCAATTCGGAACTGTGCTCACCGATAATCTCCGCCCCATAGCGCGGATGCCTGCACATGACGCTCCACTCATCGGGGTTTAGCTTTCCCGGCTTCAGAAGAATGTAATCGGGAATGCCAATTTTACCGATATCATGCATCGGAGCCGCATTGAACAGCAGCTCCAGCCATGACTCTGTGGCGCCCATAGCTCCGCCGATCAACCGAGAGTAGTGACTCATCCGGATCACATGCAATCCGGTCTCGTTATCCTTGAACTCAGCTGCCCGGCCAAGCCGCCTTATAATCTGCAATCGGGTAGATACCAGCTCGTCAGTATGCTCCCTCACTTTGCGCTCCAGCTCTCTGTTCTGGTCGTAAAGAGCAAGATGAGTCCGCACTCTGTTAATTACTATCGCGGGACTTACCGGTTTGACGATGTAATCGACCGCTCCCAGTTCCAACCCCTGCGTCTCATCATCGACTTCAGACTTTGCGGTAACGAAAATTATCGGTATGGCACTGGTCAGCGGATCTCGCTTCAATCGACGACAGAGTTCGTATCCATCCATCCCCGGCATCATGATATCGAGCAGAATTATGTCCGGCTGTGGGTCGCTGTGGGCGATTTCGATTGCACGCCGGCCATTGAGTGCGGCTTTTACCCGGTAGTCACGGCGCAGTATCCCACTCAAGACATCGATATTTTCGGGAATATCGTCCACCACCAGCACGACCGCCTGCTCTTTGGCTTGATTCATCTATCTTCTCCGTCAGCCAGCTGGATATCGAGCGAAGCGGCAAGCCCCTTCAATACCTCCGCGGCGGAGCCGTAATCGTACTCCCTGACCAGTTTCGAGAGCTGCTCCAACCGGGCAATAGAGAGCTCGTCGGACATCTGCTGATGCAACGGTGCCAGCAGGTCGACGGCGCTGGTATCGTCATCCAGCAACAGCCTGTAGAGTTCCTCGAATTGTGCACCAAGCAGCTGGGGATCGGAGCGCTCAGGTTCAGGAACTGCCGGCTCCGGCCAGTCGAACCGCTGCAGCGCTACGAAAAGGTCACGCAACAGAGCCCCCACTTTATCCAAACTTTTCTCTACTGCGTCTTCGACTCCATTCTCGCGACAGACGCGCTCCAGAGAGTGTATCGCGGCGTGCAGATCCCTGGCGCCGATATTACCCGCGACGCCCTTCAGGTCATGCACCAGCCGGGCCGCCTCCCGGCGATCCGGCGCTTTCCAGGCAGCGCGGAAACGCTCGACAAAATCCACCGCCGACTCACTAAAATTCAACAACACTCGATAATACCTGACCCGGTCGTTCTGAAATCTCACCAGACCCGTGCCCATATCCAGACCTTCTATTTCAGCAATCACGGCTGGCGGGCGGGAAGATGCGTAATAAACATCGCTGCTACCCGGCCGTATCCAGCGCTGCAGCACCTCGAACATCCGGTCGACGTCGATCGGCTTGCTAATGTAGTCATTCATGCCGGCCTCCAGACACCTCTCCCTGTCCCCGGATCTGGCGTTTGCGGTCATTGCAATGACCGGCAGATCTACCAGACTCTGCCGCTGCCGTAGCGCTCGTGTCGTTGCATAACCGTCCATTGTCGGCATTTGAATGTCCATCAGAACCGCGTCAAAACTCTCTCTCTCCAGTACCGCCAGCGCCTCTTCTCCATCAATTGCCAAGGTTGACTCTATCCCGGCTCTCTGCAGCACCTCCAGCAAAAGCTCCCTGTTTATCTCATTATCTTCCACCAACAGTACGCGCGTACCGCTGAATAGCGCACTATCTGCATCAGCCTCCATTTTTTTCTCTTCAGCAGAGGGAGAGTCGGTTATTGCTTTAATGACGCCGCTGCGTGCGCCAAACCAGGCGGTGAAGTAAAACCGGCTGCCTTGACCGAGTTCGCTATCGACGTTTATCTCGCCACCAAATAGCTCTACCAGACGCTTGCTGATGACCAGCCCCAGGCCTGTACCCCCATACTTTCGAGTGATACTGCTGTCCCCCTGGGAAAACGATCTGAACAGTCGTCCCTGCTGCTCGGGCGTCATCCCGATACCGGTGTCGCACACCTCAAAGCCCAGCTTGACCCGCTGGCCTCTTCGCTCCACCAACTCCACGGAAAAAAGGATCTCACCCTGAGAGGTAAATTTAGTTGCGTTGTTACCCAGGTTGATCAATACCTGACCCAGACGCAGCGGATCACCAATCAAAATGTCGGGAAGTTCCGGCGCTATTTCATAGACGAGCTTCAACCCTTTTTCCCGGGCTCTGACACCAATATGAGTGGAGAGGCTGTCCAGTACATCCTGCAGATGGAACTCGATCGACTCCAACTCCAGCTTACCCGCTTCGATCTTGGAGAAGTTCAGAATATCGTTGATAATTCCCAACAGCGACTGGGCGGAGCTATAAACCTTCTCCATATAATTCCGCTGTGCCGGCAACAGCTCTGTTTCCAGCGCCAGATGGGACATGCCGATGATAGCGTTCATGGGTGTGCGTATCTCATGGCTCATATTGGCAAGAAACTCACTCTTAGCCCGGTTGGCTTCATCCGCAAGATCGAGGGCACGGCGCATCGCTTCGTCTGCCGCCTTGCGGCTGGTGATGTCGACAACCGACACCCGTAACTCCTCGCCCCCACCTTCACCGTCGCTGATACGCGAGGCGGAGACGCTCCCAAGTATCCATTCGCCCCCTTTTTTACAGAACCGGATTTCCCGGTCCTGTATCTCCACCCCCGACTTGGCCGCTTGCTGCAAACCATCCGCCTCCTCCGCGCAAAGATCCGGCAGACGCAGGCGGGAAAAATCCATGCGTTCATAATCCAGTAGACGGGCAAAGGCTTTGTTGTGTTTCAGGATGGAGCCATCCAGGGTATCGAGAGAAAAATAGGCTACCGGGGCATTTTCGTAGAGATCCCAAAGGCGCTCTTCACTTCTCTCCAGATCTGCAGCACGCTCCTGAACCCTGATCTCCAAATCGTGGCGGCCTTTCAACAATGCGCGTTGAACGCGTCGACTTATCCACTGAATCGAAATCAGCAGCGCCAGGCCGAAGAGCGCGGCGATGGCAGCCAGCGCAAGAACGAGTGCAGTCGTGTCGTGAAGCAGAGCCAGCGCTTTATTCCGGCCAATTTCGACAGCCAGTCCGTATATCGCAGCAACCGCAGTCAGGATCAGGATAGCGGCAACCAGGTAGATGCCGATTCTCCTTGCCGCTGAGTTGCCCATAAACACTATCCTGCCAACAGATAGTCCAAAACCAGTCCGACAAAGATGATCATGCCAAAACCGTTGTTGTTGAGAAATGCCTCAAAACATCTTTTCGGTTCCCGCTTCCGGATCATGACCTGCTGGCGCAGAAACATGCCGCCTCCGGCGAGTACCCCCAACTGATAATACAAGCCAAGCTCCAACTTGCTTCCCACCATGACGAGCAGTGCCAGCATGGTCAGTTGCAACAGTCCGATCATCAAACGGTCGTACTGGCCAAATAGAATTGCCGTCGACTTCACACCGATTTTTATATCGTCTTCGCGATCGACCATCGCATACTCCGTATCGTAAATCAGCGCCCAGACGATGGCGCCGATGTAGAGCAACCAGCCGGCATCGGAAACCGCACCAGTCAACGCCATGAATGCCATGGGAACAGCCCAGCCAAAAGCCATGCCCAACACCAACTGGGGCAGATGGGTAAAACGCTTCATGAAAGGGTAGAACGCCGCCAGAGCAAGCGCGACAAAGGACATCGCAACAGTCTTCCAATCGAGCATGAGTACCAGCCCGAAAGCCGCCAGGCTTAGCACCACAAACAGAGCCAGGGCCTCCTTTGGAGAGATCAGCCCCACAGCCAGAGGCCGATGCCGGGTGCGGGCCACCTTACCGTCGATATCCCTGTCCGCATAGTCGTTGATGGCGCAGCCGGCCGAACGCATCAAAGCGACCCCAAGAATGAATATCAGCACCACATCCCAACGCGGCTGCCCGTCACCGGCCATCCATAGCGCCCACAGAGCGGGCCAGAGCAGAAGCAGAATTCCGATGGGTCGGTTCAGTCGTACCAGAATGGCGTAACCAAACAGCCGCTCCCGCAACGACAGCGGCTGTAGATTAAATCTCAGTTTGATTTCAGGCTGCGTCATCTCGGGCTCTTCGGGATATCAGGCAGAAAAATCTCGTTCACCAGTAGCGGTTTGCTCGAAAGAGAGAAAATCGAGCGGCGCCCCCAAATCTCAGGCGGCGGCTTCTCCAGCTGACCAGTCGCAGCCACAAACAACCGATGGCGTGGCAGCAGGCGTGCCACCTGGGTCACCCCTCGTCTGGTTCTCTGGTCGGAAAACAGCACCTCGCCCAATGGCTTGTCTCCGAGATGGGCCAACCGTCTGGCAGGGCCGCGCAGGCTGCTGGCGGGAATCAACGTCCGCGCGAATACCCAGGGCAGTCCACCGCATAGTAGTTCGACCTCACGCACAATGGCAATCTCACCCAGCCTCATCTCCAGTAGCGCCGCTTCGCTGTAGAGCGGTCTGCCCCAGCCCTGGCGCACTACCCGTACACGGAACCCACCACACCGGCAGGCGCTTTTTATACGCGCAGTCAACGAAGCTCTGTCCTTCAGCCAGGGGTATATACCGCCGGGGACCTGCGCGTGCCTTAATCGTTCCCACCCCATCCAGTGGGGTTCCAGCTGGGAATTTGGAGGATCCATCTGAATCACTACTGCTTCTCTCGGTCCGGTCCGCGTCGGCCACTGTTGAACTGATTGGCAGCATTATCGCAGAGATCAGGCGTCTATGTACTGTTCACGTCCACCGATCCAGCGCTGAACCAGTGGGGCCACCCGCTCCGGATAATCCTTAAGAATCAGCGCCGCCGCCTGCCGTACATCTTCGAGCAGCTCCTGGTCGCGCACCAGATCCGCTATACGAAACTGCATCTCTCCGGTCTGCCGGGTTCCCAACACCTCCCCTGCTCCCCGCAGTTCCAGATCTTTACGTGCGATAAGGAAGCCATCGTTGCTCTCGCGCATCACCCCCAGACGCTGACGTGCATTGGCTGAAAGCGGCGTTTGATACATCAGCACACAGTGGCTCTCGACCGCGCCCCGACCGACCCGGCCGCGCAACTGGTGTAGTTGAGCCAGACCCAGCCGTTCGGGGTTCTCGATAATCATCAGACTGGCGTTGGGGACGTCCACACCCACCTCGATAACCGTCGTGGCGACCAGCAGGTCCAGTTGCCGCTGCTGGAAAGCCTGCATTACCAACTCTTTATCAACTGCCTTAAGGCGGCCGTGCACAAGGCCGATTCGCAATTCGGGTAACAGCCGGCCAAGCTGCAGTGCCGTCTCCTCGGCCGCTTCGCACTCCAGCGCCTCCGACTCTTCGATCAATGTGCACACCCAATAGGCCTGACGTCGAAGCACACACGCGGCGCGCACCCGCTCCACCACTTCCATCCGCCGGCTGGCCGGCAACACCACCGTGGCAACGGGCATCCGGCCAGGCGGCAGCTCATTGATAACAGAAAGATCCAGATCGGCATAAGCGGTCATGGCAAGGGTACGGGGAATCGGCGTTGCCGTCATGATCAACTGGTGGGGAAGAGCCCCTCGGCTACCCCCCTTCTCCCGCAACGCCATACGTTGATGAACGCCAAATCTATGTTGCTCGTCGATAATTACAAGTCCCAGCCTGCGGAACACGACATCATCCTGAAACAGGGCCTGGGTACCCACAACCAATCCGGCATCACCACTATCCAGTCCGGCGAGAATGAGCGTTCTGGCTTTGCCTTTTTGCCTGCTGGTCAGCCACGAAATATCGACCCCAAGCGGCATGAGCCAGTCGCGGAAGCTTCGCAGGTGCTGCTCCGACAGCAGTTCGGTTGGCGCCATCAATGCCACTTGATAACCGGCTTCAAGTGCCTGCAACGCAGCCAGCGCGGCAACCACCGTTTTGCCCGATCCCACATCGCCCTGAAGCAGACGCATCATGGGGCGATGCTGCACCAGGTCTCCGGCTATCTCTTCGACAGCCAGCTTCTGGGCATCAGTCAGTGAAAAAGGGAGGCTCGCCAGAAGCTGTTTCCGCAGCGATCTGTCCCCGTCAAGTACCGGCGCTGAAACCTGCCGCCGGCGCTGGCGCAGCTGACGCAAGCTCAGCTGATGGGCCAAAAGCTCTTCGAACACCAGCCTTGTTTGTGCCGGATGCGTCCCCTCAAGCAGCTGTGTCTGCGGTGCATCCGGGGGCGGTCTGTGCAGATAACGGACTGCAGCGCTGATATCCGGCAACCGATATCGACGCCGCAACTGCTCGGGCAGCCACTCGGGTAATCTCTGAGGTTGTTCTTCCAATAACGCCAGCGCCTTATCCGTCATACCACGCCAGGTTAACTGATGCATTCCCTCTGTGGTCGGATAGACCGGGGTAAGGCTCTCCTCCACGGCGATGGGCTCATCCGCATCGATCCGGTTATATTCTGGATGAATCATCTCCAGCATGGCCGGCCCTTTGCGGACTTCCCCGAAGCAGCGCAATCGGACGCCGGCGGTCAATCCAGCCTTCTGCGCTGCAGAAAAATGAAAAAAACGCAGCGTCAGCGAACCGCTTGCATCAGAGATTCTCACCAGTAGCGATCGGCGGCGGCCAAAGCGGATATCGGTGGTATCCACAATACCCTCCACCACGGCCTGATCTCCCGGGCGCAGTTTGCCGGCAGGCACAACCCGGGTACGGTCCTGGTACCTAGCAGGCAGATGAAACAAGACGTCCTGCACGGTTTTAACCCCGATCCTTGCCAGCCGCTCGGCATTGCGTGGACCCACACCTTTCAAAACGGTGATGGGTGTGACATCAAGCCCCTGCTCAATTTGCGCTGATTTCAACACCGCTCCAAAGCCGTTTAGGTAAACCTGATCGTGTGCACAGCGTGCCACATAAAGCGCAGTTTGCTGACGCCGGACAAGCTGTCGATGCCCTTCCACAAACTTTATCCCCTCGCCTCTACGCGGTAAGAGCGGCAGCCTGCGGGCTGTCAGAGGAAAGCCGCGCTCCTCGCACCGGCCCGCCTCTTCAACAGAGAGGGGGTCTCAAGTCAGTTGCCATCCGTCTCCAACCCAAGGATGCCAGAAGGGAGGGGCAGTGAGAAGCGGATGACTATCGGAAATCTACGGCGGATTGTGTAGGATTAGTGTTAACAGGCCCTAATACACCAACAGGAGCTGCCGATGTCCGTACTTCTCGAATTCAGTATGTTCCCCACCGACAGGGGCGAAAGTGTCAGTGATCAGGTCAGTCTAGTCATTGCCGAGATACGGGAAAGCGGTCTCCCTTATCGTTTGACGCCGATGGGAACCATAGTCGAAACCGACCAGCTCGGACAGGCTCTCGAACTTGTGAGGCGTTGCCATCAGGTGCTCGATCAAGCGGGTTGCCAACGGGTGTATGCGTCGCTGAAGCTCGATATCCGCAAAGGACGCCGCAACGGAATGCAGTCGAAGCT
>Ga0316201_10002666_pt1 | contig 12794 bp, 11 predicted proteins | sample CS6wburrow_MG_FD_204516 | JGI IMG/M metagenome (GOLD analysis project Ga0316201, IMG submission 204516) | Coastal sediment microbial communities from Delaware Bay, Delaware, United States - CS-6 worm burrow | ecosystem: Environmental > Aquatic > Marine > Coastal > Sediment | place: USA... | reverse complement strand
CCATTCATTTGCCTGCTGGCGCCTGGGCTGGGTTTCGGGGTGCTGATGGTGGTCGGTACCCAGCTTGTCTTGCAGGGACACTACACCGTGGCGGCCGGGCTGGCAGCGCTGGTGCCGTTTTTTCTGGTCAATAACCTGCTGTTACTCAACCAGTATCCGGATATCGAGGCCGACAGGGATGCGGGGCGCCGGCATTTCCCCATTACCTACGGAACGGGAATCAGTAGCGGGGTGTACGCCATCTCGGTGCTGCTGACTGTTTGCGTGATCGTCGCGGGCGTCCTCTCGGGTCATTTTCCGCCGTTGAGCCTTGTTGCCTTGCTGCCCATGCCGCTGGCCTTTTATGCATTGAGCGGTGCCGTTCGCCACGGTGCGGCGATCGGTGGTTATCCGCAGTACCTTGGCGCGAATGTCGCGGTTGTGATGCTCACGACCCTGTTGCTGGGCGTGTCATTGATCCTGGGTTAATCCCGGTATACCGTTACAGCATGAAAACCTTAGTCGTTATTCTTGTCTGCCTGCTGGTCGCGGCCATTGTTCTGCTGTTCGTGCTGGGCGTCATGTCGCGTTCCGGGAAGCAACCCGGGATGCAGGATGGTGCCCTGTTAGCGTGTCCGGACACCCCGAATTGTGTGTGCAGTGAATACGCCGACGACAGCCTTCACTACATCGAGCCGATTGTGCTGTCCGCTACCGGCGTGACAGAAGCCCTGGCGGTGCTTAAAGAGGTAGTCCTTGAAATGGGCGGCACTGTACAGGCAGAACAGGCGGACTACCTGGCAGCGACCTTCCGCTCTGCACTGTTTGGTTTCGTGGATGACCTGGAAATCAGGGCAGACCCGTCAGCGGGGTTGATCCATGTGCGTTCCGCTTCCCGGGTCGGTCACGGTGACCAGGGTGTGAACAGGAAGCGGGTCGAGACCCTGAAGGCGATGTTCATGAGTCGTGCTGCAGGGCAGATTGATCAATCAGGGTAGTACCTGGGCCGTTGTACTGTTCCTGCTGACACTGCGAAGATGATGTGTAGCGTGGTTTGTGTCCGCGCCATCATTGATTACCGGAAACCACGACGAGGCTGTGATGAACAGGATGAACTATCTCAGGGTGACAGGGCTGATTATTTTCATATTGTTTGTGCAGGCTGCTGCTGCCAAAGAGTTACTACTGGAGACCCGCACATCGTGGGATGGCGGTGCGCTGGCCTATCCGCAGGGCCCGGTGCAGATCAGCTCTTTTATCCTGCGGCTGGAAGAGGGCGATCAGCCGAAATTCCATTGTCACCCGGTGCCGACCATGGGCTACGTCCTGAAAGGGCGTATCAGGGTCGAGACCAAAGATGGCAACACGGAGACATTTCAGGCCGGCCAGTCCGTGGTCGAGGTGATGCGTACCATGCACCGGGGTACGGCCGTGGACGCACCGGTCGAGATTATCGTCTTCTATGCCGGTTCAACCGAGCTGCCGAACACGGTCTTTCCTGGAGACGCGGCAGCAGCCCGATATTGCAAGTCCTGATATCGGCAGGCGGTTTCAAGTCGTTGTGAGCAAAGGGAAAATCGGGTGTCCTGCTTTTCAGGCAGGCTGCAGTGCAATACCGCCTGCAGCGTTGTAACAAACTACGTCCGGGTTGAGCTTCAGCATCGACTCAATATATCCAGTGCAAGGCACGACCTGACCTCTAGTCGCTGTGAAGCGACCTTGCTCGTTACCTGTCACGTGATGACTTGTTCTACCTGATAAATTGCAGGGTGTTTGCCGCTTTGTAATGATTCTCATTTGCTGCTCACCCGTTTATGCTTGCCGCCTGCACACCCGGAGAGATCAATTCCAGGGTAACCACAGATAAACCGGAAAAGAGGTAAATAACATGGAAGCAGTAGTGGGTGGGAAGACAATCCAGCTAAGCGAGGCCGGCTGGCTGGAAAATCTCGATGAATGGAGCGAGGAGCTCGCCGTCGAGATTGCAAAGAACGAGAAGATTGACGAGCTGACCCAGGAACACTGGGACATCATCAACATGGCCCGTGAATACTTTGCGGATAACGGTGCCGTGTGTGAGCCGCGTGCCTTTTCCAAGTTGATGAAGAAGCAATACGGCAAGGACCGCAGTGACCAGAAGTATATCTACTCACTGTTCCCGACCGGCCTGATCAAGTGTGCCAACAAGATCGCCGGGCTGCCGCGCCCGAAGGGCTGTAGTTGAGGCCTGCATCACGCGTTACGCCTGCTTGATTGTCAGGGTGGTCACGTTGACAGGGGCCTTGCTGTCGGGTCGTGTGGTCTTCGTATTCCGCCTGTGCGAATGACAGAGGGGTGAATGGTTTTTGAATCAGGTTCTTTGCTGATAACCAGCACACGGTGGAGCTCGCCGGTATTATTATCTGGATTCCCGCTTCCGCGGGAATGACGGTTTGCAGTAAGCACATGGAGGTGCATATTGCAAACTGCGTATGTCTATATCCTGGCCAGCAAGAGAAACGCTACGCTGTATGTGGGTGTGAGCACCGATCTGCAAAGGCGCGTGTACGAGCACAGGACCGGTAGTGTTGCTGGTTTCACCCGAAAATATCATGTCCACAGGCTGGTATATTATGAGTCTTCTGAAGACATACTTTCGGCGATAACGCGCGAAAAGCAGATCAAGAAATGGAACAGAAAATGGAAGCTGGCCCTGATCGAAAAAGACAATCCGGAATGGCGGGATCTGTACGAGGATATCCTGTGATCCTGGATTCCCGCCTGCGCGGGAATGACATTCTGATATTAAAGACGGCCTTAATCACATCTCTTCCGTCATTCTCGCGCAGGCGGGACTCCAGTACATCAGTTAAATCCAACCCAGCCCTTACCCCAGAGCACTTGTCATTCCCGCGAAAGCGGGAATCCAATGCAGTACTAGAATCGAGCCCCGGTTCTTGCTACTTCTCATTAGTCATTCCCGCGCAGGCGGGAATCCAGTAATCGATAGCATCTCAACGTGGTGCAGCTCCCCATAGTCTCCGAGGCCGATACCCGCGATGCGTATGTTGCTACCCCGCTGGGTGACTACGAGCTGGTTGATTTCGGTAACGGTCGCAAACTGGAACGCTGGGGCGAGTTCCTGGTGGAATCGCTGGATCGTGCGGCCGTAGGCGAACCGGGTGAGCGACACTGGTCTGCCGACTGGATCTACGTGAATGACCTGGGCGTGCAGGGGCACTGGGAACCGACCCGCAGCGGCCTGCAGCGCGAGTGGACCATCGCGGTCGGCGGCCAGAACGTTATCTGCCGGCTCGACGATCATGGCCGTGTTGCCATGCATGCGCGCGAACTGCCCTGTGCCGACTGGGTACGGCAGCGCATCGAGGGCTGCTACGACATCGACGATATCCGCGTCCTGAACCTGTTCGCGGGCAGTGGCTATGTCACGGCGCAGGCCTTGCAGGCCGGTGCCACGGTGGTGCATGTCGATGCCAACGCGGCATTGCTCGACCAGGCGCGCGCCATGAGCGGGGAATCCCAGGTTGACTATGTGCACGATGACGTCATGGACTTCATCGAGGCACTGCTGCGCCAGCAGCAGCGCTTTGACGTCATCATTCTGCCGGTACCGCCGGTCGGTCATGGCCCGAAGGGGCAGATGTGGGATCGCGAGGTCGACATGGCCAAGCTGGTCAAGTACCTGCCGCGGCTAGTGACGAAGCAGTGCCTGGGCGTGTGGTTGTCGACCGACAGTGGTGCCACCACCTGGAAGGCCGAAGGTCTCGGCCAGTTGCTGCGCGAGGCCCTGCCCGGCTGCACTATCGAGCCGCTGCATCTCGGTGTCGCTACCCGGGATGGCCGGGTGTTGCCGGCCGGCGTTGCGGCACGCTGGTATGACGAAACAGAATTCCTGCAGACCGGCGACACGCCGCTGACGGCGGCGCAACTGGAGGAACGGCTCGACATACACATGATCTCGCTGGGTGCTGCAGAGGAACCGTCACGTGCACTGGCAGAATTCACCCGTGAGGAACAGGATTTCGTGTTGCACTGGGTGAGTATCGTGACGCGGACCAGCGCCGGCATGGCCCTGAATTTCGTCTCGCACGTGTGTCCCGCGTTGCGCCAGATGGATACGGCAGGCGTCGAGGCCTGGCTGCTGGCCTGCATGGACATTTATGACACGCGTGGCCTGCATCCCGCGGTGGCCGCCTTCAAGGATGTTGACGGGTTCGCGCGGGCACACAAGGCGCGCACCACCGGGGTCGGCTTTGACGATGTGGTGAATGTACTCGAGGTGTTCGTGCACGGCCTCAGCGGGCGTCGCCTCAAGATCGAGTGCGCCGAGCAGTGTTACACCGACACCGAGACGATCTTCCTGCCGGCAAGTGTCAGTCGCTACGACGCGCGCGACGACAATTTCCAGCTCTACAAGGTGATGGTCGTGCACCAGTGGGCACAGACCTGGTTTGGTACCTGGCGTATAGAACCGCAGGCGGTCTTTGGCCGCTACGCGGATGCCGATGCGGCGATCAACTGTTTCCATGCGCTGGAAACCCTGCGGCTGGATGCGTGCATACAGTCCACCCTGCCCGGGGTCTACCGGCATATCGAACGTTTCCGCGAAGACAGCAGGTTCTCGCTGGAAGGTGACTGGCAACAGGCCGCGGAACGGCTCGCGCAGCCGGATGCGGGTGTGGAAGATTCACTGCTGTGGCTGCAGCGACTGGTCGGCAGCGAGGTGCCTGTTACCCTGATCTACCAGGGCATCATGAAGCCGGATGCTGTTGCCAGGGTGCGTTCCGCGCGTATCGAGGCGGACAAGCAACTGTTCCGCCTGCACCTGTTGAAGCTCGAGCAGGAACTGCAGGAGGCACATGATGCCCTCGAGGAACAGGACGACGAGGAGGAGGCGAACGGCGATGCTGAACGACGCCTGCCCTTTGAGTTGCGCGAGGTCGAGTCCGACGAAAACCCGGATGGCCTGGTCTATGAGATGCAACTGGATGGCAAGCCCATCGCGCCGCCGGATGACGTCAAGGGCACCATGGCCTCGATCTTCCAGGACCTCGGCGAGATTCCGGAGGAATACCTGTATGCAGCCGGTGACGGCGCCTACTCTGCCGAGGCTATCGGCGAGCGCAGTGTCGAGGACGTCTGGAAGGGGACCTACCACGAGGAGGGTGCGTTTCTCTATAACGAGTGGGATTACGAACGCCAGAACTACCGCAAGAACTGGACCGTGCTGCGTGAACTCGATGTCAGCCCGCAGGATGACAGCTTTGTCGGCGACACACTGAACAAGTACCGCGGCCTCGCCGGGCACCTGCGGCGTACCTTCGAGGCCCTGCGCGGTGAAGACAAGCTGTTGAAGAAGCAGCCTTATGGCGACAACGTCGATATCGATGCGCTGGTCGAGTCCTGGGCCGACATGACCATGGGCATGGAGCTGTCTGACCGCGTGTTCACCAAGATGCACAAGCTGGAACGCGACATCGCGGTGATGTTCATGGTGGACATGAGCGGCTCCACCAAGGGCTGGATCAACGATGCCGAGCGCGAGGCCCTGGTGTTGCTGTGCGAGTCGCTGGAGACACTGGGTGACCGCTATGCCATCTATGGTTTCTCCGGCATGACGCGCAAGCGCTGCGAGGTGTACCGAATCAAGCGCTTCGATGAACACTATGATGACACCGTGCGCGGTCGCATCAGTGGTATCAAGCCAAAGGACTACACCCGCATGGGCGTCACCATTCGGCATCTGTCGCACCTGCTGAATGAGGTGGAGGCGCGCACCAAGTTGCTGATCACCCTGTCCGACGGCAAGCCCGACGATTACGATACCTACCGTGGTGCCTATGGCATTGAGGACACCCGCCAGGCGCTGATCGAGGCCAAGCGGGAGGGCATCCATTCCTTCTGCATTACCATCGATACCGAGGCGCGTGACTACCTGCCGCACATGTACGGCGCGGTGAACTACACGGTGATCGACGAGGTACGCAAGCTGCCGCTGAAGGTGTCGGATATCTATCGACGTCTGACAACGTGACATCTGTCATTCCCGCGAAAGCGGGAATCCATGTTTGTGGCATAATTCCCAGCGAAAAGCCTGGATTCCCGCTTTCGCGGGAATGTGGATGTTCTTTTCCAAGGAAATCACGCTAATGTTCTCCCGTTTATTACTGCTCATCACGCTGGCCGGTGCATGCCTGCTGCCAGCAAGCGCGCACGCCGACTGGATCAATCTCACCGGCGCCGAGACCTCGCCGAATATCGCCGAGATCTATGTCATGGATGACCATGTCAGGGTGGTGCTGGAGGCCTATGTCGATGACCTGGATGTCTTCGAGGACCTGGTCCCGAATGACTGGGTCAGGGAACTGGATGTCGAGCGGCCTGACAGCGCGGCACGCATGCGACGCTTCTCCGACCAGGTCTTGCAGGTCGTTACCCCTGGCGGTGAGCGCTTGCAGGCACAACTAAAACTGGTCGAGCCACGCCAGCGCATCGATCGCAAGTCGCCCTTTGCCGGCATGATCAATCCCTACACGCGCCAGCGTGTGCCGCAGGCGCCGACCGACAAGCGCGTGCTGTATGCCGAGATCATTTACCCGTTTACAGGCAGGCCGTCAGCGCTGACCTTTATCCCGCCACAGGACGACGAGGGCAGGGCGCAGGTATCGATCGGGTTTATCGTCTATCACAAGTCCGTGCCGGTCATCGACTTCCGCTACCTGGGCGCGCCGGCCACCCTCGAGCTTGACTGGGCAGATCCCTGGTACTCGAAATTCGATAACCCCAACCTGAAGCGCCATCACAAGTCGGCGCTGATGTCGTTCCTGTCTGTCGAGGACTACGAGGTGCGCCACGAGGTGTTGACGCGCGTCAAGGACATGGCCAGCTGGATGGACCTCGGGCTGCGCGGTGATGAATACATCGAGCTGGATGAGCTGGATGCACTCAGGCAGCGCATTGGCGAGTTCCTGCTGACGCGCAACGCCGTGTTGATCGACGCCGAGCCGGTGAAGCCGATCCTCGACCGTACCAGTTTCGTCAAGGTCAGTATCAACGGCATTCAGTTGCTGGAACAACCCGAGCGCCTGGAGATCTCCACGGCCATTGTCGGTGTCATCATCACCTACCTGGTCGATGGTCTGCCGCAGCAGGTCACGGTCGACTGGGACCTGTTCAACGACCAGATACAACGCGTGCCGGCGACCTCCACGGACCCGGCCGGTCCGCTACCCACCTTCCTGACGCCGGAGGATAATGTCCACAGCTGGACGAATTTCCTGAAGAACTACACACCGTCCACGGTCGCAAACGTCAATGTATCCGACACGGCGGGTGTGCTGGCGCTGCCCCTCGCGAGCCTGCTGTGTGCGCTGCTGTTAGTGCCGGCCCTGGTGTGGCTGTGGCGGCGTCGTGGCCGGGGTGAGTCACAAACGGCGGCTGTTACAATCAGTCTGATCCTGCTGGTCGCCGCTGTGCTGCTGTATCCCCATGGCCGTATGGAAGTGAAGCGACCGACCGCCATGTTACGCGACCTTGACCCGCAGCAGGCGAGCGCTATCCTCGACAGCCTGTTGCAGAATGTCTACCGCGCGTTTGATTTCCGTGACGAATCGGATGTCTATGACAAGCTGGCCATCAGTGTGCAGGGCGACCTGCTAACGGATATCTACCTGCAAAACCGCAAATCGTTTGCCGTACAGAAGGCCGGTGGTGCACAGGCGCGAGTGAACGAGGTCGAGGTGTTGTCGGCCACGGCAAGGCCGGCGGCAGACCCGTCAGGGGCCTTTGTGCTCGATGCCACGTGGACGGCACAGGGCAGTGTTGGCCACTGGGGGCATGTACATACCCGCAAGAATTACTACGATGCGGCCGTCATCATCGCGGTGGTCGAGGGCGCCTGGAAGATCACGGCACTGGAGTTGCTGGAAGAGCGCCGTGTTGAGCCCGGCGTGCCCGTCAAGGGGGCTGAGAAATAATGGCCTGAGGCTGCCATGGGTGCGCCTTTTGCTAGAAGGGTACTGATGACCGCCTCAGGCCTGTGTGCTTGCTGGGTTACCAGTGAAAGTTCAAGCCGAGCAGCGGTCCCTGCTGGGTGGCATTGTAGGCATAACGATCCAGACCGAGTTCACCGTTGTCGTAGTTGTAGTCCATCCATTTATAGCCGGCAAACACCGAACCCCAGTCACGGAAACGGTAGTCAAACATGCCGACCAGGTTCCAGATGCGGTTGGTGTCGCCCGAGCCGACACCAAAGTCTGCCCGGCCGATGAAGGTCCAGTTCTGCGAGAGCTTCCCTGCCATGCGACCACCGAAGAAGCCGACCCACCAGTCCTGGTCAACGCTCACCAGTTTTGGACCGTTCTTGACTGACACGTTCATGTCCTGCTTGGTGTAACGGGTGCCGGCAATGACTTCCCAGTCAGTGCGCTCTGTTCCGGCTACCCAGTAGCCGACACCGAGTTCCGCGATGGTGTCCTTGAAGCCGATATTGAGTTCCGTACCTGTGGGAAGTTCTGCCGTCGGCCCCAGGTCAACGTACTGGTACTCGGCGAACAGCGACAGCGCGTCGCGTTTCATTTCATAGTGGATGGTAAACGTCGCCTCTAGATTATCGAAGGCATCCTCGAACTTGATGTCCAGCGGTGTTGTTGACGGGCCAACTGTAGAACTTCCCTCGATACCCTGTGCCCACAGGAACAGCGGTGCCAGTTGGAATTCCCATTCCCCGTTGGTCGAGTTGCCTCCCGCGGCATGGGCGCCACTGGCGCCTGTCATGGCCAGGAGTACGGCAGCGATTAATCGCACAGGTGTTTTGCATATCGCAGGTAACATTTTATGTCTCCCCCCAAATTTGCCGGTAATCCGGCCTGGGTGGATGATAGTACATTGCACCGAGAAACTTCCACTCTGTGAGTAATAACCCTGGCATGCCCCGGGTACAGATGAACTGGATTGTTCACGCGCGCCTTTTAACTACTCGTTCTTTCCGTCCATCTGCTTGTACATCGCCGGGCGCCAGTCTTCGCCCTGCAAGTTGTATTTCTCCATGTACTTGTCAAGCATCTCATCCTGTGCCCGTAAACCTTCTTCCCAGCGGCCGCTGTCTATGTGATCCGAGATCGGATTCGGACGGCTCTTGTCTGGTGGCGGCTGTTGAGCGGTCCCGAAAACAGACCAGGCATCGTCGGCCGAGCGAATTCTTGATCTCATGGAAGGATTCTGATCGACAAGCTTGCACGTTACGACCTGCCGATCTGGCAGTAGGCCCAGTCTGATGCCCGCGCCAGCCGCGTGTTCAACCGGGTCCTTAAAAACGCTTCAGGTTCGCCGCCTATATGTTTACCGAGGCGGGTTTTTCCAGGGAGCAGGCCGAAGTGCGCGGCCGCATGATGGTGATCTACATGATGGGCGAATCGACACTCATTCCGGAATCGAAGCCAACTCGGCGAACATCGGGTGTTTGGGTCGACTGATTCGTAGCCCGCGGGTGCATGTTCTGCTCTCACTGACAGCTACCTGCCAGTTGTGTCTAGTATCACGGAGAGTGGGACGGAGTATCTATAAAGGGTCGACTCCCGTCCTTGCTATTTTACTTATTTAGAATCAGTCCCTAGGTCCGGTGCTGACCGGTAACCTGACGTTCACGGACAGGACAAGGCTACTGCCTTGCATTATTGGCAAGGCGTACCTTCGGCCACAAAAAAAGACCTTCACCTGTTACCAGGGAGGTCATGAGTGCAGTACCAATGCGACATTCGCCTGCATACAAAAACGGCGACCAACGAATGAACGAAGGTCGCCGATTACCTACTAAAAACGAGTGCAGTAAGCACTTATGCTCGACAGCACAACCTGATAATTAAATACTGCTAGTTATCCATCTTTTCTTTGACGGCATCCGCTGCATCCTCGGCTGAATCTGCGACATCAGATGCTGCGTCATCGATTGCTTCCCCTGCTTTTTCTGCCGGACCTTTTTCGCAAGCGGATAGCCCAACGAGTAACATTCCTGAAAATAGTGCGGTGAGGAATCCCTTGTAAATTTTCATGCGCGCATCTCCTGATTAATGGTTATGGAATACCTATTCTAGTTCATGTTGATACCACATCGCATTACGCCCCTAATTTTTATGTTTAATTTGTTACGATGAAGTGTTGCGTCGATCGGTTGAGCCGGCAAAATCTTATACAAGGGTTTTATGTGGTTCCGGGTTCGGCCGGTAACTTGCCGTTCGTGACTGGGACGAAGCTACTACCTGGCTTAGCTGTGTACGGGAAAAATCGGCCAGAACCGGTCCTTTCCCGGGGTGCTGTGTACTTCCGAGTTGCCGCACATCCGGACATAGCCCATAACTGAAAACGGCCCCGAAGGGCCGTTAAATGAAGGCACATTGTTGAAAAGCAGACCTAGCCTTGTGGTTTTTTTACCAGATCGGCGAAGTATAGGCACGCTCCTGGGTCGAGACGGGTGCACCCTTCGGAATCTGACATTCCATAACTCAATTCATCAACTCAAGGTCGTTGAGTACCCAGGTCTTATTGATATAGCCTTCAAGGGGGCCATAGAAGCGAAAGACCAGGAAGAATCCCTTCTTCGGATTCGTCGGTACCCAGTTCTTTTCCTTGCCTTTGGGCGCCTTGGGGCCGAAGTAGACATCAATTGAGCCGTCAGCATTAACTTCAGGCTTTTCGTTACTGCCCACCGTTTTGTTCATGTTGTCACCGGCATCCAGCAGGCCACGGGTCCTCGAATCATAAGCCGTTACCGCCCAGAAGCGCTTGACTGGCGGCTTGGCCGGCACGCGCATGCGATAGGTTTTGGCACCGTCCAGATAGACTCCGTTCTTATCCCTGAAGCTGGTCAGGTAAGCGGTCCCCGCTCCCGGTGTGGTAGAGAGTAGGTACGGAGACATCACGATGGCCTGGTAATGCCACAGAGTCCGGGCATCGATGTCGTTGTAGCCGTTCCGCAGAAATTCCGTGTTGCGCACGAACATCTTTTCCCAGTTCCGGTCGGGCCAATACTTGATCTCCGGGTCGCGCGACGCGAAGACTATGGCCCGGGACATGGCGACTCCCTGCTTAGCAGCCTGGTCGAAGATTTTCTTCATCCGATCATCCGGGTTGAAGCGCTTGCCTTTCTCGATGCCAAGCGTGGCCAGGCGACCCAGCTGTTCCTTATCGAACAGCTCCGCTGGTTCGTATTGAATGATCTCATTCAGCATTTCGAATGCCGAACCATCTTCGGGCGGCAGCGGGTTGATCCCGTAACCGGACGCGTTAAAGAATTTCCCTTCGCGCGGGCCGGTTTCCAGCGGATAGACTTTCATTCTTTTCCTGAACCATTCAACCGCCTGATCGCCCGTGCCGACTTCGCCGAAACCGCGCAACAAGAGCCAGATCCGGTAGCTCGGAGAATGCACTACAAAATAGCCATCCGGAACCGCCCCTTTATAGCCGGGGGGTAAAAACAGGAATTTGCCGCCCTTGCCCTTGTCGGGCCCGACAGCTCCGATGTCCACCAGGAACTTGAAGGTGATGTCATCGGCGGTGCCATTCATGCCCGGGGGACACTCCACCACCGTCGGCCCATCGATCTTCAGGTCAAGAGACACATTGGCATACACCGTGCTGTTGTTGCCGGTCAGGTGCGGCTCACTGGGGGTCCAGCCCGGACCGGCCGCCACAGCCACATCCGATGAGCTCTTGTATCTGAAATCACGAATTTGTGATTTCACGATGCCGTAAGCCGACAGGGCCGGCAAAAAATCCATGTATGCCTGGGTAGCCCGCTGCAGATCCATTTCATCATAGATCTTTTTCGCTGATGCTTCGGTGGGAAAAGCTCCAAACTCGAATTCAAGGGTGCCAAAACTGGTCTCGATCTTATCAGGGGCAGGCTTGAAATCGGCACCTACCTGTTTCTTACCCGCATCCTTGTACAAATTCCTGTTTTCACCGGTATCGCCTGCCTCCGCTGGCGCTGTCAGAGCGACCGCCAGCAGCATGGCCACCATCACTGTCGTCATCATCTTGAACCCTGAATTGACAGTTTTCATTTTCCTTGTCCTCTCAAGACCACGTTGTTAGCCATTTGGCGGGTTGTACCAGATCGGCGATGTGTAAGCGCGCTCCTGGTGGATCAATTCAGCATCCTTCGGTAGCTCTGCACCTAGACGGACCTTGTCGTAGACAATCCAGCGAGGCGTTGGTATCTCAATAATACGGGCATAGTAGAAGGCATTTTCCTGGCTGTCGAAGTCCGGGTCGGTCCAGACGGTAGTCAGCTCAGAGGTGCCGATGGTGTTGCTCCAGTTTGCCGCTTCCAGATCAACCGTATTACCGACTGGCGGTAGTTTTCCCTTGTCATCCGGTTTGCGATCACCCGACCAGCTAACGTCATACACTTTTTCATGGGTCTCGCCATCCTTGTCCATCCAGCCTTTCACGATTTGAATGCGGTCGAGGTTGGCGCCGACAGGATCACGCAGAGCAAAGACCATAAAGGTCGGCGCTTTCTTGCCTTCCGGCGCAGCCTTCAGGTCACCGCCCATGGGCACACCCCTTTCATATCCGAGGAAAGCGGGTGCGCGGTTGCGCAGATCATTATCGTTAAAGTCCCAGCCACCGAAGAACCTGACCAGTATGCGCGGACCCGTGGTGGCGTAGGTCTCTTTTCGCGCCATCGCATCCCAGATTGCCTCGCGCGTGTTTTCGGTCGCCCACACCCCCTGATAACCGGAGGCGACCAGTATGTCACCCGATATTTCACCAAGTTCCGATTTGATAAAAGGGTGAGAAACGCGATCTTTCGA